>Ga0190313_1000367_pt1 | contig 27379 bp, 24 predicted proteins | sample 4870071011_MG_FD_169989 | JGI IMG/M metagenome (GOLD analysis project Ga0190313, IMG submission 169989) | Hydrothermal vent sediment bacterial communities from Southern Trench, Guaymas Basin, Mexico - 4870-07-10-11_MG | ecosystem: Environmental > Aquatic > Marine > Hydrothermal vents > Sediment ... | reverse complement strand
ATAATCCGAACTTCATAATAACATCCATGATCTGAGAAAAAGACCCCTCCTCTTCAAACGACTTACTTATTTCGTAATAGTAAATTTTCGAGAACCACTCATCTACTGGCTTTTGCTCATCCATCAGAAAAATTAAGGAAATTCTTCTCAAGCTAACCGCCCTCTTAATAAAGATAAAGACATGAGACATATAAGGATTCATGAGTTATAAATCACAAATACCAAGCTAAACACGAAGAAATACCATTTATTGAGTCAAATAAATATATATTTCTTACTCTTTTCTTTTGGCGCTTAAGATGCGGGATGACATCATTACATGCCCGCGATGTGGATTTAGATTTAGCATAACTTACGCAAGAACATTTGCATGTCAGGGATGCGAATTAGCGATTTTTGGAAATGAATGTAGGTTCATCAAGTGTCCTCGTTGTGGTTATGAGTTTGCCTTAGATTCGAGCGGGGATACTCTATCTCTAGGTGAAGCACTCAAGAAATTAAAGCCGCGATACATTTAGGGATGCATCATGAAAGTCTCTATAGTGATTCCAACATATAATGAGAGAGAAAATATTCCGATTCTTGTTGAAAGAATAGCAAAAGCATTGAAGAATTATGATTATGAGATAATAATCGTTGATGATAACTCCCCTGATGGGACCGCAGAAGTAGCACGAGAATTATCTGAAAAGTATCCCATTCGTGTATTTGTCCGAGAGAAGAAATTAGGTCTAGGCACTGCAGTATTGTATGGATTTTCTAAAGCACAAGGAGATGTGTTTGTTGTAATGGATGCAGATTTACAACATCCGCCAGAGATCATTCCTAAGTTATTGGAAAAAATCAAAACAGCAGACATCGCAATTGCTAGCAGATATGTAAAAGGCGGACAAGCCAAGGGATTATCTGGTATGCGCAAAGTCATTTCTCATGGTGCTAGATTTCTCTCATATTTGTTCATCCCAAGGACACTAAAAGTTAAAGATCCCATGTCTGGATTTTTTGCCGTAAAAAAGGAAGTTGTTGAAAACGTTAAGATGAGAGGAATTGGATACAAGATCCTTGTGGAGATTTTAGCAAAAGGAAAATGGAAAAAAGTTGCAGAAGTACCATTCGTTTTTGAACCACGAAAATATGGCGCAAGCAAACTAAGTAAGAAAGAAATTACTAATTATCTAAAGCAACTTCTCTTCGTTTCATGGGATACCAAAACAATAATTATCCCAGTCTCCATATGTATAGGCATAATTATAGCAATTTTATTATTATTGTTGTGGTGATTAAATGGAATTAGTTTTGGACATACTTGAAGAAAGAAAAAAATATGAGGAAATACTCAAAAAACTTCGAAAATTTAATACGAACTTATGTCTCTCATGCATGCGTTGTACATCAGGATGTACTACAATGTTACTCCTTGAACATAAGCCACACAAAATAGTACACATGATTAGAACGGGATATGCTCCAGAACTTATAGATCATGCTTGGAATTGTGCACTTTGCATGAAATGCGTTGATCGATGTCCACAAGATGTAGCTCCAGCGGAAATCTTTATTGCTTTACGAAACCTTGGTTCTAAAGAAGGTAAAATGCCAGAGTGGTTTAGTCAAGCACTTATGAGGCTTCTTGAGAGTGGAATAACTGAAGAAGAGAGGAAAATTGTTAAAGAGGGCAAGACCATATCAAGAGAAACCCTTGGATTAGAACCAATTGCAGCACCACCAGAAGAATTCTTAGAATCGCTTATGGAAATTCTTGAGGAAATAATTCAATAGATTGCTTTCTATTGCCGCCTTTAGAAAAACATTTTTGTGATGTATTAATGTATTTATTTTGGGTTAATTTAAATAATGCATAATTTAAAGTGATAAGTATGACTAAACGTGTAATTTTCACTGAAAAAGCTCCCAAACCTATTGGCCCATATTCTCAAGCAATTTTGGTTCCACCAGGATGGATTTTTATATCTGGTCAAATACCAATCAATCCCAAAACTGGAGAAATTGTTGGTAATGACATTAAAACCCAAACGAGACAAGTTCTTGAGAATATAAAAGCAATATTAAATGCAGTTGGTGCATCAATGGAAGATGTAGTTAAGGTAACAGTGTTTCTTAAGGACATAAAGATGTTCCCAGACTTTAATCAAGTTTATGCAGAGTACTTCAAAAAAGATCCACCCGCTAGAACTACCGTTGAAGTTTCCAATTTGCCTAAGGGCGTTTTAATTGAAATTGATGCAATTGCATACAAGGAGGGGATTAAAATATGAAAGAAGAAATTAGATTAGGTATTGTTGTATCTGAATTTCATTATGATATAACCCGCCTAATGGAAGAAAAAGCAAAAGATCATGCCAAGTTTTTGGGAGCAAAAGTTGTAAAAATCATACGCGTACCTGGATCCTTCGAAATACCTCTTGCTGCCAGGACTCTCCTTGAAAGAGATGATATTGATGCAGTGGTGTGCCTCGGCGCAATAATCAAGGGAGAAACAAAGCATGACGAAATAATAGGCGTGAATGTCGCACGTAAATTAATGGATATGGCAGTGCAATATGGAAAGCCCGTTGGACTAGGAATCATTGGGCCGGGAGCCACAAGATTACAGGCACAAGAGAGAATCGAAGAATATGCAAGACGAGCAGTAGAAGCAGCCATTAAAACATTTAAGAGATTACGTGAAGCAAAATCCTAGGAGGGGGATATGGAGAGTGAAACATATTCATTTTCAAAAATTGCAAAACTTATTAAGGGAAAACACGTTCGACAAACAGAAAAATATGTAACCTTCATGTTGAAAACCTTATTGAAAAAGAGAGGTATTCCCGTTTTAGAAGAGTTAGAAATTAATGGCTTAGTTCCAGATTTAGCAATCGTAGATGAAGATTGTGTAGTAAGTATTATAGAAGTAGTGAGTCCCGAGGTGGATTTAAAGGACGAAGAGCATAGAAGAAAATTTGAAAGAGTTGTTTTAAGCACTTTTGCATACATTATCAAGCCCAAAAGACTAGCATTAACCAATGGTATAACTTTAATAATTTATAATTCTAATCTAAAGCCAATTAGAATAATAGAAGACCTGGAAAATGTTTCGCAAGACGAGGAGGAAAGACTGTTGCGTGAAATAGTTAGTCCTCCTAGTTAATTTTATTTCAGTCATGAACACATTCTAAATAAAATATCGTAGAAATATTCTCGCTTTATCTATGTAACATTCTAATTCTTTTTGGAAAACATTACCTTTATTTTTGGTGCCATTATGCAATTGCGTGAGTTACAACGACGAATATATGAATTAATTGCAAGTGGAGAAGATTTTGAAATTGATGAGGAATTAATTCAGGAATTATCAATGGAGCCTGATACAGAAGACGTTCTTGTTGATAGTATTTTACAAATCTTCGTTCTTGCAACGTTATTTGGCATTGATTTAGAACTAGCTATCAAGAAAAAATTTCTACACAAAGAACAGAATGTTTGTGCATAACTCAAAAGTATATCATAATTACTGAAGTTCGCAACGAGTAATACTTCATCTAGTAACGAAATTTATATGCTTCTAAACTAAATGGGTTTAATGAAAATTAAGAAAAAATTTGGGTGTTTTAATACGGGAATTACGGAGAAATCATGTGAAAAAATGCAAAAAATATGTAACTATTTTAATCGTAGTTTTATTATTCTTCACCGTGTTTTGGTTGTATTACAAATACTTCTCGCTTAAACAAGAAGAAATTTTGGACATTAATCGAATTAAAAGTTGGGCTTATCAACTTCAGAATGCAGATCCCAACGAAATTGCTAATTCAGGATTTGATTTAGTAGTAATAGATTACTCACGTGATGGAACAGAACAAATGAAATATTCGCCCTCGGATATTGCAAAAATAAAACAATCTGGGATTATTCCAATATGTTACATTAGTATCGGTGAGGCTGAAGATTATCGTTTTTATTGGAATGAATCATGGTATGATAATCCTCCAGAATGGTTAGGACATGAAAACCCAGATTGGCCAGAATGCTATGCTGTTAAATATTGGTACGAGGAATGGAAAGAAATCGTTTTTGCATATTTAGATAAGATTATTGAGCAAGGTTTTTGCGGTGTTTATTTAGATAAGGTGGATGAATTTGAATACTGGGCGGATCCAGAAAACGGTGAGGGAGAATACTATTCAGAAAACCAGACTGCTAAGTGGATGATAGAATTCATATGTGAAATTGCAAATTACTGTCGAAGCAAAGCAGGCGAGAATTTCTATGTTATTCCACAGAATGGTGAAAGATTGCTTGAATATGATAATGGTACTCTACTTAACATTGTTTCAGGGTGGGCTGTTGAAGACTTATTTTATAATGAAACAGAACCTCTTCCTGAAAACATTACGCAAGAAAGAATTCAATATCTTGACAAAGTACATTCACGAGGAAAAATAGTGCTTGTTGTTGATTATGTTGATGATGGAACTGGATACAAAGGTGAAAACAAGGAAAGAATTGATGATTTTATTGCAAAAGCACGTGAAAAGGGATATATTCCATATGCTGCTAGATCTGATCGTGCATTAGACGAATTAAACATTATTGAGGGAGTGCAACCACCAAGCAAAATATCTGGAAATAGTTTTTGGACTTGCATAATTTTGTTAGCAAAGAAACATTTTTTGACTTGAACTTACTAAAAACTTATTTAATGATTAGTGAATAATAGAGGTAATAATGCTTTTACTTTGAATTTTTAGGCGGTATTTTAGATGAGATTCATAGGAATAGATTTGGCTGGAAAAGAAACAAATCCATCTGGCGTCTGTTACATTCAAGGATGTACGCTTATGGAAATAACTACGCTTTATACAAACAATGACATTATTACCTATGTTTTAAGTAGAAAACCAACTTATATTGCTATTGATGCTCCATTTGATTTTCCAAAAACGGGAACCCTAAGAAAATGTGATTTAATATTAAAAAAACTTGGATTAAATCCCTTACCTCCCATTCTGGAAGGCATGCGATTGCTCGTCTTGCGTGCAAAATTTCTTAAGTCGCATCTTGAAAAAAGAGGAATAGCCGTAATTGAAACATTTCCCTTCGGTGCTTTGAAACTCCTGGGCTACAAAAGAAAACCCAAAAGTTACAGCGAGAGATATCGTACCGCTCTCGATTTAATTCGGCTTTTTGGTATTGTAAGATGGAAAAAAATAAGTCTTGCTCATCTTAGCCCCCACGAGTTTGATGCATTAATTTGTGCAATAGTAGCCTACTGTGTTTACATTGGAAAATTTGTGAAGGTTAAAACAGATGATGGTGAAATTTACTTCCCTGTTACATCTGATGCAATGAAAAGAGATCTTGATGAAAGAATATCACAGGAACTGAGAAAATTAAAATCATGATTGTTCATTGATTATTTGTGACCTTACTAGGGATTCTTTCTTTAAAATCATACTAAACAAAGCATCACTAAGAAACTCCTCAAAATCCTCCTCAAAATGTTGGATATTAGTTTCAAAAACCAGTACTGGGATTTGATACCTTTGTTGAATATACTTTCCGAATTCACGGATTTTTTCTATAGGAATTTTGGAATCTTGAGATTTATTCACAACCAGAATAATAAAGCTTGTAAAATTATGTGCAACAGCTATAAATGACGCCACATACACTGAGGCTCTAAATAATGATTCAGGATTAGTTGGATCTATAACTATAATTGCACATGTGGCTCCAGCGAGAAATGTTCTAAGAAAATATGGATTTCGCCGCAAAAGTTCGGATCTTATATCCCATACAAAGAGTCTTGCTATAACTTCTTCTCCTAATCTTAATTGCTTTAAATAAATTCTCATACCAGGCATAAGTTCCTCAATGGATTTACCTTCAGTTTTAAAGAAAGTTCTGACAATTTCAGTGATCTCTGAGGACTCCCCAAGCAATACCACTTTGCACATTATTGTTCTCATGCTTCTCAACTTCGATTTGTACTAATATGCGTCCTAACTGCAACTGCGTCCTACTAAATTAATAATACATACATCATCATTATAATACTTGTAAATATTTCTCGTACTTAACCCAGTACTTCCAAAATAAGTATTTTATTTTTTTATTGCTTCGGTAAACATTTATTTATATGAAAAGCACAGAAGCTTGCAGAATTACTCTAATCTCTATTGTCCTTCCTCATTTCTATGTCTGTGATCTTAAATACATACGTTCCATGTATTTTCTTGATGTAACCACGAACAATTATTGGTTTTTCTCCACATATCTTCTCAATCTCTAAATCTCCGCCGCCATATGCAAAAATCTCTCCTGTTTCATCTTTTAGAACACATATCTCATACTCACTTACTGTTGGTATATTAACTGAGAAACTATCTCCTCGAGGACTCTTTCCTAAGAAACATGCCTTAGCCTTAAGCACAACTTCTTTATTGAGATATTTTTCAGGAAAATTCTTCAAATCCTTAATTTTAACCATGGTTTCTTTCTCTTTTTTACTTCGCTTTTCCCTATCGTTATTGTTATCCATTAGTAATCACCATATTAATAAGAAATTCCCTTCTAGATATCCTCCTTATAATGCTCTAAAATAATGGTTAATAATATTGGAGCTATAAAAGTTGTTGTCATAACCATAATTAGAAGAGAGAAATACCACTCAGGTGACAAAATTCCCAGAGCATCTCCAACTTTTAGGAAAATTAATCCAACTTCGCCTCGCGGCATCCTACCAATCCCGAGAATTATCCCCTTTCTGAGATTACTGGGTTGTCTTGGATCAAGCGAAAGTACACCACTAATAATTTTGCCCAAGCATGCTGCAATACTTATAACTAGTGCTGGTACAAATGCAGCACCAGCAACCTTAATATCTACGGAGAGCCCCACATTTATGAAGAACATTGGTGTGGTAATGAATGCAATTGGTGAAATATCCCGAATAATTTCCTCTCGTGCTTCAGATCCTGCAAGAATAAGACCTGCCAAGTATGACCCAATTATTGGAGAAAGTCCATACGTATAAGCGAGATATCCAGCAAGTAATGCGAATGAAAATGCAAAAACTTCTCTTGCACCGCTGGCTTTAAGCCGATCAATGAATTCCAAGACATATCTTGAAATGATAACACTTAGACCAATCATAAATATGAAAAATGCAACCACACTTGCAATGATTTGTATAACATTTTGAATTTTTACCACTCCTGATGTAACAACGCTAATTGCAATTGAAAGAAAAATAATACCAATTATATCGTCAAGAACAGCTGAAATAATAATCAATTGTGCCTCCTCAGAGCGAATTAATCCCAGATCTGAAAACACTTTGATGCTAATACCTACCGATGTAGCTACGCTGGCTGATCCAGCGAATACTGCTAATACGAAATTATTCGTCATTAAATACACTGGGATCATTACGAAAAAGAAACTGAAGGTTACTCCCAGTATCGCTAGCAAAATAGCTATTTTTCCTCCACGAGAAATCATTTCAATATTAGTTTCTAATCCTGCGACAAATAGTAGCATCATAGCTCCAAGTTCAGATAGAAATTCGAAGACTTCTGATGTATGAATTAAACTGAGAAATGAAGGGCCTAATATTATCCCAAGAAGAATGTAACCAATAACCTCTGATTGTCTTATTCTCTTAAAAATCTCAGCCACAATTAATGCTAAAAGCAGTAGTGCACCATACTGCAGTATCATTGCTATTATTTCCGATGTAATCATACCAACCACCTTGGCAAGTTATAGAATAGTTTAAGAAAGAATAATGCAAAAAATTATCATTAATTATTAAAACACCAAGCATATTAAATCTTCAACTTAAATTGCTTTTGCACATCATTAATCATCCTTCTTAAAACTGATTTGAATTTACCTAAGATTATCTCTCTGCATTTTTCATCACTCATGTATATTAATTTCATGCTTTGGTAATCTAATTTACCAGATACGTATGATGCATCAATTAATTTTGAAATAAACTCGTCAGCGCTCTTAAATGAAAAATCAATATACTCTGACAAACATGCGTAAAAAAAGTCATAACAATCATTAAAATATCCGAGTGCATCGTGAAGATTATGGATATTTTTTCTATTATTTCTTAATTTAATCAAACGAGAAACATAACTATTAAAGCCAAGTTCTAGCGCTTTTCTTGTAATATCCCTAAAACGCACAATTAGATTTTTACTCTTAATCATCAATATTGTAGCCAATGCATATTTTGCTAGATGATACGACCTACTAACTGCTGAAATAATCTTATTATCTTTGAGATCCATTATGATCCTTGGTATTACTAACGAAAAGAAGACTAATTCACGGTATATGGTATAGTTAGAAAACTTGAACCCTTTTCGCCTTAGGTTCTTTACAAATTCTGAATTCAACACTGATTTACCATATAAAATTGTAGCGCCGAAAAACGGTTCTCCTTTTAAGAATTCAATCTCTACAAAAGACTTCCAGTAAACAGATACATCAATGCGTCTGTCTAATGGTAAGTAACCTAGTGCTCTTAGCACTTCTCGTATGTCGCATTTATCGTCAATTATTAATAACACATCAATATCACTAAACTCCTCGTCAAAGTCATCTTTTTCAATCACAGATCCGTGAATGATTACATCCACTAGATGTTTCCTGAGTGCATTAATGACTACATCTATTAGGGAAATATCCATTGTTACTCATAACTAAAAGCAGTCCTTATCTTAATATTAATGGTCACTACTACGTGAATTTCATATCATTCCAAAATCAAGACAAAGAGCCCTTAAATTTTTCAGAGTAAGGCCTTTTAATAAGTTAGGGGAAAATTTGTGAAAAAATTTGTAAAAATAGTCAAAAAGAGAATTCCCTGGATTTCACACATAATTAACGAAACAACAAGCCATGAGTTTTATATGAAACGAATAAAATTATCTAAGAAAACAATTTGTATCCTTTGCAGAATGTCTAGAGGTCTTTGTGGACAAAGTCCTTGTCCGCTTTACCATCTGTTTGACAAAGTGTCTAAGGTAAGAAGTCTCGTAATAAATAAGAAACACATTATTGGTTCAAGTCCACCTGGATTATTTGTTGGGCATAGTAAATATCCTTATGTTAATGTTGGACCATTAGTTGCTCCAATAGTAGGCAACGTGGAAACTTGGGACACCCCAGAACAGTGGATTAATATAACGTTTAATCAGCTGATTAATTACCGACTTTCCCTCATCAGAGGATTCAAGAAAACTCACGTTAAAGATCTAAAATCCAAAATAACTGAGAAAATTCAAGAGCTTGCACTCTCCAAGAATAGTGTTTGTATTGATGCAAAATTTACAAAACCTCCTCAAGGAAAGTTAATAGATGGAGAACTTAGACCTCTCGGGCCTAAGGCTGAAATTAAAGATATTCAATTAGATGGAATAAAAACACATCAACTGTTGGAGAAGTATTTTAATGATGATGAAATACGTGCTGAAGATGCGCTATTTGAATTAAGAAAAAGAGGAGTGCTTGTTTCAAACTTAATTCGTGCTTTCTCCGCCGGACTACTTGGAATTAAATCCCAGAGAAAACTTGTTCCGACAAGATGGAGCATAACTGCCGTTGATAGTTTACTTTCGCTTAAGTACATACAAAAGTTAAGAGCTTTCGATAAGATTTCAGAAATTCGCGTTTATGAAGGAAATCTTCTAAACAATAAATTCGTTGTAATAATGCTTCCAGGAATTTGGTCATTTGAGTGGTTAGAAGCTTGGTGGCCCAGAACTGCCTTTAATTTCTTTGGAACTGAGATTGCAATTTGCGGTGATTATGAATTGCATTTTGGTCGTGATTTCTATGCAAAAGTGGGTGGTTGTTATTATGCATCCAGGTTAGCTGTTAGCGAATTCTTGTTTAAAATAAAAAAGCAGGCAACAGTTATTGTACTGCGTGAAATCTACCCAACACCAGAAAACATGATTCCTCTCGGTGTTTGGCTTGTACGTGAAGGTGTTCGTTTAGCTCTAGAAGCCAAGCCGTTTGTTTTTGATGATTTAAAACAAGTTTTTGCATTCTTAAATGACAAACTAAGACTTAAAGTCGAAAATTGGATTTCATCAAGCTCGCTTTTGAGTATGATTACTAGACAAAGACATATAACTGAGTTTCTTAACAGTTAAAATGTTCTCTCTTTTATATTTAATTTGAAAATAAAAAAATTCTTTAGAATTTAATGATTAATGAGAGCATCAATGTTATGTATAATGAATAAAATATGCCTTGATCTTAATCATACTCAAAATAAACCAAAGAATAATGTCATGACTTAATCTGAAATAATAAGGTCGAGTTGAATATTGTAGTTTCTAAGTGAAAATTTTCATATGTATTTGACTGTCAACATCTCTGGGGAGAACAAGTGAAGGGATATAATATAATCTTATTAACGATTGACTGTTTGAGAGCAGATCACTTAGACTGTTATGGATATCATAAGAAAACGGCTCCAAATATTGCGAGACTAGCTAATCGAGGAATACTCTTTATGGATGTATTTTCAGCCGGTCCATATACAAAAGCATCTTTTAAAACGATATTAACTGGATTATATCCCTTCACAAAAGGTGGGTATCACACTATAAAAAATGTAACGTCGTTGCCTCAAATGCTGAAGAAATTTGGGTATAAAACATTTGCAATACCAAATAATGTACTTTTGAATCCTAAGAGCGGATACTCTAAGGGTTTTGACATCTATATTGATCCAGTAAAGAAAAATGTTAGTGTTCAAAAAAAGATAGCACGAAAACTTGGTGGAGGGAAGCTTATTAATATTTTAGATAAATACATACCAATCATGGCAAAGAAAATAAGATCTATGTTTGCTGAAAATCCTTATCTCACAGCTATTGATGTGCTACGATTAATGATTCGTTTCATAATTGAAAATAGGAAATCAAGATTCTTCATATGGGCTCACTTCATGGATGCACATCATCCGTATAGATTCCTTCCCAATACTTATCGTATGCTTCATGGAAAATCAATAAGCAAACGAAAGGTCAATAGAGTTAATCGTATGCTCAGCCATTATGTTCATTTTCGAAAAAATTTCAGAGTTGATTTGCTGGATGAAGTAATAAACTTGTACGATACTCAAATTAGATTCATTGATAAAATCATAGGTAAGCTTCTGGAATTGTTAGAGCAATTAGAGCTCATGGAAAGTACAATAATAGTAATAACTTCAGATCACGGAGAAGAATTTATGGAACATGGTGCATTTGGTCATTCTGGAATAAGGTATGTATCTCATCTTTATCAAGAACTACTATGGGTGCCATTGGTAATATGGCATCCTAACATAACAAAAAAGAAAGTGGAAACTCCTGTATCGACCGCTGATATAGTGCCTACAATACTTGCGGCCAATGGAATACATGCCTGTAATCTTGATGGAGAAAATATACTAGGGAACGCAAAGTCAGCAGCTAGGATTTTATTTAGTGAAGCATCCTTGTACAATTATAGAAGAGGAATCATGAGAATTGGTCCTGGAGAAAGAATAGCGCTAGCAGTGCGAATAAGAAATTGGAAATTGATTTATTACGACGATCCGCACAAAAAACCAGAATTGTATAACCTATCCAAGGATCCAAAAGAAAAAGAGAATTTAATTGATGTACATAGGGATCTAGCTCAGGAAATCATTGAGCATATTGTTAAAAAGCGTATAAAGAAGATAAAAAGGGATTTAGTGCAACAAAGCATTTATGAGAGAGTATGCAAGATATTTAATTATTGATTAGTTCAAGAGTCTAGTGCGTTCTAATTTCACTTTGGTGACTCTTCTTGCACGGGAAGTACTTGGGAGAAATAAAACAACCCCTTTCAAGACTAACTCTAGAAGGTATATCAATAGGTGTGTCCTTAAGATTTGCATCTAGAGCTCTTGCTGGACTAGTTTCATACGTTATCTTGGTTAGATTTATAAGCCCTGATGATGTAGCAATTTTACTTGCATTAAGTTCTTTTTTGCTTATATCACTTCAAATTGCAAGCTTTGGTTTTGATGAGGCGTATATAAGACTCGGAACAGAATTCTATGGAAAAAGCAATCTTAATGCTCTTAAATGTTTGACTATCTTATATGTTAAATATTCAATGATAAAACTAATTATAGGAATTACCACTTTGATTATTCTTGATTATCTATGTAATTGGATTATACCAATTGAAATTTTAATCGTTGGCTTTATAATTATTGGCCTTAGGATTCTCATACGAATAAACTCGTTGATAATAAGAGTATTCATGAACATAAATCTCTCTCAAACAATAGATAATGCAGTATTTACTGTTGTTTTTGTTGGCACAATAATTGGTGCAATAATGGGTAGTATAGTAACCATAGTATATTTATGGGCATTATTCTACGCTATTTATGCAAGTATTACTCTAATCTTAGCTGGAAAATACATCAAAAAACTTCCTAAAAACATGTCTCATCATAAGGAGTTTAATGAAATAAAAGATATGTATTTGAACACATTATATCCTTTGATTTTTGTTTCTATTCTCCTAACATTAAATGGTAGAATAGATAGTTTATTCATCGCAGTATTCGAACCAATTGCAACATTGGAAATAGTAGCAGTCTATCTTCTTGTTTCAAGAACTGCTTTAAGTTTAACTGACACTCTTAGACCAATAGCAACAACAATATTGAGTTCACTATCTTACGCAAAGGCTCGCAATTCAAAAGTCTTTAAGATATCACTAGGAGTCACTCTTAGAATAACATTTTTCATTTTTTCAATAATTCTAATAGCTATAATGCCCGCATCTTATTTCATAATTCTCTTCTTGTTCGGAGCAACTTATGCTTCTGGATATGTTATTTTGCCAATATTTATGATTGTTGGCATATTAACAATACTATCTGCATTAATGAAGATGATAAGTATAGTCGTTAGAAGAATTAAACTATATGCTTTAGCATTATTTATTTCGTTGATTATAAGAATTGCCCTGTATCTAATTCCACTATTCGTAAAGATTACTAGTGGTTTAGAAATAGCAATATTATTGGCGTACTTTACATTAATATCACAAATTTTTCTATTCATTACGATTGCGATTGTATTTAGGGACATTCTTGCCGAAAGTATGAAAGATTTAGCAAAGATAGTTTTTACAGCATTACCATTTATTGTTATTAATAAATGCATACTAGACATCAACATATTTCCTGGCCATATAATTGCTCTAATCATTCCAATAATTTATGCAATACTTACTCTAAGATTAGGCTGTCTTAAGAATATAGACTTTATTATCGCTAGAAAAGCATTGCCAAAGAAATTTTGGTGGCTGATTAGAATTGCTGAAAAAATCGCTTTAATTACAACTCAAGAGTCAACATAACATTTCTTTTTATGAAGATTCCTAAGCAGATGTCAACGAGCTTCTAGTATTTAGAAAAATCTCTCCCTAATATTCAAGGTTAACTGATTGTTTCGTACTAACCATCGTCTTTTTTGATTACTAATAACAAAAATCGATACTAATTTTGTATTTTCTTCCTAATTGAATTACTTGCTTCCGTATTAACTCATAAAAACTTCTATTTTTTGCCTTTTTCCAAAATTCATGTTTTATTTTTGGAGAAAAGGCATTAAGTGCTTTATCTATAAAAGTCCAATTCTTAGCTTTGAAATTTAATTTATCAACAAGTACTCGTTGCACGCCGTATTCACTTATTTCCTCAAAAATTAGAGGAAGATCTTTTTCTGTGAATATTGGGAGAATAGGTCCAATAAACACATAGGTGGGAAATCCCATACTAGTTATTTTTTTAAGTGCTAATAATCGTTTTTCAATAGGGGCTGCTCTAGGTTCAAAAACCTCTCGTACTTTATCATCAATTGTTACTATTGTAAATCCTATTTCTGCTTCAGTGCGTTTAATTAAATCAATATCTCGTAAAACTAAATCAGATTTCGTTAGAATTACTATTGGATACTTATACTTAGCAAGTACCTCAATTAGCTTTCGGGTTATCTTATATTCTTTTTCAATAAATTGATAAGAATCCGTAACACTACTTAGTAATGTTAAGCCCTTCTTTGATGCTCTTACCTCTCGTGAAAGAACAATAGGCGCATTTCGTTTTACAAAGACAACTTTTCCCCATAAACTAGGCTCAATTCCCCTCCTTTCAAAAATGTACCGTGCATAACAATAAACACAGCCATGCGCACAGCCTATGTACGGATTTACCGCATAATCAACTCCATAGATTTTGCTCCTTATGAGAATACTATTAACATGAGTTTCGTGAACAATAATATCTTGGGAGCTTTCCTTTTTTATTCCAAAGTAAAGAAGAATATCCTTACGCAAGTTTACCTCCAAAAAATATGATATGAAATTTCGAAAAACATTTAGCCAAAAAATGCTTAAAAATTTATTTCTTTTCTAGTTTGATAAGCAGCCAGCGAGGAGGCAGAAATCCTAACCACACAAAACAAATTCCTAGTAATGCACAAATGTATGCAGGAATCATCCAGAGAGTGTAAGGAAGTCCAGTTGTTGCATCAAGAATCATGAAAACAAAAAATCCAAGAAAGATTGAAAATCCTGTTAGTATTAATTTAAGTCGCATTCTTTTTATCTTGTCCTTCTCAACAATGATTTTCCTTCTAAGCGGAATTATCGCCCAGACAACGCTAATTAACAAAAGAATTAGGAGAAGAGTTGATGTGATCTCTCTAATCGACATCTCTCCCACTTCCTTAAAACCAACTACACCATACCAATTGCGATAATCAAATGATATGAGTAAATATATCATCAAAAGAACTAGGTACGGGACAAGTCTCTTTAGACTAAGTCTGCCATGATATTCATTATCTGCAAATACAAATAGCCATAATGCCATGAAACCAGCTACAAAATAACCTAAAGCTAATGATAATGCGTATGTGTAAATGATAATACCTCCTACTGAAATACTTGCATCAGAAGTATCCTTTAACCATAAATCAATAACACCTACCTCGAGAATTAAGGAGGAAATAAACATCGAAGCATAGAATCTGTTTAATGCTAAAAGAGATAATTCTTTCTTTTTCGGTATTATTCGCAATGCACGATGAGATACTATCGTAAGATACCCAGTAATTATGATTGCCAGAAGATACACAGCAATGGGTACATAAATTATTGGACCTACAACCTCAGATGGCTTGTATGCATAACCTATTTCGAACGCTTTTGGAATCGTCCATGAATTATATAAAATGAAAGCAATGAGTAACAATATGATAAAAAATATCCAAAATCTTGACTTCATATATATCACTTCATACATAAAACTAAAATAATGATAATCCTCGATAATCTCACAAATCTTGTATCGGAACTGATAGTATGTTCATGAATATCCTATCTTATCGGGAAATCTAATTTTTAGTCTCCATTACCTTGCATTTCTAGAAGAAATCTTGCCAATTCATAAAATCCGTCTCCATTTTCCTTTGAAAGCACTATATCAGCAATTTCTTTTATCTTTTTACTAGCATTTGATGGGCACGCTGAAACTCCAGCAATCTTTAACATTTCTGCATCATTATCCCCATCTCCTACAGCTAATACATTTTCAAGCGAAATATTCATTATTTCTACTAGTTTCTGAATTCCAAATGCTTTGTTTACTCCTCGAGGAGCAATATGGATCGCAAAACCACTATCAGTTATTTCAACATTATGTATCCCGCGTTCCTCAAGAGCTCTACGGATTTGATTCACTGTCATCTTCGCGGATTTTTCTGTGCGAATAAAAGCTAGATCAACATAACGATAAGGATTAGTTGGAGCAGGAATAAAACCTAGGCTTTCGAGTATTTCTGTCACTTTATCTTGTGGAAACTTACTCTTAACAACGTATATTGGTCTAAAGAATTTCCCGATAACGCAACCGTTCTCCGCGATGACATATCCGCATGTTCCTAGATAACGAGCAAGTGTACCTAATATTGGAAGAGCATTACCAGATACAAGTATAACTTTTATTCCCTTCCTCTCTAGTCTACGAATTGCCTCAATTGCTTTAACAGATATAAGATGTTTGTTGTCTGTAAGCGTTCCATCAACATCAGTTACTACTACTTTGATCTCCCTCAGTTTCCGTAAAATATTCGATTTCAGCTGTGCCTTCACTTGGCTTCACTCCCTCACTAATGATTTTCATTAATGTGCTTTGTCCCCGTGATATTTTCGAGAAACCATACATTAATAAGATAAATGCGAGAAATGATAAGAATTGAATAGGAAACAATGCTGTTATTAAATATAATGCACCAGCACATGATAACATATTACCACCGCTTCTAATAGTCCGTATTGCTTGCATGAGTGGTGACGAGAAAATTATGGAAAACCCTTCCCCAGCCTCCTTGGTCGTGAGGAAACCTCTCACTTTCGTTAAAATATTCTCGGCATCTTTTTTAACTCCCTGACCCCAAAAGAAATATCCTAAACCAACGGTTGCAATATCTCCTTGCTGAAGCATGTATGACATGTGACCCGTTGCATTTATTTTATCAATCATACTTATTACTTCTGCATCACTCAGTATTGGCATTTCCATTGCAAGTTTTAGCATCATGCTTCGCATTTGGAAAAAGATGTATATCGTTGTTGCCTCAAATAAGGCTGATATGATGAAAAATAAACCACAGATTTTCATGTGCTTGTTCATATTTTTTCCAAAAAGGAAAGGAATTCCAATTATTAGCGAGATTACTAACCAACTTGCCGTACTGATTATTGCATATACTAGCGCAGATGAAAATTCTGTTAGTGCAGATACGAGATATCCTCTTTGCATGTATTCATTTGCCACATTAGCATAATAATAGCTAACGAAATTGAATATGAAACCAAGGAAAAAGAAAATAATCCAGCTTCTGATTATTATCTTAAATAGTTTTGATCTTCTTTCCTCTGTTTCTAATAGAGACGGAAAAAATGCTTCGTTAAACAATCGGCTCACATTGCTTACTAAAAAACAAAATTCTATTTTCTTTTTCTTTACTTAAGGTGTATCTATTGCAAAAAATTGCTTTACTTTTGCTTATAGTTTTCATAGGGAACATATTCATAATTCCACAGACAGGCCACAATGCTAAAAAATCTGAAACAACTCTTCCACACTACACTGATATTAGAGAAAAATGCTTTCCTGAAGAATATAAGCTATTAACTCCAAATTTAATTAAAACGAAAGAATTAGGGATTTCATTTGAATTACGTTTTTCTAAGCCGTATTTTGTACGTAACCCTTTGGATAGTAGATTCCTTATTCCAGTAATTCCTGGAGCATCGTACATCACAATTCCCGGAAAGCCACTAATACCAATAAATGTAACCGTTGTAAAGTTACCTTATCATGCGCGAGTAGTAAATGTGACTATAAAAACTGAAGAAGAAGTAATACGGATTAACTCTTGGATATCTCCAACACCGTATCCAATAATCGTTGGAAAAACTACGACTGTGCCTTTCAAAGTTGATTTTTCGTTTTACTCTCGTGATTTTTGGTACGATATTTCTAATAAACTTCCTAAATATTACATCGCTAGAGGATTGGATCCTAACACCCTTTCAAGGAAAACATTTCTGTTAATACCTATTCCAATAATAACGTATAACCCGGCACGGAATTTAGTAAGATATGTTAAGCGTGTTGAAATAAATGTCATCTACTCGGTGACAAAGAGTATAGCTACACAGGATGCTATCTCTAAGCTTGATCTTCTTATAATAACTTCAGAAAAACTCAAGACAGCTGCAATTAAATTAGCGAAAATCAAAAACTCCAGTGGCATACTCACAAGAGTTGAAACTGTGGAAGATATATCCACAACGTTTGAAGGCCGGGATATTCAAGAGAAAATACGTAATTGCATAAAGTACTTTGTAAATAATCATAATATCACATATGTTCTATTGTTTGGAGATGCTGATCAGATCCCAGCGAGATTAGTTTATATTCCAGATGGCGCGTATGATTTAAATCCTGAAATAGATGGCGTACTTGTTGAAAGTGACTTATATTATGCCGATCTAGATTACAGTTGGAATGAAAATAATGACAGTAAGTGGGGATATCTTCCTTATGATAAAGTTGATGGAATACCTGATGTTATTGTTGGAAGGATTCCCGTAAGTACATTAGAAGAAGCAGATAATGTATTGAATAAAATCATAAATTACAAACCAATTGGATTTTGGACAAAAGAAGTTACATTAGTGGGCTCGGATATTTCGTATTCATATTATCCTGAAGGAGAGTTTCTCATGAATTATCTTGCAGAAAACGTATTAACCAATTTCTCAATTACAAAACTCTATGAAACGTACGGAAATGCAACAAGATTGAATACATATCATGAATTTATGAGTGGTCGTTGGTATATTGACTTCGGTTCGCATGGCACACCAGAGTCTATTTTAGTTTCATACACGGAATCATTCACAATAAGTGATGTAATGGCACTTAGAAACAGAATTTTACCCATCGTTGCTGCAATGTCATGTACGATTAACCGCTTCTCAGATACAGACTCCATAGGAGAAATTCTTGTTATATCTCCTAATGGCGGAGCAATTGCAGTTTTTGGATCAACAAGAATTGCTTGGGGATACATAGGAGAACTAGTAACAATTGGACTTGCTGGAGAAATGAATATATTATTCACAAAGGCATTAGTTACATCGCAAAGAATAGGTGAAGCCTGGGCAAGAGCAATAACAGAATATGCTATTAGACATCCCATTTATTATAAATTAGATACATACTACTTGGATTGGAAAACATTAGCAGAATTTATACTGCTAGGAGATCCCACTCTCAATATTAAACCAGTTCCGATGAGATATTCTGAAATTCAAGAACCAATTACGGTTTCTTCAGGGGACGTATTATATTTAGAAAATTTGTCATACAGGATTCTCTCAAACATTACTGTTTCCGGAGGAACGCTAATAATTAAGAATTCAACTATTCACTTAGAAAACTCATGGATTATAGCGGAAGGAGGACAGGTAATCATAGAAAACAGTATGATTTTTGGCAATATATTAGCTCGTTCAGGTAGTAGTATCCAAATCAGAGGATCAATCGTGACTAGCATTAAATGTAATCAAGCACAAGCGGTTATAGAGTATTCTGTTGTTAATGTTAGTATTATACAAAATGCCAATGTTATAATTAATGCTTCGACTATTAGGCTTGACTTGTCTATTACCGATGTAGTAGTAGATTGGCTAATTTCGGAAGGATATGTAAATAACATATTTTTGTCATACAATACATGGAGTTTGACTATATTAGACTCGATTATTACGTGGTTGAGATTGTCATTTACGTCATGCGATGTAAATATTGCAGATAAAAAGGTCTCAGAAATTATCAGTACTGATTCAGAATTAATGATAAAAAAGGCCACAGTTAATAATCTTCAAATCATAAACTCTAATGTAACTGTGGATAATAGTACAATTGGCTTGACACTTTGTATCATGAATTCAAATATTACACTACATAATTTAAGTCCGGGATTTGTTGAAAATCAAACACTAGACATAATTGGACATATTACTCTCATCAATAGTTCGATTACGGAGTATCGCTTCTATTTGCAAAATTCAACACTAAGTATAAGTAACTCTAAAGTAAGTTTAGTATGGGGAACTAACTCTTCATTTTATTCTACTAATTCACGCATAATTTATGCTGACATTTCTTCAATTGCTATATGTAATTCAACAGCGTTGAAGATAAGTGGAGAAAACATAATTATTTCTGACTCGTATGTTAGCTTCGTGAAAGGACAGAATGTAATAATAACTCGTTCTACTTTAACACAAGTTGTTGCAAAATATGGTAATTTGCAGATAAATAGTTCATATAGTGAACAAATTGAATTAATTAATGAAACTGCATTAATCTACAATTCGAGAGTTGCCGTTTTAGTTTTATACGAAACATCACTTGTGACTATTGAATACACACGTTTAGCATTTATTGACGTACATGATAACACTCAGCTTGAAGTTGAATACTCTGAAATTCTTTACGAACTGAGAATATTCAATGCAGCCAAGGTAACGGTTTCTAAATCATTTGGATGGATTGCGTTAATCATAACTAAAAACATAACCATTGAGAATATATATCCCGGATATGTTAGTTTTATGAGTATCTCAAGTCATAATTTAACAGTATATTCATCACTGATTATGTGGGATATCATCGTTAAGTTTTCAGCTAAATTAACACTAAGACATTCGCAAGTTGATTGGCTTTTTGCACTACATAATTCCTCCATAGTAGTACAAGATTCGAACATAGGATTAGCGAGAATAACACATTCGTCTCAAGGTTTCATTTTTGATTCCAAAGTAGACCAAATATCAGTATCAGGTAATGCGACATTAATCTTAGATGATTCATTTACTGAAACTATCATCGTTCTAGGCAATGCAAGAGTATTTATTGGAAGATCCTACGTTACTCTTTTGGTTCCATTTGGCAATGGATATATTAATCTTTGGGAAAGCACTGTTGGAATTGAAGTTTATATTCAAAATGATAACATAACCATAAGCCTTAGTGATGATTATTATCAATCATTACGTATTGAAAATATTATGCCAGTATCTTTTTCCTCAAACATAACGAATAGCTATATTCATTGGTACATTATATTAGAAAATGCGAGTGCTTATATTCACGATAGCATCTTATCATTATTTGCTTGCTTTGGGCCTTGTAATCTCAGAGTTGAAAGAGGAACATTTCGACATTTCTACTTAATAAATAGTGAAGCATCAATAGCAGGTTGTAAAGTATCGTATTTGACATTCATTTCGGGATCGAATGTATCAATAAGGAATTCAAATCTAGCATTTTTATACATAACAGAGAATAGCAATATTTCATTAGCAAACTCAATAGCACGCCTAATATTAGAATTCAGATCTGGTAATTATGAGTTCACACTCAAACCAGGTAACATCACTTACTGGAATTCGAGAGATTTTGGAATTTCACCAAATGTTTTGAGTTTGATACTAATTAATACAAAAGTTACTGGATGGGACTTAATTTTAGCTGGAAATACGGTAACTCGCGTATCAAATTCTACATTAGTTTCTATACTCACAGTAGAAAACTCATCTGTTGAAATAGAGCACAGTCAAATAGTCTACCTAATATTAGGTGATTATTCACAAGTTAATGTAAGAGATTCAAAACTAGGTATTATTCCTTACATTACATATTCTCATGTTGTGCTTAATGATTTAAAGCCTATGGTTTACGAACGCCTTTTAATAACTTCTGATAACGGATCAACATTTACTTTGAACATGAGAAACTCTTACGTTACTGAATGGATGATGTATGCAATATATTCTAGTGTAATCATCACTAACAGCATTTTCTATAACATGACTCTAACCATTAGTGACGTTGAAATGCATAATTGTGTTGTAGAAAATTACGTTATTGCATACTTATCACAAATTAACGCAACCGATACTCTAATCCATTCAATGATATCAATCTTCTCAGATACGTTCATTAGAAATACAAGAATATCCAATTTTGTGATTAGAACACTTTCATCAGCATTTATTGAAAATTCAAGAGTTGGATTAAATCTCGATCTTACTAATGTAAATGCCCAAGTTGATTTGCCGATAGGAAAATCCACTTTCTTACTTGCTTCAATGAATATGACAGGAATAACGTGGATGTTACATGTGGTGAATACAACAATTTCTTCTTGGGGTATTCTAGTAGATGGACCAGCAAACATTGCTATCTCCAATATCACTTTGAAGCAAATCGCCGTTTCTGGGCCTGCTTATGTCAATATTCAATCGTGTACAATAGATAGGATCGTAATAAAGGCACTAGCTAATGTATTCATTAATAATTCGCATGTAGCAATAGAAATATTCACATATGGTTATGATAGCATAGGTGATCTTAAAACAGGATTAATCACACAAGAAATACATAATTTATGGCTTCTGCGCCTAGAACACACGCAAGTAAATAAATGGAATATCACAATTACTGCTAGTAGTAATCTCACATTATTGAATTCAGATTTTACAGTAATGAGAATCAATGGAATTTCCCAAGTACAAACATATGCATGCAGTTCATTCTACGTCTTTCTACGTGAGGCTTCTAAAATGTCAGCAAAAGACAGCAGTTATATGCTCATTTACTTAACTGATAACAGCGAATTAGTAGCAACAAAGTCTTCACTCGGATTTGTTTTCGTATTTGTTGGAGAAACACGGAGCGTTTCATTTAAGACTGGAAAAATCGAGTATTTAGAAACTACTGAATATTTCGGCATTCAATCATGGAATGCAAAAATAGTTAATAGTGAAATTATGCTCTGGAGCGTCTATGGAGTTATGTCCCACTTAGTACTTGAGAAACAACATATACTTGGAGCGATTTCGTACATGTTTTCAAATATTACATTAATAGACACGTTCATAGAAAATCCACTTTATGCTGGTTATGGAAGTATAATCTCCGTTTACTGGAGTCTGAAAGTTATAGTATTCTTAGATTTCTCGGTGGCAGAAAACGCAAGAATTGAAATTTTCAGAAGTCAAGAGAAAATTGCTGAGGCTCGGTGTCCAGATGGAATCGGAATATTCATACTACCGCAAGTAATTATAATGGATGAAACAAGGATTAATCTTGGGCATTACTTAATTATGGCTTATGCTAGCGGATATCAATCGAGCAAGACCGTATACTTATGGCGACCAACAACAACAGGGATTTACATAATTTCTTATCCTATGCTTGCATTAATCATCTGTGGTATCATCGGCATATCCCTAGCCGTCATCTATTTTATAATCAAAAGAAGAAAGTCCGGACAAACAACAATGCTATAGTTTTTTTCATATGGCTTTAAATTTTGATTTCTCATAGCTTATTAAAATCAATCCCCATTTTTTGACCATTAATCTACTAAACCAGAATTAATAAACATCAATACAACATTATCTCGCTGAATTTATTTTGAATTGCTTTCCAAGCAAGGACTGCTCGAGATATGTCATATAGCTTCATCGAAGACCTAAAGTTCTAAACTTTTAGCAAGAAGATCTCACTTTTTTAGCTATTTTCTCTATAAATTCAATCACTTTGCTTGGATCTAAACCTTTCATTTTGATAATTAAATTCTTCGTCTTTGATATAAAATCTCCTACAGCAACCCTCAGAAGCTCTTTTATCTCGTCTAGTGATATTTGAATTAATATAGTTGATTACACATATTTTTGCTTAATCTGATGAATAAGAATTATCAAAAATGGCATATGTCGCATAATGAAAAATTAAAAGTCTTCGCATAATTAATCGAGAATTTATTAAATGTAAATTCGAACAAATACACGTAATTATATCAATTGGTTGGTTTATATAATTCAAGGAATATTCATAAAATTTGGGTGCAAATATTGAGCCTAGAAGAACTCGAAACAAAATTAGTTAATGTTGTTGAAAAAGCCCTTTCAAGCGTTGTTTCTATACAAACAATCGATATTGAATACAATATGTTCCTTGAGCCCGTCCCAACGAGAATGGGTATTGGCTCGGGTTTTGTGGTAGATAAACAAGGAATAATTGTCACGGCATTTCATAACATCAGACAGATGGAGATCATAAATGTGATATTGCCAAATGGTACCCGAGTAAAGGGACAAGCATTATATGGCGACCCATATACGGATATAGCAGTTCTTAGAATCAAAGCGGACGTAGAATTAAAACCGCTGAAATTAGCAGATTCTAGTAAATTAAAACCAGGTCAAATAGTTTTAGCAATAGGAAATCCCCTAGGTGTTGGAAAAACAGTTTCTATGGGAGTTATAAGTGCTGTTGGACGAAGTATAAGAACTCAGTATGGTGTATTGCATAATGTGATTCAAACTGATGCAGCGATAAATCCTGGTAATAGTGGTGGACCTCTAGTTAATTTGAATGGAGAGGTTGTAGGAATGGCAACGGCAATCATTCCTTATGCACAAGGAATAGGTTTCGCGATACCATCAAACACGATTAAAAAAGTAGTTAGTGATGTACTTAAGTATGGACGTGTGATTTACCCATATTTTGGGGCTGCTTTAATCGGATTGAACCCTCAAATTGCTGCTTATTATCGAATCTCGGTTCCATTTGGAGTTTTAGTTGTTGATGTAGAACCAGAATCACCAGCGGCATTTTCTGGCATTCAACCTGGTGATATAATTGTCGAAGTTGAGGGAGTACAAATAAGAACCCCGAATGAATTCATTGATATTCTGTATACTAAGCGGCCTGGTGATAGGATATCTGTTGGAATTATTAGAGGAAAAACTAAATATGTAATTAAAGTAAAACTATCGGCCAGAGTCCTGCGAAGTGAAGACTTTACGTAGATTTTTTAATAATACCAAGTGTTGTAATAGAGATGCTCATACAATTGTCTCCTTTTGGTATCAATGAATGCTTTACAAGCATTTTTTAATGGACAAATTTCGCACATTGGTTTTTCGCGTAGACATGTTTTTCTTCCAAACATCCATAGAAAATCGTCAAGTATACTTGGATTAACTTCGCTTAGTTTAGAAATAATTTTCCAAGCCTGACGTATGATTAGTCTGATTATAATATCTTCTTCGTATGTTGCCTCTCGTTTCCACACGAAAAGCTCTTTTACTTTTTCAATTTCATCAACTATTCCGGTTCTCAATGCAATTCGTACGAGATGATTGTCAACGGGTACATGCATATTCTCTGAATCCATAACTTTAAGAACCCCTCGTCGTTCTAAGAACTTTGTGAGTAAAAACGGTTTCTTTTCGACTGGATCCTCATATGCTCGGAAAATTTTCAAACGTTCAATAAACCCACCGTTAGGTTTTAAATACAAGTAACCTTTTGATGCTCGAAGTAGATTAAGAATACTTCCATCATATAGTTTAAGCAGTTTTGTTCCAGCATCTCTTAGCAAAAAAGCTCTTATCTCTGGATCGTGTATTGTGATTCTTTTAGGTTCGTCTACTGTTAACCATCGTCTGATATCATCAGCAGTAATCTTACTCATGTTTTCTGGCGAGAAAAAATCTGGATTTTCTTCATACATTATCATGCCTAAACGGTAAAGAAGATCGGAACCATGATAGAATTTTCCATCAATATACCCTTCAAACGGCTTTCCCGGCAAGCTTGTTCTATGATCTATTGCTACCATAAAGAAAAAATAATTAACAACGTTCTCCACTGGTTCGTTGCTTGGTGGAAAGTATTCTGGATTTGTAAATGGATCTGGTTTTATTTTTACGTTCCTTATTACCCTTGCGAATTTTTCGCATTGCATATAATCAATTTTTAACAATTTCATCTCCCTTTTCAATATACCATACAAACAGCAGTTATATTGTATCGCATCATTACACTTCACATTGATATTCGCTTCTTCTTGATAAAATTAGAGACACTAGTAAGTCACCGAGCATAATTTTTAATCTATTCTCGAACATCCAACAGTTTTTTAATGCATTAGTGAGTATGTCTGGTTTTGCTGTGAATACATCTAAATAGTTTGCACATGCCTTATACGCAAAAGTAGCAAGTGATGAATAAATTCTCGGCAACACTTTGATCCTTGATGAACGAATTCCATATGGTGCATTAACTAAAATTCGTGATGTTTTGATATTCGGATCCCGATGTAATATATCCGATGTGAAAAACTTTACATCGTACTGTAAATTCACATACTGCTTGACTAGCTTGATTAGAATCATATAATTTTCCATAGCTTGCTTGATGTATTTCTCAGATATATCACTTCCAGCGATTCTGACTGATGGTGTTTTTATATGCTCTTTGATTTCATTAATTATAGTTTTCTGCTCAATGCCATACACTTTTGATAATAATGAAATCACGGGCTTTCCTACTTCTGCGATAAGGGAGAAGTTACTATAAATACAAAATGCCTCAATAGGAATTGTTCCACAACCACACATTGGATCATGTAAGTCTTGTTCTTCTCGAAGAAATACCGCAGACGCTGCAGCAGACGGACTTAACCCTGCTGGATGAACATATTTTCTATATTTACGAGCCTTATTTGCGTTTTCTATTACAGCCCAAAGAATAAAAAATAGATTTCCAAAGACACCTGAAACAAAGGTGATATCCGGCTTCTTTAAATTCACTTTAAAAGAATAACTTTTCAACAATTCATCCGCAGTGATCTTTGCTAGTCTTACGCTTGTGAAATCATGCTTAAAAACTTGTTTTTCTAACCAACGAAAGGATCTTCTTATTCCTCTAAAAGCAATGGATAATCCTTCTAAATTGTGATTATTAATAAAATTCTCAAACGTCTGATGTGCTTCTTTGATGCATGAAAGAATCTCACTCTCTGTAACTTTCTCAAGCTCGCAGACAAATATTGGAATACCAAACATTAAGGGAGTTCTTATTTTCGTAAGTAAATATATGAGTTCTTCGAGATTTTTACATTTTACGAGAACAAACCCATGTGCTAAGACTTGTGACTTCGCTCTTAGCCATTTATTAACCTCGTTAATAAAGCCGGTTTCAAGTCCAGGATGTGTAATTCCAAACAATGTTTTTTCATCAAACTCATAGATGATTTTCTTGGACATACTAACAAACACACTTTCAAAATCTTATGTGAGTTCATTTTTGTGATAAATCTTTAACAAAAATGTTATTGAGTTTGACATTAAAAATAAATCTTTTTCAACTATTAAAAGTACAGAATGATGAATGTACCACCTGCTGAAGCATGATGAACAAGCATATGCTGAACCACACTCTATTTCTGATATTCTTCGTTTCTACATGACCTAGTGTAATTATTGAAGTCTCTGCAACTCACTTTCAAGAACCGCAATTCGCTCCTTCAGGGTACGCAAAGCTTTTAAATATCCCCACCATACAAAAAAGTCTTCGTCATCCCCAAGTTGTCCAGACTCAAATTTTTTAAGAAATTCACTTGAATCCATTTTGTATTTTGATTCAAATTCCTTTACCTTCTTTTCGTAGATTTTCAGTTTAATTTTGCTTATTTTGAGCTCTCTCTAGAGCTTCCGCAATTATAGATGCTCTTTTTAACATGTTTTCACCCCCAATTCAAAGATGTATGATAATGATTAAAAATTAAACAACAAAATTCCACTAAAGAATGCAATAATATCAACATCCAGTGTCCATTTCATTAAGGAAGCGCAAATAATTAAACAC
>Ga0190313_1000366_pt1 | contig 27389 bp, 31 predicted proteins | sample 4870071011_MG_FD_169989 | JGI IMG/M metagenome (GOLD analysis project Ga0190313, IMG submission 169989) | Hydrothermal vent sediment bacterial communities from Southern Trench, Guaymas Basin, Mexico - 4870-07-10-11_MG | ecosystem: Environmental > Aquatic > Marine > Hydrothermal vents > Sediment ... | reverse complement strand
CCTCCTAACCTCCCCGGGATCCTCGGGATCCCAGCCCATAAGCCGCAGAAACGGCTCGACCAAAGCGCTCTTAACAAGCTCCCTATCCCGCTCAAACTCCGCCGAATACTCGCCGACCCTCCTCCGAAGCTCCTCAACGAAGCCGGCCAGCTCCCTCCAATCTAGACCATTCACAGCCATTCTAGACGCTTCTAGACAATTCGGCATCATTCCGCAACCTTCCAGACCTGCTATTAAATACTTGCCGCCCAAACCTACAAACGCCATGCCGGCCAAGCTAGGAGAGACCCCCGGCAGAGTAGTCAACACCCCCTACGGAACCAGAGTCTACTATAAGCCGTCGATGAGGAAGGTAATCTTCAGGAAGCCAGGAGTCCACCGAAGAAGCACCAAAGTAATCGAAAGAAACGAGAAGGTAGCCGCCGCAAAGCCCGCCACCAGATGCAAAGGAAAGCCATGGCCCGAATTCGTCGCCTGCCTAAGCGAAGAAATGAAGAAAGTCTAAACCTAATAAAATCTTCCAAACCTTCTCCCCTTATTTTTGTTATGAGTTGCGTCCCAGACCCTAATATAAACTCGACAGAAATCATCTTGATATGAAATTTGTCTTACATGTTGGGGTGCAAAAGATTAATTACCCGGCAACTTCAGCCTCCCTAACAGTCATGGAACATATTGTTCAAAAAGGCAAAAAATCGGCGAAAGAAATGGGCAGAAATGGTCGCTATACGGTTGCGTCGCTAGTCGTTTTAATGATGATGCTGGGCATGTTTGCGGGATTTGCTCTCCCGGCATTTCTACAGCATCAATCTACGGTGCAAAAGGCGTTGGCAACCGTTAGAACTATGCTTAAGACGGGGCAGAAGCTAGAGATGACTCCGGTTCTCAGCATAACAGTTTACGATCAACATCGTTCCCCGGTGATGCGCTATATTAAGGTAGGGGATTTGCCGACAGCGAATTTCATAAAGAAAGTGTTGCTATCTAACGTATATGAGGTAACTACTACCCCGAACGTCTTATATAATGTTACGTTTAAAGCCGAGGATGGCTCTTCTGGGAAACCTGGGTCAGGATATCATGGAGCTTACACCACTATCGTAGCCGGTCTTGTAGGCGTTTCCGTTAAAGTCGCGCTCGGTAATGGTACTACTCCCCCATCAATAGCCGATTATGCTCTAGAAAACAAGTTGGTAGAATTTCCTGTAAGGACGTTCGGCTATGACGCTAACTCAACCCACATGTGGGTCTATATGCGGGACATCTATACGGCTACTTCTAGTCTGACGGTCTCGGAAATAGGTTTATTCGCATGTAGCTATCACCTTGTTGGTTCTTACAATAAATGGATATTGCTTTTCAGAGATGTCATCGATCCTCCGATAACCCTAGAACCTGAGCAGTCGATTGAAGTCGAGTACAGAATCTACATCCGATATGCGTAGCGAGGTGAAAAGGAATGAGCAAAGCCTTCGGTTCCAATAAGCTCTTAATCAGCCTACCTGCCTTGGCGCTGATAGCGGGCTTCCTTCTCGGCGCATTAGCTCCCCCGATACACTCCTCAGCAAACATGGTTCAACCTCAGACCATGACCTCTGACAGCTCGATTATCCCTGTCATAGACATAACCCTTTACAACAAAGACGGCTCAATAGCAAGCAAATACATTAAGGCCGGAGACCCCCCAACCCTCAACTTCATAAAAACAACATATCTTTCATGGCTGTACGCTTTCAGACTTAAAAACGTAGTTAATGGAACAGACCTAATAGCCGAGAGCGGCTCAGTAAAAATGGTTAAAGATTGGGAATACCATTGTGCTTTCTACGACAAAAGTGGTGAGTTCTATCTAACATACCCGTCGCTTAAGATTGCTATCGGTAGCGGCACCACTCCTCCATCGATACACGATTATGCTTTAGAGAATAAGCTGGCAGAATTCCCCGTAACGTTTTATGTAGTTCACTACAATTCGACACACATGTGGTTCACGGTAATGGGATCGTATCATCCTTCTACGCAAATGACCATAAACGAAGTAGGCTTGTTCATCTATTATAAATATGGCAACTCGCTCTATGATTGGTTCATGTTGTTCAGAGACGTGCTACCCAGCCCACTGACTATTGAAAAGGATCAGACAATAGTCGTGAAATATTCCCTATACGTTAAATACTCATAAGGGGGATAAGGAAATGAGGCGAATAGCATTTTTTCTTGTTACTGTTGGCGGCCTTCGCAACAGGCTACCTATCTATAACTTTAGCCCAGCTATCAGTCCCCTCCTTCACTATCGTACAACTAAATGCAACATTATGGCAAGGAATCGGAAGAGCAGAACTTGGAAGCGAAGCCTCCTACGCTATACCTCCGATTCAGCCGTATATTCTTGGTGAAGCCTCCGAAGAGCTGTCCTACGAATTCCCACCACGCAGGCTCAGCCCCGCTTCAATCAGTTACGGTCTTCGCTTCGCAGTAATATATCCGGGAACGTTTCACATAAACCAGACATGGATCGCTAATCCAATAGCCCCGGGGCAAGTGGGGGCGAATAGGGTCATCGTGCTTAACGTTAGCGTCTACTCTCCTTATGGTTATCTTGACGAGCTGGAGCTGTATATAGGACAACGTGGAAATCTGAGTAGAAGACCGTCTTACCTTGTGATTGGGATATTGCCGTCAAGTTTTGGAGGCGATCCTTTGGGAATCTATGTTTACGATGGTAGCCAATGGATTAAGGGATCAGATTTAAGAGTTGAAAGTGGCATTCCAAAAGCTAACTTTAGTGCAGGTTTGCTGGAAGGAAAAACTATAACAAGGATTGCTTTAGAACATTCTGGCTCGGGGTGGGAAGACCCGACTGACATCTGGATATGGGACGATAGGGGAAACCTCCTATACAGCACAACCGTCGATTCTCATGTTTGGGATCAGAGCCGTCCAAACTACTTTGAATACGTTGAAATAAGCTATACTCCATCCGTTGAAATTGTCGGAGACTTGGCAAAGTATGTATGTGAAGGAAATCTCTATGAAGAATATGACCCGTATAACCTGTTTGATCCCTTAGATTGCTCTTGGACAATAGGTGAAGGCTGGGTTAATGCTACTATACGGATAAGGTCATACTGGGAATCTGGAGGAATTTATGACTTTTACTTAACTGCGGTAGAATCAACACATGATTATTATGATGACTTGCTGTACGAAAATATCAAGATAGTGAACTCTACAATGTTGTGGGGCTTTTCCTTCAATAAAACCTTGTTCTTCCCAAATGACCCCGTTAAGCTACTCATAAATGTGGCTTACAACGGTACATCGGTTGGCGCTGAAGGCGAGGTTCTCTGGGTGAATGGTACGCAACTTACGACTGATCCGACAGGAATGGCAATCTACGAGTTCATCGCACCTGACGTTACTGGAACCTACACGCTGAACGTTACGCTCGCTCATGGAAAAACCTACTTTATCAACTTCACAGTCAGTAGCATAATATTGCACTTGTACACTAAAACTGAAACTAATGAGACTATACACCTACCTTCGGACTTATTAGTTCAGGTGTACAACTACACGACGAACGAGCTGATAGGGGAGTACGTGGGCAGAGAGGTATTTGATGTGCCCTTCGATATAACTGGCACGTACCTGCTTAAGATATGGTACCACGATATGCTGATCGCAGAAGTAGTTCACGACCAGACAGGGATAGAGCAATTCTTAACGATAACCCCCATTAAGCAACTCGCAGACCATTTAGGCAGGATTCGAGGCTTACTCGCTAACGTGAGCTTAGCCTCTTATAGCTATGATAACGATACGAGAAGGCTGAACATCGAGTTGGGCGGAAATGGGATGGGCAGGCTGGTTTACATACTCAACTACACGAAGCCGCTCCTCGTCCTGTCAAACACGACCGTAACCGTTCAGCAACTCGAAGGAGAGCTGGTCATCGACGCCAGCCTGCCGGCAAACATCACCATCCTAGACCCGAGGAAAATAAAGGTCGTAATCGAGAACCCATATGGAATATCATACGCGCTCGACAGCTTGGAGTTCTACAACCTGACGGCATGGGAGCCCTTGCTCAATGCCTCGGTCTACGAAGTACCAGCACAGCAAGAGACCGTTATAAGAGCTTCCTACAAGGGTGTAGAGGTCAAGAAAAAGATATCGCTCCTAGATGATGTCAACGTTACGCTAGTACTGTCCTACGACAAATTCGCCGACTACAAAGGGGCGTCAAGAGAAATCGTCGCAAACGCGAGCATCGTATACGAGAGCTTATCCGCGAAGCATCCTTACAGCAGAGTGAGGATACTCGTCTCAGGCTCGGGAGGCTTCAAGCTGAAGATGTTCCTGCCATCTCCGCCGACAGAGCTAGGAGTAACATCCAACGCAACCGTCGTATGGGGCTTCGAAGATGGCTGGCTGACGATAGAAGGGGTACTGGGTAGCATAGCAGAGTTGAACATAACAGACTTCTATAAACTAAGACTCGAACTATACGACAGATTCAATCGAACCATGCCCTCCTGGGCTTACGCCTACATAAACGAGACCGAGTACACGGGATCAGTAATCGAAGCCCTCCTCTACCCAGAAGATTACGAGGTCAAAGTACCAGAAGTCGTCAACGGCTTCCAGTTCTACAGCTTCTTCGACGGCTTCAACGCGGCCTCTAGACATGTAATGATAAACGGGTCTGATGTCATCCTCAAAGCCTGGTACCGAATCCCCGTCACGACAATAGCCATAGAACCAGTAAAGGTGAAGTCCGCTTGGTGGGGAAGCGTCTTCTCGCCGAGCCAAGATGAGCGGATAAGCGTCTACTTCGACATATATCTGAAAGATTACTTTGGCGAACCGGTACCCAGCAGGCCCATAACCGTATGGGTGATACCCGAGGGGATGGAAACCGGATGGCTCTTTAACCTGACCACGGACGCCTCCGGCTACGCGAGAACGCCTGCAATCGAGCTGTCAAAATACCGCGACTACCTTGTTAAAGTCGAGTTCGCTGGAGATGACATATATGCTGTCGCCGAGGAGAGCCTGCAATTAGCCGGCGAAGAGCTACTAGAACTGCCAGAACAGCCAGCCATCACGGACTACTTGCTACTCCTCATTCCCCTCGGGTTGACAATTGCCATAGTCCTAGCGATTGCCAAGGTCAAGCATGTCTTGCCGTCAAGCAAGCGTCGAAGAGTGCTCAGAGAAATAGACTGGTCGCCTTATGCTGGCTGATGAATATTTAAAAACATCCGCCCCGTCCCGAGGCGTGAAATAGTATGCGCTGTTCTGCAGACAAACTTCTCGCATTTTTACTGTCCCTGACCCTAATCTTACCGACCATACTATCCGTCTTCCCGGCGTCCGTATCCGCGGAATCGGCATCCAGCTCTTACGAGACCTTCTTCCTGCTCCCCTACCAGAAGCTCAGAGAGTCCCACGGCGCCCTCTTTATCCACAACTACCTCCTAATCGAGCCGGTCGGCTCCCTCAGCGAAGACGACTTCCCAGCCGCGAGCATCGCGTTGTCAAAAAGCGGCAGATACCTCTATACGAGAACCGGAGCATACTACTACGATGTCTCTAAAGGCTTCGAAGAAGCCGGCCGGCTGAGCGGAAACGCGATATATGACGTTTCTGGAGGATTCTCCAAAATATATAGTCCTAGTTCTGCTGGCGGCCACGACAGGTCGTATTTGGAGAGCATAATCTTCTGGGAAGAAAAAGGCTTAATCATAGAAGTCCACCATGCGACTGAGCCAGACCAGGGAATATTAATAGTAAGAGACCTTAACGGACACTATATCTCTAATACCACTATTGCACCCTGCGAGTACCATGCAACATGGTGGGACTACTCAGGAGACTATTTGGTGGTATCCACCACCGACGAAGACTATTCGTGTGCCTTTACCGAGGTTTTCAGGTGGAACGGTACCCATCTACAGATAGTCAAATTCTATCAGCAATCTGGCGATAGTACAACCCTCAGCACTTATCTAGGGGACGCTGGCGTAGTTAGATTCATTGATTCTAACACGTTTGTTTTAGCATCCGCATTCAATCCCGAGATAAAGGTATTCGACATAGGTCAGCGGCAAATCTCTTCCGACTGGACCGAACTGGTCGCCGCATATTCTCATAGCATAGCTGGCGAAGGCGTCAAGACCTCCCCTGGCAGTACAGCGCATAAGCCAATACTCATAGATGTGTTGGGAGGCCAGTACTGGATATATGCGAGAGACGACAAAATCGTAATCTTCAGCAGTAACCTCGGTAGCAGAGTAGCCGAATTCACCGTACCCTACTCCGGAGACTATCTATACCCCCAGCTTTGGGCGAGAACAGAAGTCGGAAACTTCACCCTCATAGTCCAGGCAACGAGAAACTTCGGATTAAACCCGCCGAAATCCGGCGAAAAATCGATACTCTACGTCCTGAAAACCACCACTAAAGAAATACTGCTCAACGTAACGAACATTGGGCTCGGAGCCGCCCTATCGCCGAACCGAGACTGGCTATTCCACGGAGAAATGCTTTACGCAATATCTCTACCTGATCCGCAGTCCGGCAATCCAAGGGTCCGCTTCTGGGGCAAGATGATGGTTGAAAACTTATATGACTTATCCACGCCGATAATGTTCGAAGCACCCCAACAAGATTGGCATGCATACTTCTTCGGTGGCAGATTATCCATCAGCAAACTGATAACATCTTCCTTCCCCGCGCACCTCATCGAAGACCCGGACGTTGAAAACGGGAGGCTCTGGCCTATGGCCACAAAAGGCCTAATCAAATGCGAAACATTGTACACGGAGTGGGCCGAGCCGCAATTCATCGATGCGCCTACCAGCGGCACCGCGGTACTCAAATGGTTCGAGAAAGTAGGCGAGCCGACAGACGACTGGCAACACGTGGTAGCCCACTATAACATAATAAAGTTCACGCCGCCGCCATATTTTGTTACCGGAAAATATATCGGAGTAACAGAGATAACAATTCCCCTCGCCAAAAAGCCGAGCATTTATTCAGACATATCTCTCGATGGAAGCTTGGTCGTAGTATCGACGCTCATGGGCTACGACAAGTATGCGAGAGCCGGAGCCCTTGCATATCCTCTGCCAATAATAATCGGGGCTGGGGCGGGCGCTGGAGCAACAGCACTATCGTATAGGACAGCCTATACTGCGGCGGTCGGTGAATCTATGGAGTTGCTGGAGTACGGTTGGAAGGGCGGTGGAGCTTCCGCAGATGAGATTGCAGAAGCTGTTGAACAAGGGATTACTAAACTTATGGGTGCTAGGGCTGGAGCTCTGAAAAGTGCGGCCAAGCTGGGCGGCAGAGTTGGAATAGCAGTCAGCCTTCTGCCACTTGGCGAAGCAGTAACGGTTGGAGGAATCCCCGGCTTCTGGGACGGCTTATTTGGAAACATCGATCCAAGAGTATTCGTCGTAGTAGCGCCCATAATCAGCGACGCAAAAGGCAATAAGTACACCGTGTTGAACTTAGTTCTTCCGGCAAACGAATTCGATAAAGTATCAGAATATACCAATATTGTAGAAAAGTGGGCAGAAAACAAAGGTTTGAAAGATGTAGGCGTGAAAGTGACAAAACTAGGTAGCGATTGGAATGAATACGAGGCAGTTTTACAAGCGGGCACTAACATAGCGGTAGACTTGGATAGCCTCGTCTCAGAAACCATAGCGGCGGAACACGGCTTATCATTAGACGAGCTAACCATTGAGAGTGTTGAAGTCCTAACTTTCACCATAATCGAGGCCAAGGAAACCTTCTTCGAATGGATGTTCGGCCTCGGCGGCGTTGACGTAGGCTTCGCGACCGCAGTCGCCAGCCACTCTCTCATGGTAACCGGTACTCTGCAGGGCGGCGAGATAACGAATCCAATAGAAATAGCTGAGCTATTATCTCCTGTCATGATAAACGGCGAAGAGTATGATTTGGTCGCTGGTACTGATAGCGCGTACGTGGACTACTTCGTTCCTGGAGGAGCTTCACGTCTTGCCATATCCTTCCCGAAAGCGCATAGGGGAATGTCTGCTTTAATAAAAATCGAGAATCAGATAGTTGTAAAGAAGGACTTTGAAAAAGTGGATGATTTCGGATACATTGTGGACTTCCACTATAATTGGAAAGCAACCCAGATACGATTAGATAGGATCGAACTTGTGGACATGGAATACCCAATGATATATGCTGAAAGAACCTTCATCTATAATTATGGAAACTTCACACATGACATAACAAACGCCTTTGAGCTTGCAAATAAGACGGCTGATTCTTCAAGCCCTTCGGGTTATCGGTACAGTTACGTGACGGTTAAGAACACTAAATATCTTGATCCGGCGAATGGGGCCATCCTACAACCATGTAAACACTTCATAATACGATACTTCTACAAATCGGTGCCGGACGCAATCATAAACGTCTACTTAAACGGAACAGAGATAACATCGTCGAAAGCTCGGCATGCAACGGTAGTAATCCAATCGAGAAACGCAGAGCAGGACGTGGGGTTCGTAGTCTACTTCAGGCTCAAGAGGCTTAGCGGTCTTCAGGTGGAGGTGTTGAGCGAGAGTAGTGACATGGCCACCTTGCATGTGGAGGAGAATGGAACAGCCTACAAGACCTATCTGATAGACGACCTCGTGGCCGAAGCAGTCAGAATCATGAAAGAAGAACAGACTCCAGTATTCCTAGAAGTCTACGCCAAGATAACGAGCGCCGAATACAACTACATAAAAGAAAACGATGAAGCGACTGTAGTATACTATCCTCCGCCCCCGATCATAGAAGAATACGGCAAGAACGCGTCCCTCCAGGTTCATGTCTATAACGCTCTCAACGGCTCCGCGATACAGGGAGCGACCGTGAGACTCTACAACGATACTGTCAGCTATGAGAAGACCACGAACTCCACCGGATGGGCAAGCTTCGTCATTCCGGCACAGCTATGGAACCTCCTCGTGCAGGCGGAAGGCTACTACAACTACTCGACTAAACTTTACGTTTACACGAACATGACCTTCAATGTTGCACTCGTCCCCAAGAGCATCCCCCTCCCAGAAGGAAACGGTTCTGTGGAGATTCCACCTGGAGTAAGCCCGCCGCTAAATAACACGAACCCGCCGATAACCGTGAGGGTCGGCAATAAGACTTACTACTACTGGTGGCTATCCGTCCAAGTAATCTACCAGGACGGCGCCCCATTCCACGGAGCGCTCGTAACCATCAGAAACGCAACAGACAACTCCATCCTCTTCCAGAAAGAGACCAACGGGACAGGCTTCGTCCACTTCCTAGTTCCTAATGGAGCGCAGTTGATCGTAGAGGTAAATGCTACGAATCCAAATGATCCAAACCAGACCTTCTACGAATCCAGAATGTTTACGATAACTCACCACACCTGGCTTGTTTTCAAACTAGCTTGGCAAAGCAAATACTATGAGCCAGAAGTAATGCTAGTTTCATTACAAGTGGTCATCCATAGAGGGCAAGGGTATCTCTGGGGTAATGTATCACATCTTGTGCTAATAGGACTTTGGACAAACACCCCGCAAAACGTAACGGTTCTGGTAGAGCTTATCGACGCTAACACCAGTCAAGTAATCAACTCTGAAACCGTGAATATATCTCTGCCAGAAGGCCTTACAATGCATATGACTTGGATATCCGTGAACGCCACGCAGGGAATGTACGTGAAAGCCCACGCCAAGATAATCTCCTATGAGAACGATACCGATCTCTCGAACAACGAGCTATACAGCGATGTGGTCTTCCTCAAGCCCTACGTGGACCTGCAGGTGTTCATCGTCTATAAGGCGATTGAGCTGAAGGTTCCGACGGCAGTACTGCCGGAAGACATAATAGAAATCGCCATAGGAGTAAAGACTCCGGTAGCCTTGAAACCTAAGCCGATGAGGTTGGCTTACGATATCTTCGAAATGAATTTGAGAAACATGACGTTCAGGGTTCTAAGAGGCGGTCTCGAAAATGTCACGACGCAAGCTCCCGGAATAATCTGGAGGAACTTCACGATAATGGTTCCGTGGACGAGCAGGCTCGTTGTAAATGCTACAGCAGACCACGAATGGGAGGACATGGCCGCTAATAACAACGCCTCTGTAACGATTTGGATAGACCCGGACGTAAAAGTTCAGATAAAGACCAAGGCTATACCAGTAGTCGTTGAAGGACAGACGATAACTTTGCTGGTAAACGTGACTAGCAACGTCGAAGAAGCCCAGAACAAGACGGGCTGGCTCTCAGTCTTGGACAATAGCACCGATAAGGTTCTCTTCAAGCAGGACATCGTTCTCAAGCCTATACGCGTTTACAACGTTTCCTTCACGGCGCCAGAAAACCCGACAATCTTCTGGATAATCAGGCAACCTGTTGCCGAACATGAAATTCAGGCGAGATTCGCTGGCTGGGACCTCTATCAGCCAAACAACGTCGATACGATGACCATAACGGTCACGAGTTCAACTCTCTTAATGATACTGGTGATAGGCGGGCTCATAATTGGAGTGATAATAGCCATAATGGCAGTAATTAAAGCCGGAAGCCAGGCCAGGAGCCTCTACAGAAAGCCGAGGAGGGTCTTATCGCCTATTGATGAAATACGTGGCGCGACTCTTATGAGCCAATACCACATAATGGGGCCGCCGCCTGATGCCAAACACAAAAGGAGGCGCACCCTCCGCGAATTAGACTGATACTCAAGTATCAAGCATTTAGCAAACAAATTCTTAATAATTTCCTCTGCAGGCATCGCTTTGGATATGCGCCTGCGCCGGATTAAGAACGACGACAATGTGGTTAATGAGTCTGGCGAAGTAGCGGTAGCGGAGGAAGAGTGGACCTTTGCAGAGCATGAGCCAGAATACCAGCCAAACGGCGGCGGTGGGGGAGAAGGCGGTATATTGGGGCTAATCAGGAAGAAGCGCCACCTAATAGACAACTGCTTCGAGGACGAAAACTACGGTGTTGAGCCATGCTGAGGCAGGAAGCCCAGAAACATGCGCAAAAGGCGCTCCCGGAAGAGCTGAAGGAAAAGATAGCCCTCTCCGTGGACGAGGAGCTTTTCTGGGCCGCCGCAAACCTCCTACAAGCAGAGGAGCACCTCCTACAAACCCTCCACGACGTTCCAGCGGATCAGGTCTCCGCAGTAGGCGAGCTCATAACGGCCATCCGCTCCCTCAGAGTCCAGATAATGAAACGCCTGGGGATATCGAACCCGAAAGGAGAGACTTGGTGCTCGGCCAAACATGTGATTTCCGCGGCCTACCGCCTAATGGAGGCCTCTGAGAAGTCGATAACCCAGCTGAACGATCCGGTCACCGCAAAAGAATACTCCCAGATGGCGAGAACCCTGCTAGAACTCCTCCTAATAGGCGAAAGAGAACTGCTCAGGAGGCTGAAAGAAAATGAGGCGGGCGCTCAGGAGAATACGAAGTGACAAACTGCCGGCGCGGTCTTATCGTTCTCTGCATCCAGCCCTAACGTCGGAAATGGGCTCCGCCCAAGTCCACAGAGACGCCCTCATGCTCGAATTGGAGCTCAAGCCCCGCTTCATGCTGAACATATTCGCCTACGCCTTGGTTGCGGCATCCCTCATTCTCCTTTCCGCTCACCTGCTAGCAGGAGTCCAGGTATGGCACGTACAGCTCCTGCTGGTCGGCATATACCTCCTAGCCTCAGCCGCGGTTAAAAGGCTAATCTCTGGCCCAATAACCTTTATAACCCTCATCGCCTCAGCACTTCTCGGCTGGATATGAAGAAAGAGAGTCTGCTCAGCAGGCTTGCACCGCTTTTCATGATTCTGGCAGGAAGCGTATACCTAGTCTTCGCCGCATACCTCCTAATAATGGCCATCGACGTGTTCCAGGGAGGACTATCCGACATAATCGGCATCTTAGAGCCGTACATGCAGTACTTCGTCTACCTCATACCCGTGGCCCTCGCCCTAGGCTTTGCGGGGTGGTACTTCGGCGCCCATCGATCGCCCACCGCGGTCCTCGTAATGACCATAGGCTCCGCCGCACTGCTGGCGGGCTTCCTAATCTACTGGGGCGTGACAGGCGCGCTATTCGACACCCTGCTAGCCTACTGGGTATACTGGGTGCCGCCGGCGATAAACCTGCTCCTAGGAGCCTACGCGATGATCGGCGCCCCAGGTGTAACCGCGCCTCCGCCATCAGCCCTAGAAGCCCTATTGCCGTCAAGGCGGCGGGCTCTCAGGCTGACGCATTCATTTGACTACTCGGCTCACTATAGAGCGATAAGACCCCTAGAGTTAGAAGAGGTGCCGAGGAGAAGAACTCTAAGAAGAATCTGAACGCAGGGCTTCCTCCATCTGCCTGGCGACCTCGCTAAGGCCGTAAGACGCCCTCTTAATCTTCAAAGCGGCCCTCCTGATTTCCGCGAGAGGATCGTCAGACCCGCCTCCGCCGCCTTCCGCGGTGCTGGATGCGCGGCTTCCCGCCTCCAGGTCCAGTTCTTCCCCGTTTGCTGGAGGAGCCTCGCCCTCCATAATGCTCTTCAGGGTTTCCTCGTCGCTGAGTATCATCGCGATCTCCTTCTTTAGGTTCTCGGCCTCTTCCTCGCTGGGGGCGTCGAAGACCTCCTTGGACAGGTTTCTGAACAAGCCGTACATCGACGTATTCCCGCTCGTGGTAGAATATATCGATAATGCCGTCCAAATCGAGTCGGCCATCAGCTTAACGCCCAAATCTCGGACCTTCTCATCTCTGGCGAGGTATGCGAGCCTTGTAGTCAGGTAGGCCAGCCTAGCCGCCCACTTGACCCCCTCCTCGTACATGGCCTTAGCCTTATCGGGCTTCTCGCCAAGCCTAAGCGCAAGCTCCTCGGGCCTCTTCCCGAGGATTAGGTGGCCCGCCACGTATATCAAGCAGGCGTAAAGAGGGGCTTCTTCGCCGTCTCCTCCGAGCTTTACGGGGAAGCCGAACCCGTTCAAGACGAGCTTCCTCTTCGGCGCCGGAAGCCTCGGCACAGGCCCGAGGACATCGGAAACCTTGCTGTCCTCAAGCTTGTAGTACAGCTTAACGGCCTCAGCGGCCACGGCTAAAAGAAGCTTACTCCCCCTCTTCAGCAACCCTCAACACCCGCCTCATCCTCCTTACAGGTAATTCAAGAAACTTAAGCCCGCCCGACTTGAACAAGCCGAGCCCAAGCCCCGCAAACAGCCCCATAGTGAAGGGAGTTCCGCTGAAAACGTTGTCGATCGCCTGGTTGCCGGTATTCAGCCCCCAGAGGAAGAGGTCGGCTAAAAGCTTCTGCAAAGCCTCGAAATCCACGGTAGCGACCCCGTTGTGGACCAAAATTATCAGACCCAAAACGAATACGCCCACCGCGAACAGAACTATGCTCAGAATCTTCCGGAGCGCGAAGCCCACAACAAACCCCAGTAGCGCGCCGGCCCCCACGCCCATGAGGATTGACGCCAAATCGATCATCGCGAAAACCCGAATGAGAACTTTGGGAATAGATTTATGAATTTTAACGCCCCGAAAATGCCGGGGGAGGCCAAGATGCCGCTCTACCGGACGGACTACATCGCGATAGCCATCGGGGTAATCGTGATGATGATAATCGGCTTGTACGGGCTGTGGATAACTAGAGGGATGTCGGCTGAAACCTATGAGTTTGCCTCGAATATCGCCACCATGATATCCGTATGCGGTGCCTTCATAGTCGTATACTGCATATACCGCGCGGTCACCGCAACGCCTCCGGAAAGACCCTACATCCCGCGAAACCTCAAGCCGGTTAGAGTGCCTCCAGCATACCTGGCGTACGCGCTGAAGCGCTCGGGCAGAAGGCCGGAAGAACTCATGGCTAGGGCAGGAGGTGGCTAGAGATGAGCGAGGCAAAGCCAACTTTAGCCGATTTAGGCGCTCGAATTCCGTCCGGAATACAGAGCCTCATAATGTTCATAGAGGAGACGCTGATCAAAGGCAGGATCGCACCGCTCGAAACGAAGCTCGCGCTTCTTGAGCGGAAGATTGACAGCTTTACCAGCGAGATAGTCGAGAAAGCGATTAACAGCGCGATAAACTCCGCGTACAAGACGATTTCGGACGAGATGCGGGCGATGGTGAGAAACGAAGTCGAAAGCGGCGTAAGAGAAGCGCTAACAGCATATTCTGCGAAGATGGAAGAAGCCAACAAAAGGCTAGAAGAATACGTTAAGGCGGTAAGCGAGCTAGCAAGCTCCATGGGTGGCGCGGTAGATGCCAAGCTTTCCGAGCTTGAAGAAAAGTTAGCAAAGCTTGAGCCCCGCCTCGAAATAGACGCTGAGCGGATCGGCAAGGAAATATCGGAGAAGCTGACGCCGATAGCCGACGAGCTAGCCAAACAAGTGCTCGAAAAAATAACCCCGTACATTAGGCGATTGGAGGCCCTAGATTCTAAGCTGTTGTCAATCAGCAAGCAGGCGGATCAGTTGGGCAAACAGCTCGCCAACCTAACCTCGGGGATCAGCGAGTACATAGACAGCTTAGAGCGGGCAGGAGTCCTCAAGCCCAAGAAGGAAGAAGAAAGCAAGACGGATATAGCCCAGCCATCCGAAGATGAAGCCCTCGAAGCTGGAGGTGAGGCCTAGTGGCCCAAGACCTACTGACCGAATTCAAGAAATGGCTCAGCGAAAAACTGCCAGTAAAGCTTGAGCCTCACAGGAGGGTTGAGCTACTGCAAGCCCCTCCCGCGTTTACAGCAGGCCTCGAAAACCTGTACGGCCTACCACTCTTCGACCTCCTAGAGGGATACAAGGGGCAAATAGTTGGGGTGGAGTGGCTCGGAAACTACACCGACCACCGCCATAAGATACCGACGACCGGAGTCAGATTCAAGCTCGGCACCACTATGTTCTTCGGGAGGGTGAGGCTCAAGCGCGGAGAGCCCGGAGCCTACACCTACCCAATGGTAGTCCTGGGCCTCGCCACGCCGTATGTAGACCTATTGAAGATGCCAGGAACAAGCTTCAGCTTCGAAGAATATAGGATCGACACAGGAGAATTCACGGTAGCCTTAGACGATATACTCAACCTAGAGCAGGTCTCCACTGGAGAGGCCGCGGCCCTGTTCACCGATAAGTACAACGTGAGAAGCCTAGAGAGAATAAGCGAGGCGGAAAAGCTTAGGGAGCTATCGCATATGGTTGAAGCCCTCACCTACGAGCTTCAGAAAGCGCAGGTCAAGGCCGAAGAGGAAGGCAGGAACGCGAGGATGGCCATCGCCATGGCAGAGTTCTACAGGAGACAGGTAGAGGAAGCGCACGAAAGAATAGAGAAGCTCGCTAAGCAGTTCTACGACCTGAGGGAAGAATTCGAAAGGCTTCTCTCAAGCTACAGAGAGAGAATGGCCCAGCTCGAAACCATGACCGACCTCTCCGACCGCGCAAAAGCGATAGCGTCCTCATGTCTGGACACCCTTCAAGCATTTGCGCAGAGGATCAGGCTCGCCGGAGAATCTCTAAAAGCCGTAGCAGAAGCGACCGAAGTCAAGCGACCGAGCCCTAAGGAGGGTGAGGGAGGTGGCTAAAGATGAGCCACTCCCAAGTATCGACGACCGCGATACTGGATCAGCTGGAAAAGCTCCTCATGCAGGCCAGTGCTGGAAGGGATGAGCTTAAGCCCCGAATACTCTCGCTCCTCTCAAACCTCGAACACGCCATAAGAACCGAAATCAATACGAGGATGCTGGTCAAGGCCACATCCGGGGTAATCACCGAGCTAGTCCAAAGCCTAAGGCCCGTCTTTCAGGCGATTTCCATCATAAGAGGATACGTGTACACGAATAACTGGGAAGCCGCCCTCAAATCCCTCTATGCGATCGAGAACGAAAAGGGAGAAATGCTCCCGGGACTTAGGGAAGCGCTACTGCAGAGCGAGACCGCGCTAATGCTCGCAACCCACGGATTCAAAGAAGAAGCCGCCATGGCCTCCCCCAGCGTGCCAGTAACCCCTCCACCTGACCTGATTTTCGGCGTCCCAGCCCTCGTCGTACCATTATACAACATGCTCGTCAGAGAGGGCGAGATAGAGAAAGAAGCCGCGGCCAGAAGGCTCGGAATAACGACCGAAGAGCAGAGAGGAGAATTCGAGCACGCCTGCTCCATCCTGATATCGAAAGGCTATGCCGAACTGCGAACGGACCGCAGGGGAAGGCAGTATCTAGTCTACACCGGAGGTGAGTAGCGCGTGGTCCAATCCTCGATGATGTCAGCTGTCCAATTCGTTTTCAGGCTGATACTCGGCATAAGAAAACTCTTGGCTAAGAAGGTCCCGCCGCCAAAGCGGGAGGTTAAGCCGCCCCCGCCGCCGACGCCCTTCTGGTCTACAAGAGGAAGCTTCGTAGAATATCATGGTGTTTCCACGAGCCTAAGGCCTGTTCTCCCCACACGCCTCGAATCCCAGCCAGTAAAACAGCAATCCGAGGGAACTAGACTCTACCTAATCTGGAGAGATTTAGTGTCGCCTAACTACTTCCAAGACCTGAGAAGAATGCTGGAATCAGGAGGGAAGTAGGGGGGCTGAGATTTGGTTGAGGTCACGCTCCAAGAATCACCCTTCTGCCCCTACTGCGAGAAGCTTAGACCAATTCTAGAGAGAGTATGCGACGCTCTCAACATACCGCTATTTCGCAGGCAGGTTAGCTTAGACCCACACATTTGGGGAGGAGATGCGGCCCATGAAACCTTCCGAAAACAGTTCCTTGAGCAACATGCACCAGACCTCGCAAAAGACCCCTTCGCATCTGCTTTGGCGGAATATCTTTCGAAGAGGATACACACGCCGGTAGTCGTAATCTCTGCGAATCTGCCCGACAAGCCCCTTCAGATAGTCATACGCGGATTCACGACGAAGTACGGCGAAGAGACAGCCGCCTTTGAAAGAAACTTGTTCGCGTTGTTAAGGTGGCTTAAGGAGGTGGAGAAGAAAACTTGGCTCAGTCGTGGGTAAGGATAATCGAGGCAAGCTTCACGCTGATAAACTTCATAGTCTTCGCATGGTACACGATAAGCGTCATAGGCTGGATCACGGGAGTTGACATAATAAAGCAAATCGTAGAGATGCCGCCAGTCGAATTCGAGAAAATAGTCGAGCAGTATCCGGAGATATTCTACGCCCTAAACCTCTCCACGGTCAGCCTAATCTGGATAGACTACTTCGCCGTAAACATCCTCTTCAGGAGACGTGGCATGCCCCCACCACACTATATCCTAGCATCATCGTTGGCGTTACTTGGCCTCAGCATAACGCAGTACGTGTTCCTGAGAACGACTCCATTCGCGTGGTGCTACATCTACTTCGCGGTGATATCCGCGCTCGCGACAATACACAGCATACTCATACTCTCGGGACAAATCAAAGAAATTCTCCCAAAGCAACAGCAAGCCCAAGCCCTTGCATTAGAAGAGTTCCTAAACGCTACCTGGGGTCCAGAAGAATTATATCCTGAATCGGCCGTCGAGAAGCGGCGGAGGGCGCTCAGAACATGCTGACGTTTACGGACTTCCTGCTAGCGGTCGTCGAATTCATGCCCCTATTCATAGTATTGGACCTTATACCAACCCTGATAGCCAGCATAGTAGACGATTACGTTGTGAGGAAATGCCTTCTCAAGCAAGCCGGCCAGGCCCCGAAGCCCCAAGCCATCCTCTCGTACTCCCCGCTAATGCCGAAAAGCATGTACCCCGGCCAGCTTACCCAGCTATACACTTACGGCGTATTCGTGATCCTAGTCGCGCCATTCGTCGAGGAGATAGTGTTCAGGGGAGTTCCCCTGATGATACATCCGCTCCTAGCATGGGTAGGCACAATCGGATGGGCGCTCGCCCATCCGATCAAAGCCGTGACAACCCTTGAAACCTGCCCTCATGAACGGAAGCTCGCAATCTTGAACGCGGCCACGCTCGCCGGCTCATTCTTGGCATCTGGGGTCTTCTACATGCTCGTCTGGCTGAGAGGATTAGAATACGGCGCGGTCGCGATATCCTATCACGCCTTCCACAACGCCTCAATATTCTTCGGCAACCTGATACAAGCAAAGCTCGCAAGCCGAAAGAAAAAGTCGTTCGCCAAGCGGAAAGTAACCCAGCCGGTAATGCCGCCAGTTGAGCCCGGCGAAAAAGCGCCAGTAGCGAGAAGAGTCCTCAGGTACGTCGGCCTAGAGAACAGCGTAAGCCCCGCGACCGGAGAGCGCGAAGAAGCCCACAAAATAGCCCACGCAATCGAATTTGCGAAAACAAGGAGACGCCGGATTCTGCGCGAGGTTTAGGTGCGTACGACTTAAATACATTTGAAGGAAAGTCGAAGCCGATGCCGAAAAGAAGAGCCTTAACCAGCATAGTAGAGGAGGAACTCGCTGAACTGCCGTTCCATCAAGAATACGTTCCCTCACCGACCAGGGGCAGAGGCGGTAGGGGCAAAGGCGGTAAAGCCACACGCTTCGAGACCTTCGTGGCCTTCATCGCGGTATTGTTCACGGCTATTATCGCCATAGCGATGACCTTCGGCTATGTTTCAGCGCAGTCAGTAGCCATGATAGCTTTCGCTATGCTATTCATGAGCGCAGTATTGATGCTCGGCAACTACCTGATAAAGAAGGGCAAGCTTACGGGAAACGCCCAGATATACCTATGGATATTCGGAATAAGCATCTCGCTCCTCGCGCTCTACCTAGTGCAGAAAGGAATCATTCCGCTCATATTCGGAGGCATGCTCGCGGCCCAAGGCCTGGCGCAGTTCGAGGAATTCATCAGCTGGATAGCATACGTGATAATCGGCCTGCTCGCGGTCGGAGTCGTCGTGATAAGTCTCCTAACACCCGGAGAAGAGGGAGCAGAATAGCCTGCGAAACCTTGATTAGGGTCGGCTGAATCGTGAAGACCGAAGAATGTTAAAAGGACTCTTTGCCGCCATAAACCTCCTAGTCGGCATCCTCCTAATCTTGCTCAGCATCGCATGGTTCAGAATATCCCCGCTCGTGTCAATCATACTGCTATTAGCGTCATTCGACCAGTTCGAGGACTTTTATTTTCTCGCAAAGGGCCGATCGCTGTTCCCGCCCATCCTATCCGGCTTGGACATCGGCGCGGAGCTAATGCAATTCGTCCTTGGGGTAGCGATAATCCTATTCGGGGTATCGTACATGGGCAAAATAGAATATCAGCTACTGCCCGAGCTAATGGTAGCCCTAGGATTCTTCACTACAGTATCCTCTGCATATGATTTGGCTCTAATGCCCCTACGTCACAAGCATGCAAAGAGAATGGAGGTGCTCTCAATTGAGGAGGGTTTTGAGAGATATAGGAGAAGGGTCCTCCGCAGGGCGTAGGCTAGGGGCCTTGGGGCTGGCCCTAGCCCTGCTCGTCACATGGCTAACCCTAGCATCACTTCTCAACCCACCGCCCCAGATAGGCGGGACGGAAATACGCTACGTGGTAAACCCGGCATCAGTTGACAAATGCCTCAAAGTATGGGACTTCGGATCGAATGTAATCTGCAAAACTCAGCAGAGATACGTGCCGTCTCTAGGTGCTAAAGCCTGGAAGCCGGCCACCGCGTTCACGCCCACCGTGCAGTATGGACCGGAACCGGAGACACCATCCATAAACTTCAAGCTTCACGGCAGGGGATCGTTTACCGGGAGCGGTGTAGTCGTTGCGGTAGTAGATACGGGGATAGATTATACCCATCCAGCCTTCCAAAACGCCATCCTCGAAATCTGGACCGTTCTTTACGTTTCAGAATCCGGCGAATTCCTTCATTGGGTAATGGGGGTCAACGGCTCAATTAAGGACCTGCTCGCCCTGGATCAAGGGCTTAAAGATTCCTACGGCGAATATGCTTTCGCCGACGAGTGTGGGCACGGAACGCATGTCGCAGGCATAATTGCAGGGCGTCCAGTTGGAGACTTCGTGGGCTTCGCCCCCAGCGCTAAACTCTTCATAGTGAAAGCCTTCTGGAAGAACGGAACCGCAGGAATGGATATGGTTCTCGACGCCCTCAAAATAGTCTACGATAACGCTGACAGGCTTGGAATAAAAGTCGTAAACCTTAGCTGGGGAGCCCTGCTGAACAGCGACGGATCGGATCCGATTAGCGTAGCCGCCGCCTCCCTAGCAGAAAAAGACATTCTGGTGTTCGCCGCCGCCGGAAACGAGGGAAACCTGCCGTTCAAAATCCTCAGCCCCGCAGTCCATGAAGATGTCATAGCCCTAGGCGCCGCAGACCCTTACACCGGCAAGGTCGCCCCATTCAGCAGTTGGGGAACGACGGTAGACCTGAGAATGAAGCCCGACTTCGTAGCCGCAGGCGTGAGCATACTCTCGGCTAGAAGCAGTTTCTCAAGCCTAACCCCATGGGATAAGGATGAAAGGCTGGCCTACGCATCTGGAACGAGCATGAGCGCCGCAGTAGCCAGCGGAATAGGGGCCCAGTTCGCCGAATACTGGATGAAGTCCGGGAAGAAGGAAAGCCTCAGAGAAGCATTCCTCAAATTCGAGAACAACATAGCCGAGCGATACAACCCCTACTACAAGGACTTCGTTACGGGACGCGGCATCCTAATCCCACCATAACGCCTGGATGCAGAAGTCTTATATACAAACCTAGAAGGCATCCAGCCAGAATGAACTGGAAAATACTTCCCATAATCTTAGCGGCCCTCTTGGTAGCTCTACCGCTAGCCGCGGCCCAGACAACCGCCACCACGAGCATACTAGTAAACGTTCTAGATGAAGACGGCTCACCCATATCAGGGATCGAGGTCATAATAGCAAACTCGTCAGGGATACTTGAGACTGTGGCCACGAACTCTACCGGATGGGTAAATGTGACAGTTCAGGCGGACGCCGACTTCGACGCCTTGATAGCGACAAAGGGTCCGATAGCATGGCTCGGCCAGCTAATCGCCTTCAACACGACGAATGAGATACACATCTGGCTGAATGATACTTCAAGCTGGCACAAAGTTAACGTAACAGTCATAATAGGCTCTGAAGAAGGCACAATAACCTTCAACGCCACGCTCAAGGCAAACGCCTCGAACCCGATATCGGTTGAGGTTTCAGACCTGCAGGCCCCGGTCTTCATATACGTCCCGGCGTCGGATCCGGTAGCGGTAGCCGTTATCGCCCTGCCGGAGAACGTCACGAAGAACCTGGTCACCTACAGGCTTGAGAACATAACGATAACATACGCCAATGGGTCGGTCGCCTACACGAACGAGACTCAGATAAGCGTGGACGCATCCATCGAGTCCATAGAAATCAAGTACTCGCCGACGGCCCCGATGTTCCTAGGAATCCCGCTCCAGACTTGGGTGGTAATAGGCTTGATCGCCATCCTCGCCGGAATCCTCGCAGTAGTCGTTAGAGTGAAGAAGGCCGCCCAGGCAGTCCTAAGACGCGAGCGCAGAACCCTCAGGGACTACGAACTGACAAACAACCATAACGGCATCCTCTTCCACGCAATAGAAGCATACAACCTAGAAGACAAGCGCAGGCTTGCCAGAAGGCTCTTGAGGAGAGCCGACTAACAACCTTAATTAATTTCGCTGACGCTAACGAGGTGAATGCGAATGATGGCCTGCCAGCCGTGGGATAAAGAATGCTGGCTAAAACAGCAATGCGGCGCGACAGACTTCACATGCCAAGTCATGAAAGACCAGGAACTCTACTCCTACCTAATCGGATCCTATTGCCGCGATCCGCCCGCATGCACCCAGCGGGGCCGCCTGCCGGCAGAGCTATTATTCCCGATATTCAAGGCATGTGAAGAAGAGTCAGCAGGGGATCCGGAAAGATTCCTAAACTGCATCCTAGACATGAGAGACCTAATTTATGAAAGCCTGAACCACGTTAAGGAGGTGTTAAAGAAGTGAGCGCCGTCCAACCTAATGGTCAGCAGAACGGCTTCCAGCGTCCAGCCCAATGCGATCCAAACGACTACGCCTGCATCGCGCTCCAATACGATGAGCTGTACAAGTATGCCGTAGGAACCGAGGGATGCGTGGACGAAGCCTGCACCAAGCGCGGCAAAAGGCCTGCCGAACTCCTAGCCCCGCTCTTCAAAGCATGCTTCGAAGAATCTGGCGGCGACTTCGAGAAATTCGAGGCATGCGTAACCGATTTGGCAACCCTTATGGAAAGCTCAAGCCGCAAAGCGCAGGCATTTAGAACCTAGCCCTTTTTGGGTAAGCACGGTTTATTTTTCTGAACAAATATCCCTCCATTCCGGGTTGGCAGATGGAGACTAGTGTTTGGCAGTCTGCGGTTGCTCTTCTCACCTCCGCCCTCATACTCCTACCTATCTCCTGGGAATATGCGTATATCACGTTCACGGTCGGCTTATCGACAGCGGTCTCCGTAGCGCTCATGACTCATAAGAAGAGGCGCTACCTCCGCCCACTAGTCATGACCAGGAGGCGGATTGGGACGATCCTCTTCCTGACCACGATTTTCCTCTCGATAGCTATTTCCATCGCCTTCAGCGAGCTGGCCGGTCCGATAATGACATCGCTCACGATTTCAGCCTTTATGCCCGTATCCACGCTTCCTAAACTGACTGAGGCCATCTACGATAGCCCTGAGATGAGGTTCCGGCCCAAAGTCTTGTCCGAGTTTCTGGCCGCGGTTGCCGTCGGCGGCCTCATAACGATGGTCTACCTCGGCATAAACATCCTAGGAGTAATCCTCCTGCTGGGTGGTTGAGCATGCCGTCCCCCTCCTTCATCTACAGGGACATCTACCTAGACGGCTTACGCGAATTGTTCGAGCTGATACTCCTGCCAAAAGATACGAGAAGATTCCTTTCGGCGAGCCTGCTGATGAAGAACTCGGTGGTAGAGCTAACGGGAACCTACGGGGTAGCGAAGAGCACCTTCGCGCTATCCGTGATGAAGATGTTCTTCAGCGACCTCTGGCATCAGCCAGTCAAGCCGATAGCCAAGCTCAGAGAAACTCTGACCGAGTTCGACGTATTCTGGTACGTTGACATAGCCGCAATGCAGAGAGGAGACGAAGAGAAAGAAGTCAGGCCGAGGCCGATAGTAACAGCCCCATTCAAGTTCATCAACGAAATCAGGAGAGGGTCGCCAAAAGTCTATCAAACATTGCTATCTCTCCTCGCTGAAGGCGAACTCGAATACAAGGGAAGAGTCTACAAAAGCAGGGACTACATATGCATCTGCGACAGTAATCCTAAGGATACTGCCTCTGTGGACATGCCTAAGGCGTTGATAGATAGGATCGATGCGCGGGTCTTCTTCAATGCATTGGGCGTTGAAGGCGCTTACCAAATGCTGAGAAGCAAGTTCGATGGCGGAAGCATAAGATACTCAAGTATCATTGAGCGGGTTCAGGAAATGCTAACCTCAGAAGATATGATGCGGATATGGAGAGATGTTGAGCGAGTCAAGGTTCCAGGCCACGTATTGGCGTTCCTAGCATTATTCTACGGAGCGCTCCAATGCGCGAAGCAGTACGAGATACCAACAATCGGTCAAAGCACCTCAATCGATATAGACAGAACGACGATAGAGCCTCACTTCAGGTTGCAGTGCGATAAGTGCCCCTATAATGGAAGCCTCTGCTCAAGGCTGGAAGACGTTTGGGGAGTCCGCTGGCTTCAGAGCACCGTTAAAGCCGCTAGGGCCTTGGCTTGGATAGACGGAAGAACCGCCGTCAGTCTAGCCGATATCCTGTTCGCGATGCCCTATACCCTAAACCACAGACTCATCCTCAAGGATCCTGGAAGCTATCCAAACACCTTTACCTTTATCAGACTCTACTTGCCAAACATGCTCAGGGCGGTGAAGGAGAATTGGACGAGAGCAGTAGAGCTGTGGGCCCGATATGCGAAGGGGGACCTGGAAGCTCTATCCTCATTGAAGAGCCTCAGCCAAAGAGACAACGCGATCAAGAGGCTCGTCGTAGAACTGGAGAAGCGCGCAAGAAGCCGGCAACCCGTCCTCAGACAAGCCGCGTAATCACCTACGGATCAGAAGCTCGAAGAATATTCTTGGAAGAAGCCGCGAGATACGGCCTCCAGCTCGACTTCGAGATAACACCTTCTCCTCAAACAGTTTTCGTATGGGGCTCCCTAAAGCTCAGCCAGCGCTCCCTATACAACCCGCCCGAATACGTTAGGATGATAATCAGGCATAAGCTCGGATACCGGGTATATTTCCCAGGAACGCATGAATGGGAGAAGGTCGCGATCATAGTCGCCGCAGGCCATGAGATAAGGGCGCCGCAGGCCTTCGCCTACCTCTGCGCGGACTTCTTCACGGCCCAGGCGATCCTATCCGAGCTTAAGAAGCCATGCGATAAAGCCGTCTACATCAGAGCCGTGCTGAAAGACTCCTACTCCGCCGACCCGAAGCCCATATGGTTGCTCAAGGCCCTTGTGCTCCAAGGCCTCTTCTCGGGCAAGTTGACAGCCGCCGATGCTCAGAAGCTTAAGACCCCCGAACGCTACTTCAAAGCCGCCCTCCAGATACTCGACATACTCAACAGTAGCATGCCGGTCGTGAATAAGCTGGACAGGCTGGCAGAAGTCCTTAAGGAGTTTTTGAACGAGTGCTATGCTAAGTCATCCGACCTCTCGAAAATGAGCGAGCTATTCCCGGTCAGCGAATTCGAGAGCGATAGACCTCTGCCGATTCTCGCGAGCCTCCCAAGCGAGCTGTTGAACGTGGCCCTCCACGGGTTATACGGGAAGGGTAGCGAGGACACGGTATCCTTCGCCCCGGACCCGGTGGTGGTTCAGGCCGCCAAGCTCAGCCTCTACAACGAGTTCCTCGCGTCATCTAGGCGCCGGGCAGGGCAGGTCGATTCCGGGAGATACTATGGGACGTGGAGCATCGGAGACGACCCAGCCCAGCTTCTGATTAGGGATACGCTGAGAACCTTCGGCCTGGTCGCCCCGCCGCTATTCAGCCTAAAATGGGCTGATGGAGAGAGGGGGCCAACTTCATCCTGCAGTCATGTAGGGATAGCGCTCGACGTTTCATCCAGCATGCTGAGCCCCCCATCTAAGGCGGCGAGAGCTAAAGAAGCCGCGTACGGCCTGGTGGAGGAGGCCAGAAAGCGCGGGGTCGAGGTTTCGGTCTGCTACTTCAACTCAGCCTCACTCCTAAAAACCTACCACAAGGACTATGAGAGGGCTCAAGCGGACATAGCCTCCGTCATAGTCAGAGGGGGAACGGACCTAGTAAAGCCGGTTGGCGAGCTAGCCCGAGCCGGAGCAGAAACCATGGTGATAATAACCGACGCGGAGGTCACGGATCAGCCCGACCAAGAAGCGGTGCTAGGCATACTGGACAGAGCATCCGAAAACTCGAACATACACATATTCATAATCGGAGACGAAAAACAAGACTGGATAGTAGGAAAAAAGTGGAAAGCTTATCAAATTAAGCCCGGCGAAAACTTCACCGAAAAAGTCCTCCACATATTATAATATAATGGATTTTCCTGGAGGCTTCTCGAAAAATTTGAAAACGATTAGAAAATTGTTTTGGGTGAACGAAATATGGGCGGGGCTGTTAGAAAAATTTTGGAGTGGTTGAACTACGCGCTGATAGTCATGGGGATAGGCTTCACCCTGCTAAGCTTCTGGATGACCATACTCAGGGTGGGGAGGAACCCGCTGGCCGCCCTAGCCATAGGAGCGGGCTTCTTCGCCGCCGCATACCTGGTCCAGAAGCTAGCATACAAGACCTGCCCGAGATGCGGAAGCATCCTGATAGAGGGCGGCAGGTGCCAGGTCTGCGACTACGAGCTAAGCCGGGAACGCTAGCTGAATCATCCTTTGGGCCTTCTCCCGCCTAGCCGCGAGAGCCCTCTTCCTAGCGCAGTTCTTGCAATAGCTCCAGATAACGCTGTGAACAACCCTGCTCTTCGTAGGCCTCACCTCTATAACGGCCCCGCAGTCCGCGCAGAGGACGAGAACCGGCAAGGACGAGAACCGGCAACTCCCTTCCTTCCTCATTAACTTTTCTCCTATGGCCAATATTTAATCATTGTCTGATACTCAAGTATCATCTGGACTACCAGCGCCTCCTACTGTCTATCATGTCTAACAGCTTTACCTTCGCCTCAAGCTCTTTTATCCGCTCAACGAGGTATGCGAGGTCCTCGACCGTCACCTCCTGCTTCTTGCCCTCGACCGGCTCCAGGAACGTCAGCTCGGGTATAGCCTTCAGATACTGCTCTCGGAGGACCTCGGGCTTGTCAGCCTGCTTGTCGTAGACCATCTCGACCCCGAACATGCTGTGGATGTCGTGGCCCATCATAGCCTCAACGTATATCCGATCCACTCCAGCGTTCCTCAAAGCCGTCCTGAAGTACTTCCTGAAGAGGTGGGCGTGATACTTGTAGCGCTTCTTCCCGCGGGCGTCCACCCCTATCTCCTCGGATAGCCCGGCGTTGTCGAATATCCTCCTCAGGATTTTTATGGCCGTAGTCTTTCCTATGAAGCCGCCCTTATCGTTTGCGATTAGGGGGCTGTCGCTGGTGACCGCCTCGCCCCTCTTCCTCCTCGACTCCAGATACTCAAGTATCCAGTTTCTGCACTCCCTGGTTATGAAGCTGGTCGCCTTCGTCCCCGTCTTCTTCCTAACGTACTGGATCATGTAGCAGTCCTGGTCCTTGTGGAGGTCTTCGAAGTCTCCAACCCTGGCCGCCAGGAGGTCTCCGAAGCTCATTCCCGAGGTCGCCATCACCAATACCATGACCTTATCTCTCAGAGACCTGCATGAGGTCACCAGAATCCTCCGGATCAAATCTTTGGTAAGCTCTCCCTCACGCCTCGCGTAAACGTTCTTCGTCAAGCCCCTCCCGAAAATCCTCCGCTTCAGCTCATTAACGTAATCCCAGTCAACCTTCCTCCCAACCTTATAGAAGGAGAGGAACGCGCGGATCCCAGTCAGATACCTCTTCACCGTAACCCCCGTATAGCCCCTAGCCTTCAAAGCAGAGAAAAACGCCTCCCAAACCTCATCATGATCGCCGCCATCCCTAAACCTCTCAACAAGCTCACTCGGAGTAACCCCATTAACCCTACAGAAGAAAGCCAAAGCCCTCAAAGGACCATAAACAGCCCAATCCCTACCACTAACCCTACCACCACCAACAACCTCAACAAACCTCCGAACCAGCGGATCATCCAAAAACCTCCGATACGACAACCCCACCCACCAACAACAAAACAACCCCCTGGTCCTAATAGCACTTTCTGGGGTCAGCGCTCAAGAACAGGATTGTATTTTTTGGGATTGGGATCGGGGGTGGTCGGATACCTTTCCGCTGATCCTTTGTGGAG
>Ga0190313_1000365_pt1 | contig 27428 bp, 28 predicted proteins | sample 4870071011_MG_FD_169989 | JGI IMG/M metagenome (GOLD analysis project Ga0190313, IMG submission 169989) | Hydrothermal vent sediment bacterial communities from Southern Trench, Guaymas Basin, Mexico - 4870-07-10-11_MG | ecosystem: Environmental > Aquatic > Marine > Hydrothermal vents > Sediment ... | reverse complement strand
GAGGCATTTTATGGAACTTCTATAGTTCCTCAAAGAAACCTAATAATGTAAATTTCTGGACATTTCAATTAGGTTAGGCTAACCTAATTCCATTCTTTTCAAACTTAACTGTATTCCTTGACGAATAGAAAAACATATAAACAATTATTAGGTTAGTCTACTCTGAAATTATTAGGGAAACCTAAGTAGAATATACAAAAGTATACATGGGGAAAAATCCCCGAGAAAGATGAAGCGGAGTCCATAGGAGAGGTGATGTAAATGAGGGTTAGGCTGGGTGAACTAAAGCCTGGAGAAGAAGGTGTGATCGTTGGTTTTGCAGATGGAGACCCAGTAACGATAAGGAGACTCATTGAGATGGGAATGACAAAAGGGGAGCGAGTCAAGATGATAAGAAGCGCCCCTCTCAAAGACCCTGTGGAGTTTGAAGTGAAGGGATACAACCTGTCATTGAAAAGAAAAGAGGCAAATACAATAATCGTGGAGGTGAAGAGATGATTCCCCTTGCCTTGGCTCCAGAAGGGAAAATTTTGAGAGTTGTTGGCATAAGGGGAGGTAGAGGAGTTGTGCGAAGGCTTGCAGACCTTGGTCTGTTTCCTGGTTCAACCACAAGGGTAATAAAATCCACTGGTGGAGGGCCAATTTTACTGGAGCTGAGAGGTTCAAAGATTGCCTTAGGCAGGGGAATAAGCATGAAAGTGTTTGTGGAGGTGCGAGAATGAAGATAAGGGTTGCACTTGCTGGAAATCCAAATGTTGGAAAATCAGTGGTCTTCAATAACTTAACTGGGGGACATCAACACATAGGAAACTGGCCCGGAAAGACAGTGGAAAAAGCAGAAGGAACGTTAAACTACAAGGGAAACGAAATATACGTCATAGACCTACCGGGCACTTACAGTCTAACGGCATACTCAGTGGAGGAATTGATCGCGAGAGATTACATAATTCAGGAGAAGCCAGACGTCGTGGTTAGTGTCGTTGATGCATCAAACTTGGAGAGAAACCTCTATCTCACACTGCAACTATTGGAACTTGGAGCAAACGTAATTATCGCCTTAAACAAGATGGATCTGGCCGAAAGGGAAAATACAAAAATAGACGTCAAAAAACTGGAAAAGATACTGGGAATTCCAGTAATACCCATGGTCGCCCCAAGAAAGGAAGGAATTAGGGAGCTGTTGGATGCTATAATAAAATACGCGGAGAACCCTGTAAAGAGAGAAATTGGGTATGATGAAAAAATAGAAAAATACATAGATGATGTCAGGAGGATAATAGACGGAAAAATTGAAGATCTAAACCCGAGATGGGTTGCAATCAAGATACTTGAAAACGACGATGAGGTTAAGAGAAGAATTGACAGGGATTTACTCTTAAGGTGCGAAGAAGTAAGAGAAAAGATGAGGAACGAAGTCGGTGACCCAGAAGTAGCACTTGCAGATGCAAGATACGAATTGATAAAGGAGATATGCAAAGACGTCATAATAAAAGAGAAAAAAGTTACGGTCTCGGATATCATAGACAGCGTTCTCCTCGACAAATACCTCGGAATACCAATATTCGTATCCGTGCTCTGGATGATTTTCCAGTTTGGCTTTATGGTATCAGCACCTTTCTGTGATTTCCTTGGAGACGGTTTTGCAGAAGTATCTTCCGCTCTCTCAGGAATTACGGGGGTTAGATGGCTCGATTACCTGCTCTTTGGAGACTACGGAGTGCTAAACGGAATCGGCATGGTCTTGAGCTTTGTCCCACTAATCTTTCTGCTGTACTTCGCATTATCCCTTGTTGAAGACTTTGGATACATGGCAAGAGCCGCATTCCTCATGGACAAAATAATGAGAAAATTGGGCCTCTCGGGAAGGGCAATAATTCCAATGATATTGGGATTTGGATGTAACGTGCCCGCAATTTATGCAACGAGAACAATACCTGACGAGAAGGATAGGCTTGTTGCAATATTAGTTAACCCATTGATGCTCTGCGGTGCAAGGCTGGTGTTCTTCGCCGCCATAGTTGATGCATTCTGGGGAGATAAAGCGGGGGATGTCCTTCTGTCGCTTTATCTATTGGGGATAGTGCTTGCTTTCCTCGTGGCAATTGCCCTCAGAAAAACAGTGTTGAAAGGAAGAGCATCTCCATTTATCTTGGAACTCCCGCCATATCAGATGCCAGTTCCAGGGGTGTCCCTACTTAAGGCATGGGAAAGAGGAAAGCTGTTTTTCACAAAAGCGGGAAAGGTAATACTGCCAGGAATACTACTGCTTGGAATATTGCTTATAGCAAGCACCAACCTTACATACACTGAGAATGCAGAGGGGAGTTTGGCAGCAGCCCTCGGAAAGGCACTTCTTCCATTGGTTAAGCCACTTGGATGGGACTGGAGACTGCTCGTAGCAGCATTGTTTGGAATTGTAGCAAAGGAGATTGTCCTCGGGGCCTCTGCTTTGCTTTATGGGGTATCGGAGGAGACAATAGCAGCGAAGATGGCTACCATGTATACACCTTTGCAGATGTATTCATACTTGGTCTTCATCTTGATTTACGTCCCCTGCATAGTGACCATCGGAGCTATAAAGCAGGAGGCAGGAACGAAATGGGCAGCGTTTACCGTAATTTATGAGATTTTGCTTGCATACATAATGGCATGGCTTGTCTTAGGATTTGGACATCTGATGGGGGTGATATAAATGAAGAAGCTAAAAATAGGAACGAATGAAAGCATCTATATCTTTATAATATCCCTACTTTACTTGGTGTACGGAGTGCTTCAGTTTTACAATGGAATGACAGGATGGGTATCCCATCTGGGAGGAACTTTACAAATAGGGGTTCCAGTGCTGGGGACATACATACCCTTTGCATTTCCCAGCATCTTTTCAGGTCTGGCGCTTTTCACGGTAGGGACTTTACTGCTGAAAGGGGTTTATATGTGGCATCAAGGCGACAAAAAATACTATGGATATGTGTTTGTTGGCTGGGCCATGGCAATGCTCCTGATGGCACTAAACATCCTAGTAATGGTCGCGGACATCTTAGATACTTATTATCCCCTCGTGTGGGGAGGAGAAGTAGAGGAAGGATGGTCATTGGCAGGGGATGCATGGGGAATTGCACCGCACTTAGTCTTTGGCTTACTGCTTGTCCTATTCTATCCAAAGATGAAGGGCTTCCTAGAGGAGCTTTCCCCGATGAAGTATAGCCTGCCCAAGGGGGTGGAAGAGTGAATGGAGGCAGTAAAGTTGTAATACTTAGCTTGCTCGTAGTGTTAGTGGCATCTCTACCGGCGGAAGCTCACATGCCGGGGGCATCTCCCCCACCCAAATTTGAATTGGAACCGATTGTGATTGATGACGGGGGAAAGATAATAAACATAACACTAGAGGAAGTTGGGAGCTATCACAACGAATGGGCAAAAGAAATGAGAATAAAGATGCTGAAGAAGCAGGGAAAAACAGATGAGGAAATAAAGGCAATAATAGAGAAGGAGTTTGCAAACGCAACTGGAATATGTCCCTGCGTTGTAATTTCATTCCGAGCGGCACTTCTGGGAATAAAAAAGCTCTGGGGGGACGAGATACCGAAAAGAGATGACATAAAGATAATCAGCAATTTACCAACACCGGGCTCATGCCAATGTTTCCAGTACATAACTGGAAACGCCCCAAAGATGAAACCAGCCCCTCGGACCAAAGGTGAGTTCCACATAATCTTGCCAAATGGAACAGAGATAAAGAACATGAGCCCTAAGAACTTAAAAAAGGTTGGAATAAGCAACAACGCCAGCTACTACCACTTTACTATCTGCCGAAAATCCACAGGCGAGTGCTTCACAGTTGACGTCAAAGACGATGTGTTCCCAGAGGATTACTTTGTTCTGAGAAAGAAGGTGAAGTATGGAGTGCCAGAGAAGGCGAGCAAAGAAGAAGTGGATAAATTCAGAAAGGAATGGGAAAGCATCAGAAATGCTTTCCTAACGAAACCTGACTGGGAGTTATTCGAGGAAATTGAAAAGCCAGAACCTGAGAGAAACATAAGGGGTGCGGTTACATTTCTATCCATACTTGTAGGGTGTATTATACTTGGAGTTATATGGCGCTATAAGAGGGGAAATCTCTGAGAAAATTGGTGAATGTGGAGATTTTTTCTTTTTTACTGTGGTGAGAAATAAGGTGAGAAAATGAGAATTGAGTGGATAAAGACACATCACCAGGCACTGGCACCGTTTAACAGGTTTAAAGAAAGAGCGCACACGAAGGCAACAAAGCTGTTCGCAAACAAGAAGGGAGCGTTATATATACACATCCCCTTCTGTGTGGGAAGGTGCAGGTTCTGCATCCTCTATCGCGAATGTCCAAACGTGCCGTATAAGCACTTTGTCAGTGCACTCATCAGGGAGATGAGAAAATACAGGAGCTTCCGGCCGGAGGTGGTTTATTTTGGAGGAGGAACACCGACGCTCCTGCCGACTGCGGAGCTCGGCAGAATCCTCGATTCCATTGAGAAGAGGGGAAGAATAAAGGAGATAACCATCGAAACCACGGTGAGCGAATTCGATGAGAAAAAAGCCGAGGAAATGGCATCCCTTGGTATCAACAGGATAAGCTTCGGAGTTCAGAGCTTCAACAACAAGAAGAGAGAGCTCCTCGGGAGGAGATCCCCCGAGAGTGAGGTTATCGAAAAGCTCAAGCTGGCGAGAAAACACTTTGAAATAGTTTCCATCGATCTCCTTTATGACCTCCCATATGGCAATACCCTGCAAGAAGATGTGAAAAAAGCGGTAGAGCTTAATGTTGACGGGTTATCCATTTATCCCCTCGTCTATAACACCACCATGCAATCGTATCCACACCCAAATGTAGAAGAGAACGAGCAGAACTTCTTAGAAGCCTATAATTATCTAACGGAGCGCGGTTACAAACATATTTCAATAAACCACTTCTCTAACGGGAAGGATAAATTTCTCTACTCTGAGTATTTCACGCACCTAGGAATGCCCCTCCTCGGAATCGGTCCAGGAGCTGGAGGTCACATTAAGAATTATGAAACATTTCACCCGCCGGGGGTGAAAAGATATATAATGGATCCTTACAGGGTCAATGTTTTTTCAATGCCCGAAGAAGTGTTCTGCGGAGTTAGGGTTATTGCATCAATGCTAAAGGGAAATGTAAAAATTCTTCCGGGGAACTTTGCAGCATCCCTCCAAGTCGCACTTAACGAGGGATGGATCGGGCTTAAAGGTAAAAACATGACACTACTACCTAAAGGCCTGTTCTGGGCAAACACGCTTGTTTACTTAATGAGTCTTGATTTTCTCCGCTCTTACATCTCATTAACTGGCAAAACAAGAGGTGATGAAAAACGGAGGTTGTGGATGCTAGAGGGTTAGAGCCAAGAGAAAGGCAGGAAAAAGTAAGGAAAGCAAGTATAAAGCTGAAAAGCGGCGGAGTGATGGAAATAGTCTCAGACGACCTCAGAGCATCCAGCTGGTCCCCAAGATTGTGAAAGTACTCCATGATCACCCGAGGTTTTTCTTGTTTTCTGTGGTTAATGATTTTCTCTTCAAAAAATCAAAGAGATCATTAAGGATAATATGTGTAAGGACAGAGACTGGTCCTTCCTTTTTCTTTTGAAAGCCTTGGGGTGGGGATGCAGTGATTCTAAAATCGGCATTCGAATAGAAACCCTTTTAAACTCCTGCAGCGTAATGGGGCCTTGAAGAGGCCACCGTCAGATACCCTCTCCAAAGGGTTTATCGTGTCCCTCCTCGTTGGGAGGGATGACGCTGTTAAGCGTCCCTTCAAAAACCGCCTTCGAGCGATAACCCCGAGCCGCTCTGCGCGGTAGGGGTAATGGGCCTAAGACCGGGCCTGCGGGCTGAGCCGAAACCGGCAACGGGAGTAGGAGATGAGCCCGCAAACCTCCCCGTCACTGGCGAGGGAGTTAAGCCGAACCCTCGCCCTTAAGGGCGGGGAGGAGGTCAGTTTTGACCAAATCTAACGCAAAAATAAAAATTTCAGAGGAAAGAATTCACCACTCCCACCAGTAACCCCACCAGGGGTGGTAGTATGGATAGTAATTCCTAAGCCATGCATAATATCCCCATGGTCCTCTAAAGAGCCACCAGCACGCTCCTCTTCCAAAAACCCATCCAGGCCTCAGCCATGGCGGGAGCCAGCTGAATGGGCCCCTTCCAGGCCAGGGCTTCCACCAATACCAGCCCCAACCCCACGGCATCACCACCACCTCCAAGGGGCATTCTTTGGGACGAAAAACGGGCAGGCGGGATCATCGGCGTGAACAGCTAAATTCCAAAATTCACACTTGCCATCCTTATAGTGGATGCAATCCTTATGCCTTGGTGGCTCTGGTATTGGTGGCCTTGCTGGTATTGGGAATGGAGGATAATAAGCTTGTGGCTGAGGAGCGGGTGGGTAATATGGCGGAGCTTGAGATTGTTGAGGTGGATAGGGTGCCTGGAAAGGTTGTGGGTATTCAGGTAATTGTGGAGCTTCGCCTTTGCTTATCTTTTCAACAGCTTCTTTTATTGGGGTTCCCGGTGGAAATGTGTAAACCTTAATTCCTGCAGCTTGCAGAGTAGCCATTGCGTTTGGGCCAAGTTGAGGGGCAACCACTGCATCAACCCCTTCCTTAATGAGCATTTGCACAACTATTGGACTTGCCCCACTTGGAACATTCATAGCTTCGTTTTTGATAATTCTAACGTCTTTAATCTCTCCATTCTCTATATCAACAATTGTGAACACAGGAGCCCTCGCAAAGACTATTGAAATTGTGTCTTCTAATCCCCCACTTCTTGAACTCGGTACTGCGATTCTCATGACATCACCCCATTATGTGCATATGCAAAAAAGTTTAAAAACTTTGTTGGACAAATTTGAGTATAACCAAAGGTTAAAATCCAGAAAAGCCAATAATAGATGGATTAAAAACTCTTTTAGAGGTTAAAAAGGCAATAACTGGAAAATAGAAAGGAGAAACATTTGGGAATGTGTAAATGAGTAGCTATATTGAATATAGAGCTCTCTATATAGATATTAGTTTGAATATATTCTATTGCGACAATCTTTATATTTTTGTGTTAAAATAAGAAAGATTGGTGATACCTTATGAAAAAGTTTGTCGGCCTCGTGTTGGTGTTTGTATTGGCTCTCGGACTTGTAGCTAGTGGATGCATAAGCCAAGAACAAGGAGAAAAAACGATTACTAAAACCGTTACAAATACCAAAACAATCACTGAGACCACAACTAAAACCAAACAAGCTCCCCAGCAACAGATAATTATACGTACCACTGGTGCGACCTTTCCAATGTACCAAATTCAGAAATGGATTGAAATCTACCAGAAGCTTAATCCGAATGTTAAAATTGAATACGAAGGTGGTGGAAGTGGACATGGTCAAGAGGCTTTTCTAAAAAGACTCACAGACATTGGAAGAAGTGATCCGCCGGTTAAAGAATCAACTTGGAAAAAGTTCCTTGAAGCTGGAGACCAACCACTTCAGTTTCCAGAAGTTGTTGGAGCTGTCGTCGTTGTTTTCAACGTGCCTAGTGTTAATGAGCTGAAGCTCAGCAGGGATGTTCTCGCAAAGATATTCCTTGGTGAAATCGAGTATTGGGATGACCCCGCAATAAAGAAGCTCAACCCAAATGCAAACCTCCCCCACGAAAAGATAATCGTTATTCACAGAAGTGATTCAAGCGGAACAACTGCCATATTTACCACATACCTCAGCCTGATAAGCAAGGAGTGGGCGGAAAAGGTTGGTGCCGGTAAAGTTGTAGATTGGCCAGTGGACAAGATGGGAAGGGGAATTGGTGGAAAAGGTAATTCAGGTGTTGTTGCGGCTCTAAAGCAAACAAAATATAGCATAGCATATACAGAGCTGTCTTACGCAATAAATGAAAATCTTCCCGTTGTAGCCTTGGAAAACAAAGCTGGAAAATTCGTTAAACCAACAGAGGAGACGATTAAAGCCGCAGTTGCGAATGTTAAAGCTTTCATTCCAGATCCAACAGAGGGCTACAAGGAAGATCTTAAGCAGTTATTGGATGCACCAGGGGAGAACTCATATCCAATTGTTGCATTCACACATCTCCTTGTCTGGCAGAACAAGGGTGGAAAGCACTACAGCCCGGAGAAAGCTAGAGCAATCAAAGAGTTCCTCAGGTGGGTTCTTACAGAAGGACAAAAGCCAGAAAACATTGCACCCGGATATGTTGGACTACCAAAGGAAGTTGCTGAGATAGGTCTCAGGGCCGTTGAGATGGTTCAAGAAGGCTGATCTTTTCTTTTCCTTATATAGTGGTGATGGATATGAAAATCGGGGTAAACTCCTATATAATCAAGGAGATTTCAGGAAAGGGATTTTCTATTGACGAACTACCAATTGATGTTGTTGAGCTCGGCTTTGAGAATGTTGGGGTTCTAACTGAGAAAGGCATAGACTGGGAAATCCTTCATGACCTCCTAACTCTTGATGTTGATTTCACCATTTATGGTCTGTGTTCGGATGGAAGGAACGTCAGCGTTGACCTCGGTGTAAATTCAAGAAAGAATGTAGAGATTATGGAAAATGTTTTTAAGATAGCCCAGATGCTTGATGCAAAATACGTCGTTGTTCATGGTGGTGATATTAAGGATAAGTACCACAAAGCGTTTATAAACACAAGGAAACAGATGATGGAGCTTTCTGCAGTAGCTGAGGAGTATGGGGTCAAGCTGGTCATTGAAAACTTAACGGACAACAGGGTTGGCGCTTTTCCACATGAGTTAATTCCATTTCTTGACGTGTGCTTTGATATAGGACATGCGTTTATAACATCACTTAAATATGGATTCAGCATGGAAGAGTACCTACTCCTGCCCGGAATAGAGCATGTCCATCTTCACGACAACAACGGGGCAAGGGATGAGCACAAGGCTCTAGGTGAAGGATGCATCAAGTTTGACAGTTTAATTCCAAAAATACTGTCCTTGAAGCCAAAGAACGTGATCTGGGAGATAAGGAACTACTGGAGCAAGGAAAATGTTTTGAAGAGCATCCTTTCGGTTAAGAGGGTTAAGTATGTGGAGGTAGGCCTCCCAATAAAAGCCAGCAGGGTGGTATGATGAGGTTTGTCCATGTAACCGACATCCACGCCGTTACAACTGCCGAAGAGTGCGGGGCAATCTACGGTGTGAGCGTTGATCCGAAAAGGTTATTTCTGGGAGTGGCAAGAAAAATTATCTCCCTGAGACCGGAATTTGTAGCGGTAACGGGAGACATAGCGGCGATGGCTGAAAAAAGTTATGTCGATCGGGTGTTGTGCTGGTACCTAACGTTTAAAGAATTTTTCATAAAACCACTTGAGAGGAACGGGATAAAGGTCTTCACAATTCCAGGTAACCACGACATCAACAAGGCATTTGGATTGGATGTATATAGGATGATATTTGGGGAAGAGAACTACTACGTTGATTTCAATGGAACGAGGTTAATCTTTGTAACCCCCAAGATTAAGGCAAGAAAGTGCAAGCCAAGTGATGAGCTGTTGGAGTGGCTCAGTAAAATAATAAAACCCAACTCTCTCCTCTTTTCCCATTACCCCCTCTCTTTATGGAAGAGGAAGGAAGACGTCATTGGAATATTAGATGGAGAGATTAATGGTTTCTTTAGCGGCCACCTCCACAGAATGAGCTTACCCTTAGGTGGGGATTTCCCGAGGTGCAAACTGCTTCCCTTTCAGGAAGCTGGTGGAATAGGTGGGGAGATGAAGGAACCATAAGGATTGTTAGGGTTGGAAAAAGTAACGTTGAAAGTAAAATGATACTACTGAATGACACTACTGGGTGAGGTAAATGAAGGTTGATCTGAAGCACATCTTGCTTCCCTTTGTAGGTTTTGTTTTAGGCCTTTTTGTCCTTATGCTTCTGGTTTATTTCTATAATTCAATGCCAATATTTCACAGGGAAGGACTTGACATCTATCTAAAAAACGTCTGGAAAGCCCCAGAAGAGCCGAGTAGAGAACATTACGGTGTATTGGCGGCGATATGGGGAAGCATCTATACGTCAGTGATAGCAATATTGATAACCCTGCCGCTTTCCTTGGCTTACTCGGTTTTTGTTGTTGATTATGCTCCAAAGAGGATTAAAACCTGGCTGATAATCCTTTCGGATGTTATGGCGGGTTTGCCAACAATAATCTATGGAATATGGGGAGTTTTTGTTCTTGTTCCCCTTTTAAAAAAGATTGTTATGCAACCTTTACACGATCACCTGTCTTTTCTGCCCCTGTTTTCTTATCCCCCGATAACGGGATTCAGCTACCTCTCCGCAGGTATTCTGCTCGGAATAATGGTAACTCCATTTGCCTCAGCCATAATAAGGGAGGCATACCAGATGATTCCGTTCACATATCGTGAAGCAATTTACAGCCTTGGTGCAACCAGACTTGAGGCGACAAAAATCTTACTTGGCTATGTAAAGCCAGCTATTTACTCAGGCATAATTTTAGCATTTGGGAGGGCTATTGGGGAGACCGCGGCGGTCAGCCTGGTTATAGGGAACACCTTCAACTTGAGCCTGGCTTTATTCGCTCCTGGCTACACGATATCCTCATTGATAGCAAACCAGTTTGGAAATGCCTTCATATACGAGTACATGACCTCAGCTCTGTTTGCCGCTGGTTTAGTTCTGTTTGCAATAGGTCTGGTTGTTAATTTGGCGGGGATTTACCTCTTGAGGAGGTGGGAGGCAAATGTCAGGCTATAACGTCAGAAAGCTCAAAGAAAAGCTGTTCCTGTTCCTTATTGGCGCTTTAACCGTGCTAATGTTCTTTCCCCTCTTTCACATAATTTACAGCGTGTTTAAGAATGGTATCCATGTAATCTTGAATAGGGGGGCAACATTCATAACCGGAACGCTCTCCGATGGTGGGATAGGACCAGCTATTATTGGAACGTTTATTTTAGTTTTTCTAGCCTCTCTCATTGGTCTCCCAGTTGCTTTCCTCGTGGGAATTTATGCCTACGAGTATCCAGAGAGTACGCTCGGAAAGGCAACTAAGTCTCTGCTCCAGATAATGCTTGAATTTCCGACGATACTTGTAGGAGTCTTCGTCATGCAGATTTTGGTTGTCCCAATGGGCACGTACTCAGCTCTTGCTGGGGCACTGGCACTGGCGATAATAATGATGCCCTATGTTGCAGTTTACACGCATGAAGCAATGAGACAAATTCCGTTCGCATATAGAGAGGCAGCTTTCTCCCTTGGACTCACAAGGGTAAAGGCGGTTTTCAGGGTTTTAGTACCAATGGCAAAGAGAGGAATTTTAACTGGTGTCCTCATAGGAATTGCGAAGGTAGCTGGTGAAACAGCTCCCCTCCTTTTCACAGTTGGTGGCTCATACCAGACGTATCAGATTGGAATCACAAAACCTGTAGGGGCGATTCCTCTACTCATATATACCCTAATTCAGAGCCCCGCAAAGGAGTACCACGAGATGGCATGGGGAGCATCGCTGATTCTACTTTTAATATTCCTTGGGATATTCATCCCGGTAAGGCTCAGTCTTAGGGAGGTGAAGCTATGATCGAGCTTGTCCTTGAAACTAAGGATCTGAAGGTTTACTATGGTAAAAACATGGTGATCAAAGATGTGAACTTGAAAGTTCCAAAAAATGTGGTCTTTGCTCTGATGGGGCCGAGTGGCTGTGGAAAATCTACCATGCTCAGAACATTCAACAGGCTTCTTGAGCTCAACAGCGAAGCGAGAGTGGAAGGGGAGGTTAGAATCTTTGGAAGGAACATCTACGCTCCAGATGTTGATCCGATTGAAGTTAGGAGAGAAGTTGGCATGGTTTTTCAGTATCCCAACCCTTTTCCCCATCTAACGATTTACGATAATGTTGCCATAGGACTGAAGCTCAATAGGCTTGTGAGGTCAAAAGAAGAGCTAGACAAGAGGGTTAAATGGGCGCTGAAGAAGGCGGCGTTGTGGGATGAGGTGAAGGATAGGCTTGATGATTATCCCTCAAACCTAAGTGGTGGGCAGAGGCAGAGGTTGGTAATCGCGAGGACTCTTGCAATGAAGCCAAAGATTCTACTGATGGATGAGCCGACGGCAAACATAGACCCCGTTGGAACGAAGAAGATAGAAGAGCTATTGTTTGAACTCAAAAAGGAATACACGATAATTTTAGTTACCCATTCTCCAGCACAAGCTGCCCGTGTGAGTGATTATGTTGCTTTCCTTTACCTTGGCGAGCTGATAGAGGTTGGTCCTACAAAGAGGGTGTTTGAAAATCCTGAACATGAGCTTACCGAACAGTATGTTACGGGGGCGTTAGGATGAGAAAGTTGTTGGATTTGGGATTAAAGCAGATTGAGAAGCTACTCCAAGAGATGGGAAGCACGGTTTTGGAGTGCATTGACTCCCTCGAAAATATCTTAGAGGGTGGGAGTGATAGCATAGAGGACAAGTCAAGCAAGCTTCACATCCTCAGGGATGAGCTTGTTGAGATAGCAACCGAACTGCTCATAAGGTATCAGCCAATGGCGTCTGATCTCAGATACATCCAGGCATCGATAGATGTCAGTTACGACCTGTATAGGATCTCAAGATATGCCATGGAGATAGAGGGGACACTGAAAATAACCGGTGCCAGCTGTGAGTTTGAGAAGTCAAAACAGGCACTCAGGATTGTCAGGGAAATGATTGAGCTTGCACTCAGAGCGTTTCTCGAAAGAGATGAGGTATCTACCGGAAGGCTTTTAGAATTGGACAAAAAGGTGGATGAGCTTTATATAACCAGCATAGAGGAGCTCAAGGAAGATTTGGATATTTGTAAGGCCGTTGAGGCTTTGATACTCAGGCACCTTGAGAGGATGAGCGACCATGCAAAGTACATTGGAGGATCGGCAATTTACGTGATGGAGGGGAGGCGAATTTAATCTTAATAAAATAACCTTTTTGAGTTTTCTCAGCCTCTGGAAATCTGTTTATAACTCCTTTAATCGTTTTTTTTTTCTATGTCTTCTTCGACGTTCTCTGAAATCCACTCATGTCCCGGGAGCAGAAGTTTTATCTTGGGGTGTTGAGCCTTCTCAAGGAGTTGAAGTATTCTCCCAAGCTCCCAGAGTCGTAAATGTTTGATATAACACTATTTGCAAAAAGAGTATCTCCTGAAAACAGTATCTTCTTTCTCGGCTCGTAGATATACATGCTCCCAGAGGTATGTCTTGGCGTGTAAATTATCTTCAAAAACCATCTTCTTCATCGATGACATTTTCATGGTTCATCTGGAGATGAACTTCGTAGCCAATTACCTTCTTGTCCATGTGTCTTGCAGTGGATAACTTCATCCTCTCCACAGACTATCTTTACTTTTTTCTTTTGAGAGCCTTGGGGCGAGGGATGCAGAGAGTCAGTGTAATGGCATTGAAAAAGCCCCATACCCCTCAAAGGGGTTTCACATTACCTTCTGCTCTCAGAGGGTTGACGCTGTAAAGCGTCCTTTTAAGACCTCCCTTAAGTGGTTGAAATCATTGGAGTGACCTCTAAGCGATAACCCCGAACCTATTGGGGAGTAATGGGCTCGCAAACCTTCCCGCCACTGGCGAGGGGCTGAAACCCTCGCAAAGGGGAGGAGGTTAGGAGTACGAGGGATCTAAGTTTAGCACTTCAAAGGGCTATTGAAAGCTTTGAAGAGCTTTGGAAGCAAGTTGAAGAGAAGAAGTCAAAGCATACTTGAATCTTCAGTCTTATTTTTTTGTTTTGTTCAAACTTCATAAATCTATTCGAAACCTTTATACACCATTAGGTTTACCTAATTTTGGTGAAAGTCAATGATGGCATTTGGTCCTGTTCCATCTCGCAGATTGGGAAAAAGCTTGGGCATAAACAACATTCCAGACAAAGTATGCTCATATGCTTGTGTTTACTGCCAAATTGGGAGGACAATTAAGATGGAAATTGAAAGGAGGGCATTTTATAACCCAGAGCTAATCCTCAAGGAAGTTAAAGAAAAAGTTGAGAAAGCCAGAGCAAAAGGAGAGCACGTTGATTACGTCACATTCGTTCCAGATGGCGAACCAACTTTGGACATTAACCTTGGAAAGGAAGCTGAGCTGTTGAAAGAACTTGGAATACCTTTGGCAATTCTAACGAACTCCTCCCTAATCTGGAGGGAGGATGTTAGGGAAGATTTAATGAAGTTTGATTTTGTCTCCCTAAAGCTTGATGCTGTAAGTGAGAAACTATGGAGAAAAATTGACAGACCTCATAAAAGCTTAAAGGTTGATGAAATCCTTGATGGAATGCTCAAATTTAGAAAAGAGTTCAAAGGAAAACTCGTAACAGAGACTATGCTCATCGACGGAGTTGATTATGGAGACGAATTCGAGAAGATTGCTGAGTTTTTGAAGGAGCTTGAACCAGATATAGCTTACATAGCTATCCCAACGAGGCCTCCAGCAGAGAGATGGGTTAAGCCAGCTAATGAGGAGACGATAAACAGGGCGTTTCAGATTTTTGCCAAGGCTTTAGGAAGTGATAGAGTGGAGTACCTCATTGGCTATGAGGGGAATGCATTCGCTTTTACAGGAAATGTTGAGGAAGATTTACTGAGCATAACAGCTGTCCACCCGATGAGAGAAGATGCCGTTGAAGACTTTCTCAAAAAGGCCGATGCAGATTGGAGTGTTGTTGAGAGACTTTTAAAGGAAGGAAAGATTATTGAGCTTGAATATGAAGGCAGAAAGTTTTACATGAGGAAGCTCAAGAGCAGAAATCTTTAATTATGTTCTATCTGAGATACATAATCTGGAAGGTGATGTCCTCTGATAGCCCTCATATCATTCCTGTTGGTTGTTCTTATTTCAATCATAATTGTTAGAATTGGAGCGGTTGCATTAGAGATGACTGGGCTCTCAAGAGATGTTGCAGCTTTTCAGGCTCAGTCTGCTTTTTCTGGAACTGGCTTTACTACTTCGGAGTCGGAATATGTTGTTTCGCATCCAATACGAAGAAAGATAATTAGAATTCTAATTTTTCTGGGCAGTGCAGGAATAACTTCGGCTATAGCAACTCTTGTGTTGACATTCATTGGCAAGAGTGCTGAGGAGGTTAAACAGAATTTTGTTATACTTTTGAGTGGTTTATTAGCTTTGTATCTTTTTGTGAGGTCTAAATGGATAGATAAAATGATGAGAAAGGTGATTCGGAGACTTCTTAATAGATTCTTCCCTTCACTTAAAATCTATGACTATAATCAGCTTCTGGGTATAAGTCGAGGGTATTCAATTGGTCAGATAAAAGTTAGAAAAAGCAGCTGGCTTGCAAATAAAACTTTGAGGGAACTGCAATTGGATAAAGAAGGTGTTCTCGTTCTTGGAATTTACAGAAAAGTTGGAGGAAAAGAAGTTTATCTTGGTGCTCCAAGTGGTGATACGAAGATTTTTCCTGGAGATTTGGTTGTTCTTTATGGACCAGAGGATGTCATATTGAATCTCTCAAAGAGAGTTAAAGGAATCAAGGGTAAGATTGAGCATGAAGAGGCAGTCGAAAAAGCAAAAATTAGAGCAATGCAAGAGGAAATGGAGCTTAAGGGTGAGTAATGATGTGTGAATATGTATATGAGAATGGTCAGAAATGCAGGACAAAGCCCCTTAAAGGCTCCAATTTCTGCTCACTTCATATTCCTTATGATGAGGGCGAGCTCTTATATGGGGAGAAAATCAAAGAGATAAAGAAAAAAGCTTTCCTCAAAAAAATAAGGAGAGGGATTACCTATTTTGAGGGCGTTTATCTTTATGATGTTCGGATTTCAGACCTTAAAAGCGAGCAGACGATAGTCTTTAAGAATTCAAAAATAAAAACCCTCATAATAGACAATTCAGACATCGGTGGACTTACTATCTATGGTTCATCAATTGAAAGGGTAATCATACTTGAAACCTCTTTAAAAACTCTTATGGTGGCAAAATCTACAATATTCGGGGTTAACGTGCTTAGAATTAATTTTTCTGGATCTCTTTATCTTAAAAACAGTGAAATCAGATATATAATGATGAATTCTTTCCATTATGTCCGGGGTAAGGAGATACCAAGTGAGGAAGAATACGGGGAAAGAAGCAAAGCCTATGGGAGAATTGAGCTCACCAATTTAAGTGGTGTTAGGAGGATTGGAATTAACTCAAGATACCCCCTTTTAAAACGAATTCTTGAGGAGCATGGAATTAAAATTAATGAAACTTCAAGGAAGCATGCTAAAGCTGAGATACTTGTATTAAGGGGAGTTCACTTTGATGAGAATCCACGATTTAAACGACAGGTCAGGATTTTAATTAGAGGATTTGATGGGCAGATGTTAATGGAGAACCTTGAGATTCCAGGTCATGTCCAAGTAACTCAAAGTAAGATTAAGTTACCGGAGTTCGTTCACGTCAAAATTCTGAACAATATAATTTTTCGGAAAGTCCGCTTCTACAGTGATGTCACTTGGAATCTAACTGTTCTACCTAATCTTGTGGCGGAGTTGGATGTTGAAGGCTTTATACTTCTGGAGGAGTGTCAATTTAATAATCCTCATATTGAGGAAATTTTCTATCGGTTAGCCAGAACTTCATGGGAAAAGGGAGGAGATAAAGATAAGGCTGATGAATATTATTATAAGGAGATGGTTGCAAAGAGAAAGCAACGCATGATGGCATACAGAAAAGGAAAAAGAAAAATTTTTCTGCTCGAACCTTATGTTGAGTTGCTTCTGGCTGATTTAACATGCAAATATGGAACCACTTGGAAGAGACCAATTGTAATCTGGATTATCACCGTGAATATAATATTCCCGATACTCTTTTACATTACAAAAAGTGTTGAGGGAAGTGGAGTTCCTTTGAAGTCTTTTTTGGATTATGTGTACTTCAGCATGGTTACTGCAACAACACTTGGTTATGGAGATCTGCATCCGGTTGGAATTGGAAGAGTTCTGGCTTCTGGTGAAGCTATATTTGGAATGTTCATGTGGGCGGTGCTGTTAACAGTTTTTGCAAGGAGATATATGAGGTGAAAAAATGAGGATAGGTTTAATAGTAAACCCGATAGCTGGAATGGGAGGAAAAGTTGCCTTAAAAGGCACGGATGGAGTTGTCGAAGAAGCGATAAGAAGAGGAGCTAAGCCGATAGCATTAGATTTGGCTAAGCTCTTTTTAAGTGAGCTTTCACATTGCGGTGAATCTAAGGACATAGAATTCTTCACAGGCCCTAAAGAGCTTGGTGAATATGCCCTCAGAGGATTTAATTTTTCTTATCAGGTCCTCAAGCACAGAGAAATTGGTTATAAGGAGATTTTTGGAGTTAGGATTCCTGACACCACAGGTGAAGACACAAAAACTTTAGCAAAGTTGATGGCAGATAAAGTTGATATTTTGATTTTTGCAGGGGGAGATGGAACTGCGAGGGATGTATATTCGGCAGTTAATAGGAAAGTCCCAATCCTTGGAATTCCAACGGGAGTAAAGATGTTTTCAGGAGTTTTTGCTTCATCTCCAGAAGATGCTGCTAAGCTGTTAGTTGAATTCCTTAAAGGAAATGCTCGAATTGTTGAACGTGAAATTTTAGATTTGGATGAAAACGCTTACAGACATGATGAGATAAAAGCCAAGCTTTATGGCACAGCACTAACTCCTTATCTTGAAACCTTAGTTCAGGGCTCCAAAGAGCCAACAAACGTTGATGAAAGTGAGGAGCTTGAAGTTTTGGCTGAAGCTATTGTTGAAGAGCTGGAAGATGGAATCTACTTCTTGGGAGCAGGTTCAACAATAAAGAGGATTAAGGATAAGCTTGGCATTGATGGAACTCTTTTGGGGGTTGACCTCGTTGAAATTAAAGACGGGAGGGCTAAGCTTTTGGTCAAAGATGCTCAAGAAAGGGATTTGCTGAAGTTCATTGATAAAAACCCAAAAATAATTGTCACAGTTGTGGGGGGTGTTAATTTTCTCTTTGGAAGGGGCAACCAGCAGTTCTCTGCAGATGTTCTTAGGCACATTCCAAAGGAAAACATCATTGTCGTTGCAACTCCATCAAAAGTAGAAAAGCCAATAAGGGTGTATACAGGTGACAGGGAAGTTGACAAAAGATTTAGGGGATATATTAGGGTCAGGATAGGTCCATGGAAAGAACGAATTGTAAAAGTTCTGTAATCCTCCCTCCAAAAGATGAATGTACCGATATCCGTTTATATCATGAAGTGCATAGTTAAAATGGTGATCTGTGTGAAATATAGCAAACTTGCTGTTGAACTGCTTAAAGGAGTGGAGCAGATAATCTATTATGATCCGGTTTATCACGGCAGAACACTGAAGATATTTGGTATTGATAATGATCCAACAAAAATGATAAAGTACTTGGCAGATAAATACCTTGAAAAGGATTATGGAATAGTAATCTTTGATACTACAGGTGATTATCCAAAGGAAGGCTTTGAGAGCATAATAAAAATTGAAGATGGAAAACCCACTGGTCTTGACCCAATAAAAATGGCTAAGGAAGGAATAATAGATGATCCATATACGGCAGTAACAATAGTTCAAACAATCTATGAGCTGGACAGGAGTCTAACGGAAAAGCTTTATGCTGATGTTTTGTTCGGCAAAATTGAGAGTGTGCCTCAAGCAGCATCAGCTGAAGAGAAATATGCAGAGGTTATTAAGGAAAGTTATACCTCTCTTGATGAGACTTTCTTTCAGGGAAGCACTCCCAATTTTGGAAATTCCATTCTTGTAGATCTCAGTGATGCACACAGCATCACAATTGTTGGTATGGCATTTCTTATTGTTGCGGCAGTTGTAAGGAAAAGGAGGCACATTTTCATAGGTTTGGATGATGCGGCAGTTTTGGCGTACACCCCTGCTGGAAGCGCTGCTATCCCGCTCTTAACTCAGCCAATGAGAGGAAGGGCAACGGCACTGGCAACAAGATATGCTATTGAGTCAATCCTCAACATCTCAGGGCCAACGCTTATGCTGTATACCGATCCAGATATTCAGAGTCTAATATATGAGTCAAATGGTGTTCCCCCAGGTGCCATGAGGAAACGAGTTTTGAAAGGCAAAGGAGCATTTATCTGGAGAACTCCAGAAACAATAAATGTTGAAGATGGTGATCTTTTAGTATAGCTCTTTAATTTTCAACTAAAAATGGGGATTAGAACAAGGCCCCATACTTATAGAAAATGTGACATGTTCCTTCATATGAAACCATACACGGTCCAACTGGATTTCTTGGAGTGCAGGTCTTTCCAAAGTGAGGACATTGGGGGGGTAACGCTAATCCGCGGAGTATTGCGCCGCAAAGGCACCCTTTCTCCAAGTCAGGCAACTTAGGAACTTCAACGTCATAATAAGTTCTTATTTCCAGGTTTTTGTATTCATCTTTAAGCTCAAGCCCGCTCTTTGGAATCACTCCTAAGGCTCTCCATTTTGCATCTACAACTTCAAAGAACTTATTTATCAACTTTTGGGCTTCAACATTTCCTTCATATTTTACGGCTCTCGTGTATTCGTTCTCTATTTTTACCTCCCCCTTCCTTATCATTCTCAGAAGCATTAAGATTCCCATCAACACGTCAACGGGTTCAAAGCCAGCAATAACTTGGGGGATTCCATACTCCTTCGTAATGTACTCCCAGCCCTTAACTCCTATTATTGTGGAAACATGACCGGGGGTAATGAGTCCGTTGAAGGCTGTTCCCTGCTTTACGAGAGCTTCAACAGCGGGAGGTGTTAATCGGTGGACAGAATAAATCTTAAAGTTCTCCACATTTTCCTCGACAGCTGCATTAAGCATTCCAGCAGTTGGAGCAGTTGTGGTCTCAAAGCCCGGAGAGAAATGAACAACCAGTTTGTCTGGATTGTTTTTGGCAATTTTGTATGCGTCATAAATTGAATAGACTATCCTAACGTCATATCCTTCACTTTTCAAGTCAGCAAAACTTCCTCTTGGCGTGGGAATTTTATACATGTCGCCAAATGTCGTTAGAATTATTCTCTCCCCTTCCTTGTAGGCTTTCCTCATTATCTCTTGCATCTTCACGATGTCCTCAACTGGGGTTATGCAGACGGGACACCCAGGCCCGCTGACGATTTTAACGTTTTCTGGCAGGAGCGAGCGGATTCCGCTCCTTGTTACCGTATCCTCATGGGTTCCGCAGACGTGCATGAGCTTAACTGTCCTTCCTATTTTTTCAGCCTCCTTGTGAATGAGTCTTGTTATCTTTTGAGCAAGTTCTTTGTCCCTAAAAACGCTAAAGGCTTCCATGTTCACTCCTCCAATACTTTTAGAACTTCTTCCCATGCCTGCAGAATCTCCTTTGCGGTTTTATCATCTAACTTTTCTATTGCAAACCCCGTGTGCACAATCACATAATCGCCAATTTTAACATCAGGAAGTAGATCAAGCCGTGCCTCTCTCTTTACGCCACCGAAATCAACAATTGCAACTTTTCCATTAATTTCAAGAACCTTAGCTGGGACTGCTAAACACATATTCCCCACCCACTCTTTGTTAGTGAACGGGCTTTATACGTGTTTTTAAAACTTTGTGTTTGAAACCTTATCTAAGCTGTATTTTTGAGGGTAACCAAAAACTTAAAGTCTTCATGACTGGTTTTTACCTCGTGAAAGCCTCGGGGCGGGGATGCAGTGATTCTAAAATCGGCATTCGAATAGAAACCCTTTTAAACTCTTGAACGTAGTAAGGCCTCGAAGAGGCCACCAAAGAACAACCCAATGAGATGAGGGGTTTCATGTTACCCTCCAGCATTGGAGGGTTGACGCTGTTAAGCGTCCTTTCAAAAACCGCCTTCGAGCGGTTGAAAACTCTAAGGATGGCCTCTAAGCGATAACCCTGAGCCGTCCTGCGGTAGGGGTAATGGGCCTTAGACCGGGCCTGCAGGCTGAACCTCATGGTGATGAGCCCGCAAACCTCCCGTCATTAGCGAGGGAGTTAAGCCGAACCCTCGCAAAGGGGAGGAGGTCAGTTGCAGAGGTGAAAGCATGAGCATTGAAGAAGCAAAAAGGGCACTTTTTAAGAGGCTCAGAGAATTCTACGGGGATAATTTACTCTCTGTAGTCTTTTATGGTGCACACTTGAAAGGAAAGCTTGATGAGATTGATGTTTTGGTGATTATAGATAAGCCTACTGATTCAGTGAAAGTTAACAGAGTTGCTGAGTTCATAGAGAACGTTAAAGGGCCTATTGAGGACAAGTTTGGGTATTTCATAGCTTTTGAGCTCTACACAAAGGAAGAAGCAGAGAACTTTCACCCCTCTTACTTGGACGTTGCAGTTAACTATGAAGTTGCTTATGACAAGAACAACTACTTCCAGAACCTATTAAGGGAAATACTCAACCCCAAGAAGACAATGGAGTACGTGAAATATCTCTCAACAATAGAATATGCCAGAAAAGATGAATGATAGTAATATGGAGCCTTGTTTTTGGAATTTAGATGCTGTGAGTATCTTAGTATTTCTCTAGATTAATCCCAATTCTTAGATTTGTGCAGAAGCTTAAAGAAGCTTTTTGGATTATTTTTAACCTTATGTTATACACCTACCGTTTTGAAAAGCGTTAAAAATTGGCATTTTAATTCCCATTTGATAATACGAAATCTAAAATCAGTAGCACAAATGGTGGGTGAAATTTATGAAGAGTAGCAAGAAATTTTTGGCTTTGCTTGTGCTGTCAGTTTTAGTTTTCAGTGTTGGGTGTATAAGTCAAAACTACCAGACAGGAACAACAAGCAAGGTCACGACTAAATCCTCCACTACTCAAGGCATTCAGGAACAGAAACCTGAAACAACTACAAGCAAAGCTAAGTATCCGATAACACTTACAGACCTTGCTGGGAGAACTGTAACAATAGAAAAGCCACCAGAGAGAGTTGTAGTGCTCTCCAGTTACTGGGCCGAAATTTTGTGTATCCTTGGGGTTCAAGATAAGATTGTAGGTATTGGAAAGTACATCCCTTACGATCCGTACATTCCAGATGATGTCAAAAAGAAAACTGTTGTGGGAAGCACATTCAAAGGCTTGAACTGGGAAACTGTTGCAAGCTTGAATCCAGATTTGATAATCGTGGACTGGTATGGAGGAAAGTACAAAGACGCTGAGACGATTAAGAAAGCTGAAGAGCTCGGGATACCTGTCATAGCCCTGAGTGCAAAGAGTGTTGGGGATAATATTAAGGTTGTTGAGCTCTTGGGAAAAGTTTTAGGAAAAGAGGAGAAAGCTGAGGAACTTGCAAGCTGGATGAAGGAAAAGCTGGATGAGGTCAACAAAATAGCCAGTCAGATTCCAGCAGATAAGAAAAATAACGTTCTTCTTATAAGCGCTCCGAAAGATATAGGCGGTCCAATCACTGTTTATGCCAAAGGAAGCGCATGGGCGAGCATGGTAGAGCTCGTCGGTGCTCACAACTTGGCTTTTGACAAGGAGTTTGACACCCCGTGGCCGAAGCTTGACTTGGAGAAGATAATAGCCTACTGGGGAGACAAGGCTGATGTTATAATAGTTGTTTCATTCAGCCAGAAAAAGCTCGATAAAGTCATAAACGGCATAAAGAATGACCCAAGATGGAGAGAGATTAAGGCTGTGAAAGAAGGGCATGTTTACGGAATTTTAGCTGGTTCTAAAGGGTTCTTGGATTGGGGACCAAGGATAGTCGTGGGAGTCTATCAAATGGGTGGACTAATTTATCCTGAGTACTATCCAAAATGGCAGAAATTGGCTGATGAGCTTTTACAGCAGTTCTATGGTGAAAGTTTCTATAAAACCATCAGAGACTCACTCGGAAGGGAGGTAAAAATACCAAAAAGAGGCGTGAGGGCTGTTGTTTTGAACTCATATTATGAGCTTATCATATATGCACTTGGTGCATATGATCATGTCGTTGGCGTAGGCAAGTATCACTGGAAAAATCCGACCATTCAGGTATTAATGGAGAAAGGAAAGATTCCCAAGGATATGCCAAACCTTGGAAGTTTATGGTCAGGAGTGGATCTGGAGATGCTGGAGGCTCTTAACCCTGACTGTGTCATCGTGTGGGCATACGGTAAGGCTGATATTGATAAGATACAACACATCGAGGAAGCTACAGGTATTCCAGTTATAGCCATAGACTTTAAAACAATAGATGATTTCTACAATGGAATCAAACTTTTCGGAGAGATATTCAATAAAGAAGAGGAGGCAAAGGAAATAGTAAACAGCGTAAAGGAGGAAATTGAGGAAGTTACATCACGCACTTCAGAGATTTCAGATGAAAAAGTCAGGGTGTTCCTAACCTATGAAATCAAAGACAATATGATGGTAAGTGAAGGAAAAGGAGGCATTAACACGCAGATTTTACAAATGATAAATGCAATTCCAGTAACGGAGAATTTCTCACAGAAATACCCAAAAGTAAGCTTGGAACAACTTTATACGTTAAATCCCGATGTCATAATCCTGTTTTACAGGCATATGAAAGAGCCCTCACCAGAAAGCCTATACAATGATCCAGCCTGGCAGGATTTAAAAGCAGTTAAAGAAAGGAAGATATGCGACCTTAGAGGATATGTCGAGAAAGGATTTGGAGGCTGGGAGCCAGCAGGTATTCCACTGAGGATTATCGCATTAGCTGAGTGTTGCTACCCAGATAAATTGAAGGATATTGATTTCAATGCCACGGCGGAGAGACTCTTTAACAAGTTCTATGGAATAAGCTACAGGGAAATGAAGAGGTGAAAGGATGAGAAAATTCCTCTTTCTTTTTCTTTTAGTCTCTCCAATCTTTGCATTCTTCATAAGCCTATTTATCGGGGCATATCACATGCCATTTTTTGCCATCGTGAACATGGTGATATTAAAGACTCTTCAGATCATTTCTGGAATTTTGGCTAAAATAACCCTTGGAAAGCTTTATTTTGATGTTCAAATCCCATATCCAAGCGTTTATCAAACGGTTCTCTTTAAAATAAGACTTCCCCGGGTTCTTTTAGCTATGATTGTTGGCTCAGCCTTAGCAGTCTCTGGAGCGGTTCTTCAAGCCATATTCAGAAATCCCCTTGTTAACAGCTATATTTTAGGAATCTCAGCGGGGGCTGCTTTTGGCGCTGCTTTGGCTATAGGACTTTCTCTAAGCTTAGGAATAACACCCTTAGCCTTTGCCTTTGCTATACTCGCTGTATTCTTGACAACTTCTCTGGCCAAAATCGGTGGAAGAATAACCCCTGTTTCGCTCGTTCTTGCTGGAGTAATTGTTAATGCGTTCTTTTCGGCGTTAACTTCTCTGTTAAAGTTTTTGATGGAGCATGAAAAGCTGGCAAGTGTTGTTTACTGGCTCATGGGAAGTTTTGCAGACGCTGACTGGCATTCAGTCAAAGTTGCATTTCCTGTAATCTTCCTTGGATGTATGTTGATTTATCTAATGCGCTGGCAATTAAACGTCTTGTCTTTTGGGGAAGAGGCTAAAATCGTTGGAGTCGAAACTGAAAAGTTGAAGTTTGCTTTTATCATAATAATCTCTCTAATAACCGCTGTTTCAGTTGCTTTCTGCGGGATAATTGGCTGGGTAGGCTTGATGATTCCGCACATTGTTAGAATGGCATTTGGGCCAGATCACAAAACACTGATACCCCTAACAATAACTGTGGGAGCTTCGTTCATGGTCTTAGCTGATACATTGGCGAGGTCAATTGCCACTTATGAGATTCCAATTGGCATCTTGACAACAATCCTTGGAATTCCATTCTTTGCGTATCTGCTAAGGAAGACGGGCGGTGGTTGGAATGCTTGAAGTCAAAGGCTTATCATTCAGCTACGGTGATTTCAGCGTTGAGGATGTCTGCTTTGAGGTGAGAGAGGGAGAGATTTTAAGTTTGTTAGGTCCAAATGGTAGTGGGAAAACAACGATTCTGAAAAGCATTTACGGATTGCTGAAACCAGAGAAAAAGTGTGTCTTCGTAAATGGTAAGGACTTTCACTCACTCTCTTTAAAGGAAAGGGCTAAGTTAGCTGGTTATGTCCCTCAGTCTCATCATCCTCCCTTCCCTTATACTGTTTTGGATGTTGTGGTTATGGGCTTAGCCTCTCAGCTTGAGGTTTTTGAAAGCCCAAGGGAAGAGCACTATCAAAAGGCTTTGGAGAAGCTTAAGCTCATAGGAATGGAGCGCTTTAAGGATAAGCCCTACACACAGCTGAGTGGAGGTCAGTTGCAACTTGTCCTCATAGCAAGGGCTCTCGTGCAAGAACCAAAAGTCCTTCTCTTAGATGAGCCCACTGCCCATTTGGATTTTAAGAATCAGGTGAAGGTTCTTGGGATTGTGAAGAGGTTGGCAAAAGAGGAAAGCATCTCTGCAGTTATGACACTCCACGACCCGAATTTAGCCTCGCTTTATTCAGACAGGATTGCCCTTGTTAAAGAAGGCAGAATTAGAGCCCTTGGAAAGCCGAATGAAATTCTGAAGAAAGAGATTCTTGAGGAAGTGTATGGCGTCCCGATATGCATTCTTGAATTCAACGGATTCAGACTTATACTTCCAAAAACAGAGGTGGTTTAAAGTGGAATTGCTGATAATTTCAGCTGGAATTGCATTCAATTTCCTAAAGCGCTCTGTCTCCGGGTTACTTATTGGGATATTCATAGCTGAGCTTCTAATCGAGAAGGGCATAGTGGAGAAAGTCTCATTCATTGGTAAACCATTCGTTAAGCTCTCAAACTTACCAGCAGAGTGTGCATTAACCTTCGCAACAGCTTTTTTGAACACGAGAGCCGCTAATGCCATGCTTGTGGATTTTTATAGAGAGGGCAAAATTGGAAAGAGGGAACTCTACATTGCCTCGCTCATGAACGCTTTTCCAGCAATGGTCAGACATTGGAATTCTCTAATTCCCGTTCTCTTGGCTACACTCGGAAGGCTTGGCTTGCTCTACTTTGGAATTTTGGTTTTCATAGGACTAATCCAGACAACGGTTTTTGCAGTGGCTGGGAAGATTTTGATTAAAAATCCAAGGAATGCTTTGGCAAAAACAAAGAAAACTTCAACCCCAATTTTGAAGACCATGATTATAGTGACTTACATAACGGCTCTGCTCATAGCAGTTGGATTTTTCAATCATCTAAGTGACCTTGTGAGGAGCTTTGCAGAGTCCTTACCATTTTCGCCAGAGGAGCTGAGTGTGGCTCTAAGTGCAATGGCAAGCAGTATAGCGGCTTATACTCTCGGCGCAAACCTATTAAAAGCTGGTTTAATAAGTGAAAAAGCCCTAATAAGGGCTCTTCTTCTCGGTTCAATTTTCGCAAATATAACCTTCCTAAGGGTGTTGATTCCTTATTATGTCGGGCTTTATGGTCCAAAAGATGGAACAAAGCTCATGCTCATCTCAATGACAACGAGGAGCGTGATTATCGCTGTTATGGGGGTGGTGTTGTGATATGTTTAATCATAGGTTACGGGGCAAGGGCTTTGCCTTTGCTTCAGGAAATCCTTAGAGAAGAAGGAATAAAGGGGATTGTGCTCACTGACCAGAACTGTGAGAGGGAGCTGGATAAGGTAGAGAGGGCTGAGGTAATCTTCATCTATGCCCATGAGCTTCCTGAAATAGTGGAGGAGAAAATTAGAGAGAGTAAAGCTAAAGTCATCGCCTGTGCTGGGCTTGAAAGCCTAACCAACGTTCCAGAAGAAGTCATAATCAAAGCGAAGACATATTATGTCCTCGGAGGCGAGAAGAATCTTAGGAATATGGTCAGATTTTTAGCAAGCTTATCTGGAGAGGCAATTGAATATGAAGAACCAGAAGAAGTCCCCATGCACGGCATCTATCACCCGAATTTTGGAGTTTTTGAAAGCTTAGACGAATATTTAATGGTTTACAAGAAAAGACCGCTTGTTGGAGTCCTCTTCTGGAGAAGTGTCTGGCTTTATAAGGATTTTAAACCAATTGGAGGGCTCATCAAAGCTCTTGAAGAAGAAGGCTTCGGCGTGATTCCTGTCTTCACTTATGGGAAAGACTCGACGACGGGGATTGGAAGGGAGAAGAGTGAAGCTGTTGAAGAGTTCTTCATGAAGGATGGAAAGCCGATTATAGATGCCCTCGTGAGCTTAATTTCCTTTGGGGCAGTTGATTTAAAGAATTTGCAAAAGCTCAACGTTCCAGTTTTTGCTCCGATAAGATCTTACTACCAGTCCCTTGAAGAGTGGGAGAAGAGTGAACAGGGCGTTGACTATATGACTCAGGTTTATGGAGTGATAATCCCAGAAGTTGCGGGAGCAATTGAGCCGATTTTCATAGCTGGGACCAGAAACATCGAAGGCTACAAGGTGGGAGAGCCTTACGAAGAGCACATGAAATATTTAGCCAAAAGAGTAAAGAAGTGGATC
>Ga0190313_1000364_pt1 | contig 27439 bp, 38 predicted proteins | sample 4870071011_MG_FD_169989 | JGI IMG/M metagenome (GOLD analysis project Ga0190313, IMG submission 169989) | Hydrothermal vent sediment bacterial communities from Southern Trench, Guaymas Basin, Mexico - 4870-07-10-11_MG | ecosystem: Environmental > Aquatic > Marine > Hydrothermal vents > Sediment ... | reverse complement strand
CCTTTCTACTTAAATCCAGGAGATATAGAAGTAATAAAGTTGCCTCCTAACATAATACAAATGGAATTAAGGATGGTCATTGTGGATCTTGATAAGGTAAAGGGCTTGAAAAGCGAAATAAGTTCGTAAAGCATATTTTTTAATAAATCTTCTTCTTTTTAATTATTGATATCCTTAGGGTAGGTAGTTTAGGGAAAGCTTAAAATTTAGGTAATATGTTAATCTATCCATAGCGGTGAAGGCGCTTTGGTTAAGAGGAAGAATGAAGAGGAGGGTAGGGAATTAAGGTTACCTAGCGAAGGAGAGGTCTTAGGGGTTATAGAGCAATTATTGGGTTACGATAGGGTTAAAGTTAGGTGCGCAGATGGTCATACCCGTCTCTGTAGGATACCCGGTAGGATGAAGAAAAGGGTATGGATGAGGATAGGCGATGTAGTTTTAGTAGGTATATGGGATTTTCAACCGGATAAGAGAGGCGATATACTTTATAGATACGAAAGGAATGAAGTAAAGGAGCTTGAGAAGAGGGGGTTATTAAAGGGGTTATTGGAATGAAGTTACCTGCCTTATCCTATTACGTACTCCTCTACCTCTTCGTAACTTAAGTCTCTTAACCCTAGTCCTCTGAAGTAATTAATTAAGTTCCTGAGATCCCTTCTTAAAAAGTTTAAAGCTTCCGGATGGTCTAAGCTGACGGCAGAACCCCAATCTATTATGTAAAATTCTTCGTTCCTATTCATTATATTATATTCTGAGAGATCTGCATGCACTATTCTACCTCTCCTGAAGGCTATCTTTATGTTCTCGAGGATCCTATAAAACGCTCTAATAGGATCGGAGGGAGGGACGTCTTTTATTAAAGGAGCCGGTTTACCCTTTTCGCCGCAATCTATGAATTCCATAACCAATACATTCTCCTTAAAGGCTATAGGCTTAGGTACTTTTACGCCCACTTTATATGCCACACTTAAGTTCTTGAACTCCTTACTACACCAAGTATTTACCATATACCTCCTATCCCTCTTAATCAAGGAGAATCTAGGGTCTCCCTCTATGTACTTTAGCATACCCCTTCTAAACTCTCTCGTTTGTACTAAGAAGATCTTGATCGCTAGATCTCTCCCTTCCCTATCTTCTCCCCAGTAAACCCTAGCTTCCTTACCTGCCGCTACTACTCCGTGTACTCGCTCTATAATCCCCTTATTTATTAGCTTATATAATGCCATTAAAGTTCTGTAGTCGAAGACCTCCTCTACCGTTTCCATTAATTCGCTATCCTTAATTTTCTTAAATTTCTTAACCACAAACCTAAAAGATCGGAAGGTATTATTTATGTCTATGCCGATCTTATAAATTGGCGAAGGTGATAGCGTGTCCAAAACGCCATTAGGATCGTTTAAGATGGCCTTAAACGAAGATAGGATAGGCCCTCTAATAGGAGGCAAGGGGGAGGTTAAAAAGGAGATAGAGGCTAAATTAAAAGTTAAACTGAAGGTAGATAGTAAGTTAGGGGAGGTAGAGATAATCCCTAAGGAGGGCGCTACTTTAAGTGAATTAATGAAAGCTAAGAATGTGGTAATGGCTATAAATTACGGCTTTAATCCAGAATATGCGCTTAAACTAATAGAGGACGATATCTTCTTAGACGTAATAGATCTCTCAGAATACGCTAAAAGTAGGAACGATTTAATTAGGATTAAGGGGAGGATCATAGGGGAAAGGGGTAAATTTTGGAAATTGCTAGAGGAGATGACCGGCGTAAACTTAACGGTCTATGATAAGTACGTAGCCGTAATAGGGGATTACGAGGCGGTAAGGGTAGCTAGGGAAGCTTTAATGATGATAATAGAAGGCAGACAACATAGGACTGTAATTAATTACTTAAAGAGGGAAGTAGGGGAGTTGAAGAGGAGAAGACTGGAGCTTTGGGAGAGAAGGCCCTTCGGCCCTTAAAAGGTGAAGATCTTGGATAAAACTTACGTTAACGAAATACAATATGAGATCCTAATGTTATTAAAGGAGAGGATGTCATTAGCGGTAAGCGATATAGCTAAGCGAATAAATAGAGAACCCCAAGCACTCATGAGGGAAATAGCTGAACTGGAGAGGAAAGGGTTAGTAAGTAAAAACGAGCGTAAGATCTTAGAAGCTAGATTAACCGATGAAGCCCGATCTTATGTCAAAAAAGGATTACCCGAGGTTAGGTTGGTTAAGGCGTTACTGGACCTAAAGAGGGAAGGGAAGTTGCCTGCGGAATTAAGTAGCCTTAGGAAAGTTATTTTAAATAATTATGGGTTATCGGAGAACGAATATCAAATAGCATTACGTCATTTAATAAGCGAGGGTTTTTGTTCAGTAAAAGAAGGCAGGCTTTACTTCGAGAGGTGCGGCATACCTGAAACTTTTGTCAAGTTAGAAGGGACCCTAAGACGCTTAAGCACCCATCCTATAGTTACCGATTTAAGTATGGATCTAGTTAAGGTTCTTAAAAGGAGGAAGTTAGTTAAGTTAAAGGAGAGAAAGGAAGTTATTCTATCTTTGACCGATAGGGGTAGGAAACTACTATTAAGTAATTTAATAGAGCCTAAGAAGGTAATAACTAGGTTAACACCCGAGATAATAATGTCTAGGCAATGGGATAAAGCTATCTTTAAAGAGTACGATTTAGGGATAGAGGTACCGGATCTTTATCCGGCACGTAAACATCCTTACATGGAGATATTAGATATGATGAAGGATGTATTAACATCTATGGGATTCGAGGAAGTAAAGGGGCCTTACGTCGAATTGGAATTCTGGAACTTCGATGCCTTATTCCAAGCGCAAGATCATCCAGTGAGGGATATGCACGATTCCTATTATGTAAAGGGGTTAGGTAATGGTTCCTTAACCGATATGGAGTTGATAGAGAGGGTTAAGGCCGTACACGAAAACGGTTGGATTACGGGATCAAGGGGCTGGGGTTATAAGTGGGATCTTAAATTAGCTTTAAGGTTAATCCTTAGGACACACACTACTGCGGTTTCAGCTAGGGAATTATATAAGAGAGGTGAAGGAGAATATAGGTTATTCTCATTGGATAGGGTATTTAGGAGGGAAAGCTTAGATCCTACACATTCTATGGAGTTTTACCAGTTAGAGGGCATTATAGTTAGTAAACGCCTATCCTTTAAGCACTTACTAGGGTTCTTCGTAGAGTTCAGTAAGTTAATGGGATTAGGGGAGCCTAAATTCAAGCCTGCATACTTCCCCTATACCGAACCTAGCGTAGAGGGATACATAAGGCACCCTAAGCTAGGTTGGATAGAAGTATTTCCCGGGGGCCTCTTCAGGCCTGAAGTTCTTTTACCTTTAGGCATTAAGAGGTGTAGGGTAGCGGCGTGGGGTATAGGGGTGGATAGATTAGCAATGGCTATTTTGGGTATAGATGATATAAGGCTTCTCTTCTCGAAGGATATAGGTTTTCTAAGGTCGTTACCTTTACCTCTGAGGGGGGGCATAATAAGTGCCAGTAGTAGAAGTGAGTAAGGAGGATTTAGAGAGTTTATTGAACGTTAAACTATCCGAGTCCAAGCTAGAGGAGCTACTAATGAACCTTAAATGTGAAGTGGAGTACATAAGAGGGGATGAAGTAAAATACGAGATAGAGAGGGATAGACCCGACCTCTTTTCAGTCGAAGGTTTAGCTAGGGCCTTAAAGGGCGTTTTAGGGTTAGAGTTAGGGTTAAGAGAATTTAAGATCGAGAAGACGGATGTAGAATTATTAGTTAGTGGGCCTAACTATAGGCCTTATGCACTGGGAGCGGTAATTAAGGGCTTGAGTTTAAGCGATGAGGCATTAAGACAGATAATGGGATTACAGGAGAAGTTACACGAAACTTACTGTAGAGGGCGAAGGAAAGTATCTATAGGCATATATGATTTAAGTACTATAACTCCGCCGATACTTTATGGGACGGTGAGTGGGGAGTTCGAATTTACGCCTTTAGGTTATAATAAGCCCATGAGCGTAAGGGATATATTAAGTAGGACAGAAAAGGGCAGGAAATACCGTCACTTAGTAGAGGGGCCTACTTACCCTATATTAAGGGATAGTAAGGGAAGGGTTCTATCCTTACCTCCTATAATAAATAGCGAGGAAACGGCGGTTACCGAAGATACTAAGGAGGTATTCATAGATGTAACTGGTACCGACTTAAAGGTCATGAAGGAGGTATTAACGGTTATGGTAGCTAACGTGGCTGAAAGGGGAGAATCGATAGGTTTAGTAGAGGTAAAGAAGGACGGCGAGGCCTTCACTTCCCCTAATTTAAGTCCATTCGTAATGTCCTTAAACCTGAACTTCGTTAGGGACGTTTTAGGGATCGAGGTAGGGAAGGAGGAAGTAATTAACGCGTTAAGGAGGATGAGGCACTCAGTAGAGGATAAGGGGGGTAACGAACTCAAGGTCTATGTAGCTCCTTATAGGTTGGATATTTTACATGAAGTAGATTTAGTGGAGGATATGGCTATGGCTTACGGTTACGATAGATTACCTTACGAACTCCTCCCTCCCCCCTCCCCCGGTAAGTTATCGAAGCTGGAATGGCTCAGCAGGTCGTTAAGGGACATTATGGTGGGTTTAGGTTTTCAGGAGGTAGCTAATTACATGTTTAGTAATAAAGAAATTCTCCTGATTAAAATGGGAATTAACGAAGCTAATTTAATCGAGGTAGAGAATCCTAAATCCTCTACTTATACCGCTTTGAGGAATTGGATAATTCCTCAGCTATTAGAGGTCCACTTAGAGAGTAAGGCTGTAGGATATCCTCAAAAGGTATTTGAGATAGGAGACGTAGTAATACCAGACGAGAAATCTGATGTTAAGGCATCCAATAGGAGGCACCTCGCGTTTAGTATAGCCTCCAAGGAAGTTACCTTAACCGATGGCTTAGTAATTTTAAAAGCGCTATTCAGGACGTTAGCTTTAGATTATAAATTAACCCCCTATGAGCATCCTAGCTTCATTAAAGGTAGGGTAGCTAGGATAAAGGTTAAAGACTCAGATATAGGATTTGTAGGGGAGGTACATCCAAGGGTATTGTATGCATTCGGATTAACGGTACCGGTAGTAGCTGCCGAACTAGACGTTTCCCTCCTTTTGAACCTTTTATGACTTTTAAAAGTTTTGGTGCGGCCGCCGGGATTCGAACCCGGGATTATCAGCTCGGGAGGCTGACGTCCTAGTCCAGGCTAGACGACGGCCGCTAATTATTCCTTCGCTTAAAACTTATTTATATTTAACTCGATGTCTTAAGGAAATAGATTTATATATAAGACGCAATCCCAATAGGAGGTAATACCATTAAGGGTGAAAGAGGAAGTGTCCTTAACGGAATCCAAGAAACCGAGTAAAATGAGGAAGGCGTTCTTTAATGCACCTTACCATATAAGGCATAAATTCATGACAGCCCCCCTTTCGGATGCCTTAAAGGCGGAGTACGGCATTAAGAGGTTACCAGTTAGAAAGGGTGATACGGTACTTATAATAAGAGGGGATTTCGCCGGTCATGAAGGTAAGGTTGTAAGGGTAGATAAAAAGAGAGTAAGGATATTCGTAGAGGGGGCTACTAGGAGGAAAACTAGCGGTAGTACAGTATTAGTGCCCATCCATCCATCTAAGGTAGTTATAACTAAATTGGATCTCACCGATAAATATAGGAAGGAGATGATAGAGAGGAAAAAGGTGAGCGGCGGTGAAGGAGGTAAGGGGTAGTTTAAGGCATCTAAGGAGGGAAGTAGCGCCCCCTTATTGGCCAATACTTAAGAAGGAGTATACGTGGACTGTAAAGCCCAGCCCAGGTCCTCATCCCGTTAGGAGGTCGATACCTTTAGGGATAATAGTAAGGGACATCCTTAAGTACGCTCGTACAATGAGGGAGGCGAGGAGGATATTAAGTGAAGGCCACATAAAGGTAGATGGTAAGGTTAGGAAGGATTACAAGTTCCCAGTAGGGTTAATGGACGTACTTGAGGTAACTACTACTGGTGAGGCATATAGGATCGTACCTCACCCACAGAAGTTCTTAACCCTTTTACCCATACCTAAAGAGGAAGCTAGTTTTAAATTATGTAGAATAGAGGGAAAGAGTAACGTTAAAGGTGGAGCTTTCCAACTTCACTTACATGACGGTAGGAACCTGTTGGTAGGAGCTGAGGAAGCAACTAAGTATACGACTTATGATGTAATTAAAATAAGAATTCCCGAACAGGAAATAGTAGAGCACGTTAAGTTCAGGGAGGGAGTATTAGCTGTAATAATAGACGGTAGAAACGTAGGTAAGGCGGGCAAGGTTAAGTCGATAGTTAGGATCTTTAAGAAAGCGAACGCTTTAGTCACCTTAGAGGATAACGAGGGTAGGGAAACTAGGACCTTGCTTAAATACGTCTTCGCGGTAGGTTCAGATAAACCTCTACTAGAGGTGATACCGCGTGGAAGTTAAATCCCCCACCTTTGATAATCCCATGAGAAGATTGAGGATCGGGAAGGTAGTAATTAATATGGCTGTAGGTGAATCGGGAGAGAAGTTAGCTAAGGCAGCTAAGGTTTTAGAGGAGTTAACAGGACAGAAGCCCTCCTATAGGAAAGCTAAGAAGACGATTAAGGAATTTGGCATCAGGAGAGGTGAAAACATAGCCTGTATGGTAACTTTAAGGGGTGAAAAGGCCGTTAAGTTCTTTGATAGGGCCTTAGAAGCCGTTGATAGAACTATAAGAGCTAGCTCCATAGATGATTATGGTAATGTAGCTTTCGGAGTTAAAGAGCATATAATGTTACCTGGAACTAAGTACGACCCCGAAATAGGTACCTTCGGATTTGACATCATACTCAACTTAGAGAGGCCAGGTTTCAGGGTAGCTAGGCGTAGGAGAAAACGATCTAAAGTAGGCAAATCCCATAGATTAATACCTAAGGAAGAGGTAATTAACTTCCTAGAGGAAAATTTTAACGTAAGGGTGGTATAACATGGGTAAGTATAGGCCACCCAAAGTACGTACGTATGGGAAGGGATCGAGGAGATGTAGTAGGTGTGGGACCCATGAAGCCTTAATAAGGATTCACGGTTTGATGTTGTGTAGGCGTTGTTTCAGGGAAGTAGCACCACTCTTAGGCTTTAAAAAGTACATGTGATGTCTATTCCCTACCTTTAAGGTGCGGTAAGCTTTAAATAAAGGTCCAATAAATACTTACCGGGTCCTACTTAAGGGGGTAGGCTATTATGGTAATGATGGATACATTGGCTAATGCCTTAGCTACTATCATGAATAATGAAGTTAGAGGCCATAAGGAATGCATAATAATGCCAGCATCTAAGTTAATAGCTACGGTCTTAAGGATTATGCAAAGGGAAGGTTATGTAGGCGAATTTGAGTACATAGATGACGGTAGGGCAGGAAAATTAAGGGTCCAATTATTAGGTAGGATAAATAAGTGCGGCGTAATAAAGCCTAGGTATCCCGTTAAGAAGAATGAGTATGAGGAATGGGAGAGGAGGTACTTACCTTCTAGGAATATAGGTTTCCTTATAGTTTCAACCTCTAGGGGGGTCATGACCCATAAGGAGGCTAAGGAGAAGGGTTTAGGAGGTGTACTACTGGCTTATGTCTACTAGCGAGCTTGAGAGGTTATTGCGGTTAAGGAAGATTATGAAATCAAAGAAGCCTAAGTTCATCAGGATGAATTCCTGGTACTTAACTAGGATAGGTGAGGAGACCTGGAGGAGGCCTAAGGGGTTAGATAACAAGATAAGGTTGGAGAGGAAAGGCTTTCCAGCTAGGGTTAAGATAGGGTATAGGAAACCTAAGTTAGTTAGAGGGTTACATCCTTCCGGATTAAAGGAGATATTAGTTAATAACGTAGCTGACCTAGTAGGTCTCGATCCCGAGAGATACGCTATAAGGATAGCATCTACCGTAGGTAGGAGGAAGAGGCGGGAAATCATTAAGGAAGCCGAGAGGATGGGATTAAGGATATTAAATCCGGGGAGGTGAGGGGGATTTCATCAGTAGTTCATGTTAGGAGAATGGCTGCAGAAATATTAGGGGTAGGGGAAAATAGGGTATGGATCTCGCCTGAGCACCTAAAAAGAGTATCAAATGCTATTTCTAGGGAAGAAGTTAGGAAGCTAATAGATGATGGCTTTATAGGAGTAAGGCCGATAAAGGGGACCTCAAGAGTTAGGGCTAGGCATAGGGCTCTTCAGAGGAAGAAAGGTAGGAGGAAGGGACCAGGGAGCCGTAAAGGTCCTAGGGTCGATAAGAAGGGGCTATGGATGAGTAGAGTTAGAGCTTTAAGGAAGTTCTTAAGGCGGTTAAGGGATAGGAAGCTAATAGAACCTAAGGTATACAGGAAGTTGTACTTAATGGTGAAAGGAGGGGCGTTTAGAAGCGTTTCACACTTAAAACTCTACTTAAATGAGCGTAAGCTGATAAGGAGGGTTTAAGGTGGTTAGATCCGGCTACAGGTTAAAGTTAAAGAGGAGAAGATTGGGGTTAACAAATTATTATAAAAGGAGGAAATTAATACTTTCAGGTAAACCTAGATTAGTAGTTAGGAAAACTAACAAACACATCATAGCTCAGGTAGTTTTAGCTAAACCAGAGGGGGACGTAACAGTAGTTTCCGCTACCTCCTTAGAGTTAGTAAAGAAGTTCAAGTGGAGGGGAGATCCGAATAATACTCCTGCTGCTTACTTAATAGGCTTAATAATAGGTTATAAAGCGTTAAAGGCGGGCGTTAAGGAGGCAATCCTGGATATAGGCCTGCATAGACCTGTTAAAGGGGCTAGGGTTTTCGCTACCTTAAAGGGGGCAGTAGATGCCGGTTTAAAGGTACCTCACTCGGGGGAAATATTACCCTCTGAGGATAGGTTAAATGGTAGTACTATAGCTACTTACGCTAAATACTTACTAGCTAACGATCCCTCTAAATACCAAACGCAATTCTCCAAATATTTAGAGAGGGGATTAAAACCAGAGGAATTGCCTGTCCACTTCTCAGAGGTTAGGAAAGCCATAGAGGATTACTTTTCAAGGGGTTAAATTAAATCATCTTCCTTAATAGGTCATTTATCGCTTTACCTCTATAGCCCAATTCTCCGTTGTTACCATATTGTTTCCTTATCGAGCCCTTAAACCCTCCCCTTGGCGGATGTAATCTAAATACTGGTTTTAATTCAGGTAAGTCCTTAAGGTCTAGCTTACCCTTTAGTATTGCTTTGGCTAGTTCTCTTGCGTCGGAAAAGCCATACTTACGTAGGAATTTCTCGTTCAATTTCCTATTTCCCACCAATCTCCCTCGTTTCTCTAATAGAAGCGTTAAAGTATCTTCATCTATTTCCCCCCAGGTTACATAGTTCTGTATTTTTTTGAGCATGCCCCTATAGGAATCGTTATCGCTTACTATTACGGCGTGAAACTTCTTAAATAACCTAAGTAACTCCAAAGTATACCTGCTATCTGGATCGACGTCTACAGTACCCCTAATCCTTATTACGGCTAATTTAGCCATGTTCCCTACCACTCCGCGGGGGTCTTAAGTTTATATGTATTCCTTAAGGCGTTGAAAGTAGCCTTAGCGAAATTTATGGTAGTACGGGTAGAGCCCCTAGTCCTAGTCCATACGTCCTTTATGCCTGCTAACCTCAATACGGCCTTAGCTACCTCTCCGGCTACCAATCCAACACCCTTAGGAGCGGGTATTAACCATATCTCTACGCTACCGCTCTTACCATATACTTTGAAAGGCACACTATGGGGCTCGCCGCAAAGACATTCCCAACTACCGCACCCCCTTCTTACCGGAGCTATATTTAGTTTAGCATCTACTATGGCTTTTTCAATAGCTTGCCTTACTTGCTTAGCCTTACCCATACCTACCCCTACGTAGCCATTGTAATTACCTACCGCTACTAAGGCTTGGAAAGTACTTACCTCGCCTGCATCAGTTTGCCTTTGCACTAAGTTTATATTTAGTACTTCATGTTGTAGTCCCGGAAGTAAAGCGTCTACTATTTCCACCTCTCTTATAGGTAAGTTCTCTTCGAATATTTGTTCTATTGAAGCTATTTTACCCTCCTTAACTAACTTACCTACCTTAGTTCTAGGTTGCCATTCCTCTAAGGCCTCAGAGGACATATCAACTCCCTAGGCTAAATCCCTTAATTTAGTTAAAAACTTTTAGGTACGTCTCTACGACTACTTAGCTTTAGGTAAAGTATTTAAGTTATGCTAAGGTATTCATCACGAATTCGAGGAGGTAAACGGATGTCCGTTAGGAGGGAGAAGAAGTCGAGGAGTTTAAGGGGTTGGCGCACCCATAGTTGGGGGAGGGTAGGACAGCATAGGAGGAGCGGTAGAAAGGGGGGTAGAGGTAAGGCCGGGCTCCATAAACATAAGTGGTCCTGGGTAGTTAAATATCAACCTGATTACTTCGGTAAGAGGGGATTTACTAGGCACCCATCTATAACTCCCATCCCTAAAACGATCAATGTAGGGGAGGTAAATGAAAGAGTTAAGGAATGGCTAGCTGAAGGGAAGGTAACTAAGGAGGGGAACGCTTATTTAGTCGATTTACCATCATTAGGTTACAGTAAGTTACTGGGGAGGGGTGAGGTAACCTTACCTTTAATAATAAAAGTCCTTTCCGCTACTAAGTCGGCTATATCTAAAGTAGAGGAAGCGGGGGGTAAAGTAGAAGTAGTAGGTGGTAGTAGATGAGTTTATCTGAAAAGGTACAGCCTATATTTAGGGTTCTACCTGAAATACCTAAACCAGGTAAGAGGTTAAGCTTAGGCGAGAGGCTTTTCTGGACGGGCTTGGTCTTAGTAGTTTACTTAGTAATGTCACAGATACCCCTTTTCGGTATCCCTTACCTACCTAGATCGGCGGGAAGTTATTTAACGGTACTAAGGTTAATAACGGCCTCTAGGAGAGGTACGTTAATGGAATTAGGTATAGGGCCTTTAGTAACTAGTGGCCTAATATGGCAATTACTGGTAGGTAGTAGGATAGTAAAGCTTGATACTAGTACGCCGGAAGGTAGGGCTACCTTCACCGGTTTAGAGAAACTATTTACCATAATATTTACCATAGTCGAAGCCTCTGCATATATACTTGGAGGAGCTTACGGACATTTATCAACTAATGCCGCTTTAATAGTCTTTGCGCAATTATTCCTCGCTACTGCGTTAGTCATGTTAATGGACGAAATGCTTCAGAAGGGTTGGGGAGTAGGTAGTGGAGTAAGCTTATTCATAGCTGCTGGCGTAGCTCAAAGGATATTCTGGCAACTATTCTCGCCTATAACCCTTAGGCAGACTGGTAACTTACCTTTAGGGGTATTATCCGCGCTCTTCGTAGCTATAGGTAATGGAATTTCCTCCGGGGACTGGAGCGCGCTAAGTACAGTAGCCTTCAGGAGTTTCTACCCTAACTTGGTAGGGTTAGCCACTACTGTAGCCCTATTTCTCCTCTTATTGTATTTAGAGAATGTACAGGTAGAAATACCGGTCTCTATGACTAAATATGGGGGGATAAGGTCTAAAATACCTCTTAAATTCCTTTACGTATCGGTCATTCCTGTGATAATAATAGGTGCTTTATATTCCAATATATTCATATTTAGCCAGCTGATATGGGCTAGGCTACATACTCAGCCTAATAATTGGTTTTATAACAACATTTTCAAATATATAGCCAATTATAACGTAACTGCTTACAACGAAGGTAGGGGCTTTATACCTTTGCCAGGTACATTAGTTTACTACCTTACCTCGCCTAGGGGGATCCGATCAATAGTACAGGATCCGTTAAGGGTGGTTATATATTCTGTGGTATTCCTAGTACTTTCAGTATTATTTTCCATAGCTTGGGTAGAGGCCGCAGGTATGGATCCTTGGTCCCAAGCTAGGCAGATATCGAAGGCTGGGTTACAAATACCAGGCTTCAGAGGATCTCCTAGGGCTATGGCTATTGTTCTGGAGAGGTATATACCAGCCCTAACTATACTAAGCGGCCTAGTAGTAGGCCTTATCGCCGTAGTGGGTAATTTACTTAATGTACTTTCATCCGGTATGGGTTTACTCCTATTAGTGGAAATATTGATCCAGTACCATACTATCATAGCGCAGGAAAGGGCTTTAGAGGCATATCCCTTACTGAGGAAGCTAGTTAAACCTTAAGGCAGTATCAAGGGTAAACGTTTATATCCCTTCTCTACTTTCTTTATTTTAACTGTTAGAGGTAGTTAAATTATGCCCCGTAGGATGACTGCTAGGATTATAGAACGTAAGAAGGATATTTACGAATTATTAAAGGAAAGGGGCGAATTACCTACTTCTGAAATAGTAAAGGAGACGGGTTTAACGCATTCACAGGCTTTTTATATATTAAGGTTATTATTAAGAGATGGTAAGGTAGAGGAAATTAAGAGAGGTAAGGTAGCATACTGGAGGGTAACGGGGTGAGAGATAATGGGAGGTAGGCAACGTACTTCGCTCTTCTTCAGTAGCGAGGAAGGGGGGAGTAAGGAAAAGGAGAAAGAAAGGAGTAAGAGAGCATCTAGGAAGAAGTAGGGGTAGATGAAACCCATTAGGGATAAGCCTTATTTTTCGGTAGCTTTACCATCCTCGTTACTTGAAGGCATCCCCACATTAAGGGAGAGAACGTTCAGGGCCGGTATAGTAGGTAGGGCTCTAGCCATCTTCAGGGTTGAGGAAGTAATAATATTCAGGGATCCGCTTAATGCGAATCCTAGTTTTAGCTCTAGTTTACTAGCTACTTTACTTAATTACCAGGAAACACCTCAGTATTTGAGGAAAATGCTTTTCCCTAAAGACCCTAGATTGAGGTACGCTGGGCTCTTACCACCTTTAAGGACGCCTCATCATCCACTTAAAGGGGAGATAACTCAGTACAGGGAAGGAGTAATAGTAAGGAGGGAGGGAGATAGAGCTTTAGTAGATGTAGGCTTAGATGAATACATACGCGTAAAGGGGGCCCACTGGAACGTGGGCACTAGGGTTACTGTAAAGTTGTTTAAAGATGGACGTTCGGGCAAGGTAGTGAATAAGAATGGAATAAGCATCTACTGGGGATTTAAAGTAAAGGAGGTAAATTACGGCCTTAAGGAATTAATGCTAAACTTCAAGAATAAGGGGTACTTAATTTTAGCTACTTCTAAGTACGGATCCCTAATAAATAAAGTCTATGAGGTATTAAAGGAACGCTTGAAAGAATGTGAAAGAATCTTACTGGTTTTCGGCTCCGCTAAGAGCGGTTTGTACGATATGGCTCTAGCTGAGGGAATCGACTTAAATTCCTTGTCCGACTATGTAATTAACTTCGTACCTAGGCAGGGCTGTAAGACTATTAGATCGGAGGAAGCTTTAGTCGTAGCGCTCTCCATATTGAACTTCCTAAAGTACATTAAGTAAAATTTATTAATAAGGCGCATGTTAGCCCATTAGGCTATAAGGTGTAAGGAATGGTAAGCGATAGCAAACCGCGTAGGGGATCGTTAGCTTATTATCCTAGGAAAAGGGCTAAGAGCATAGTAGCGAGAATAAGGTCCTGGCCTAGTTCGAGTGAAGTTAAACCATTAGCTTTCGCAGGATATAAAGTAGGTATGGTACATGTAGTCTTAATAGAGGATAACCCTAATAGCCCCTATTATGGGAGGGAAATAGTAAAAGCAGCTACCGTGATAGAGTGCCCACCCTTAATGGTATGTGGTATAAGGGTATACTCTTCAACTCCTTACGGACTTAGATCTTTAAGCGAGATATGGGCTAAGGGAGTACCTAAGGATCTAACTAGGGTATTTACCTTACCTAAGGAGGGCTTTAAACATGAGGAGAAATTAAAGGAGATTAAGGCTATGTTAGATCGTATAAGTCAAGTAAGGCTAATAGTCTGTACTCAACCGAGGAAAGCGGGAATAAGTAAAAAGAAACCTGAAGTATTCGAGATAGCATTGGGAGGGTCTGCGGATAAGGCACTAGAGTACGCCTTATCTAAATTAGGTAAGGAGTTAAGCGTTAAGGAGTTCGTTAATGAAGGGCAATATGTTGACGTAATATCCATAACTAAAGGTAAGGGGTTCGCTAGCGTAGTTAAGAGGTTCGGGGTTAAGATCTTACCTAGGTGGCATAAGCATAGGAAGGGCCATAGGAGGATAGGATCGGTAGGACCTACTAAACCTGGTACTATGTTTTCAGTACCTAGGCCTGGACAGTTAGGTTTCCAGCAGAGGACTGAATATAATAAGAGGGTACTGAAGGTAGGTGAGAATCCAGATGAGATAAATCCCGCCGGGGGGTTTAAGCATTATGGGGTAATTAAGTCTCAGTACCTATTAGTAGAGGGATCAGTACCCAGCCCTCCTAAGCGTCTTGTTAAGCTAAGGCGTCCTATAAGGCCTTTAAAGGGAGCTGTAACCCAATCGCCTAAATTGGTTTACGTAAGTACTAAACCTATAGGTAGGTGAGTAGATGGAAGGCTTAAAGGCATCCTATCTAAAGATCGAGAAGGTAGTAAGGGGAGTACCAGTTTATGATTTAAACGGTAAGGCAATAAGAGAAATAGAGTTACCTAATATATTTAATTACCCTATAAGGGAGGACTTAATAAGGAAGGTATTCCTTGCCTTAAGGACTTCTAAGCTTCAACCACAAGGCAGGGATCCCTTAGCTGGCAAGAGAACTACTGCGGAGAGTTGGGGGGTAGGGCATGGTGTAGCGAGGGTACCTAGGGTTAAAGGTAGCGATAGGGTGGCGAGGGTACCTCAAGCGAGGGGTGGTAGGAAAGCCCATCCTCCAGTTACCTGGAAGAGGATAGTGGAGAACGTGAATAGGAAGGAGAGGAGGGTAGCCTTATTTTCAGCCATAGCCGCTACTGCATCGGAGTTCTTCGTGAAGAAAAGAGGGCATAGATTAGAGAAGGAGGTTAAGTTGCCCATAGTAGTTGTAGACGCCGTTCAGAAGCTTAAGAAGACGTCAGAAGTTAAGGAGTTCTTAAGTAACTTAGGCCTACTAAGCGACTTAATTAGGGCTAGGGAGGGCGTTAAAATAAGGGCCGGTAAGGGTAAGATGAGAGGTAGAAGGTATAGGAAGCCTAAGAGCGTTCTCCTAGTAGTAGGTAAAGATGAAGGTATAGGGCTCGCTGCTAGGAACTTAGTAGGGGTAGAGGTAAGACCAGTATCCAAATTAAGCGTTCTTGATTTGGCTCCAGGGGGAGTACCTGGTAGATTAACTATTTGGAGCGAAACAGCTATAAAATACTTAACTAAGGTGGGGTCCTCTTGAATATGAAGGGTAAGGAAATATTAATTAGACCGGTAATATCAGAAAAAGCCATAGAGAAGATAGAGAATGAAAACACTCTAACGTTTATAGTTAACTTAAAGGCTACTAAGCACGAAATTAAGAAGGCAGTAGAGGAACTATTCAGAGTAAAGGTAGTTAAGGTAAGGACTCTAATAACGCCTAGGGGAGAGAAGAGGGCCTACATTAAGCTAAGCCCGGAACACAACGCTAGTGAGATAGCATCTAGGTTAGGAGTCATATAGTTCCTTCAATACCTTAGCTACTTCTTTAAGAAGTTTACTCTTGCTTATTCTTACCTGCATTTTAGGTATTATAACTAATCCTCTGTAATTAAACCAATCCGAAGGATGATTCTTACTACTAATTACCTCGGTTTTATAACCTAATTTCTTAAGGGCTATAGCAATCTTCTCAGCTGTAGGGTTGTTAATGGCTAAGCTTCTTGGAATCCTTCTACCTTCACTTCTACTACGGTTAATATCGAAATACAAAGGCCAGATAAATACGCGATCTTTATCTATCACGTAACTTAAACCCTCTCTACGAGGACCGCGTTTATAACTCCGTCTTGGCCGGGTCTGGAAGTTACCTTAGCTATCCCTACTTCCGTTCTAATTAAGGCCCCCTGCGTAATAACCCCCCTTCTTGAGTAATCTCTATTCGCTGGGTTATCGAGAACCTTAACTATCTTGACCTTTAAGCTCCTCCTCTCCTCTGGTACGTAAACGTTAGCATAAGCAGCCCTAACTAACCTTAGCTTAACATTTCCTCCTCTAACCCTTACGGGTTTACGCTTGTCCTCTACCCCTAAGGTAGTCTCCGTGGGGTACCTGCCTAATTCGTACTTCCTCTTCACCTTCCTATGCCTTCCCTTTAAACCACCACTAGGCTTCCTTAAATCGTTACCTTGGTAAACCCCCAAGATAGCCCCCTCCGTTACTTTAGGGGTACGAACATGGAACTTCTCGTAGCTTTTAACCCTGGGGAGCCGTGCTCTACTTTAGCGGTAGTAAGGGCGAACTCTCCTAAGTAATGCCCTAACATCTCTGGTATTATCTTAACGGGTACGAACTCCTTGCCATTATATACGTGTATAGTTAAACCGACCATTTCAGGTAATATTATCATATCCCTACAGTGGGTTTTTATGAGGGGTTGTTTCTTACCCTGTTCGACTAACCTCCTAGCCTTCCTTACCTTCTCCAATAACCTCCTCTGCTCGGGGGTAAGCCCCCTCCTTAAGCTCCTCCTCTGCCTCGACGGTAGTAACTTAATGAATTCGTCTATGGGTAACGTAAGTAACTTACTAAATTCATATCCCCTATACATGAACTCCCTAGGCACTTAAACCCCCTCCTATCTACCCGTAATAAACCCTTTTATTTCTTACCCTTTCTCCTACCTGTGCGCCTAGCTGCTATGAAACCTACCTTCTGGCCCGGAGGAGCGGTCCTAGGTACTGGGGTACTACCGGTTGGGTGGGATCCTCCTCCATGTGGATGTGCATAGGCGCCCATGGCCTTACCCCTGACGGTAGGATATTTCCAAGCTTTAGATTTAGACAGATGATACGCTTTACCGGCCTTAAGTAACGGCTTCTCTATTCTACCCCCTCCAGCTACTATACCTATGGTAGCCCTACATCGAATGTTTACCTCCTTTACCTTGCCTGAAGGTAACTGTATCAAGGCCTTCTTCCCCGACTTAGTTAACAATATAGCGTAAGTACCGCTAGATCTAGCTAATTTACCCCCATCTCCCGGCCTTAGTTCAACGTTACATATATAGCTACCCTCCGGTACCGAAGCTAGGCTCACTATATTACCTAAAGCAGGTCTCGCTTTAGCGCCGTATTCTATCATGCTACCTACCGCTAGACCCTCTGGGGCTACCATTAATATTTCCCTCCCGTCCTCTAAGATTACCCTAGCTACAGGGGCTCCTCTACCGGGATCGTGAAGCAATTCTAGAACCCTGCCTTTAATTACCTTATTGGAGAAATCCTCCTCTATGTAGGGTGGGTATTTTACCTCACCTACCCTTTTCCAACTAGGGGATCTAAAGACAGAACCCCCCCTGCCTCTTCTTTGCACTAAGAGCCTCTTACCCATTTAGAGCACCTATGCCAACATCCCTTTAGTCCTAAATAAAGCTTCCGTATTTATGCTCGTTCACTTTTAGCTAATACATCCCTAATGAAGTACCTCACTACTTCACTTACCTTCCTACCATCTATTCTGCCTCTAACCTTCTTCATTACCTCTCCCATTATAGGTCCTAAAGCTCTCTCGCCTCTCTCCCTGATTAATTCTAGCTTTGCCCTCACTACTTTGGCTACTATTTTCTTTAATTCCTCCTCGCTTATCGCTTTTAACCCTAGCTTACTTACGGCTTCCTTTACGCTTAGGTAAGGTCTCTCGGCTAGTAACTTGAGGACTACTGCTATAGCCTCTTTAGCCATTAATCCATTATGTAAAGCCTCGAAAACCTCCTCTATACGTTCATCAGTTAAGTTTTCTATAGGTACGCCCTCCCTCTTGAGGCTCCTTAAGGTATTTTCCAAGGTGGATGCTATGAAATTAGGCGATATTGAGGGAAATTTCTTTACCAATTTTTCGAAGAGGTCTAACCTATAAGATAGTATCATTTTATTAGCTAGTTCCCTGTTTAAACCATATATCTTTACGAACTTCTCGTACTTCTCCTCTGGCAGTTCCGGTAACTTCCTCTTTATTTCCTCTATCATCTCATTAGTTATTCTAGTAGGCCTTATATCGGTCTCCGGATACATCCTAGCGGAACCTGGCCTAGGCCTACTAAAGTGGGTAGTACCATCCGGATTAGGCCCCCTAGTTTCTTCGGGCACCCCCCTTAAGGCCTCCTTAGCTCTAACTAGTACCGCCTTTAATCCCTCTAAGGCCTTTTCTCTTTCGTCAGCGATTAGTACGAAAGCGTCTAATTCTTTCATTCTTAAGGTCCTCTTAATCTCCTCGACTTCCTTCTCGCTAATTCCGTATCCAGGTAATTCATCGCTATGGATAATACCAGAAACGCCCCCCCAGAACCTAGCCCTATCCGCCATTTCAGTACCTAATCTCCTACCAGGCTGTATCTCGAAGCCTAAAAGCCCCTTGAACAATGGTAACCTTAAAGCAAGTACTACGCCGCCTTTCGAAACGACCTTCGAGATTAACTTAGAACGCGTAGACTTAAATACATGAGTTACGTCTACGAAATCCTCCCTTAAGTCGTCCTCTTTAAGCCCCCTACGCTTAAGTTCATCCCTAATTTTAAGTAAGTTGTACTGCCTTAACGCCTCGTACTCTACTATTTTACCTATAAGTTCAAGCCTTTGTACGCCTTTAACTTCTATTTTCGCTCCTCCTCTTATTGATATATTTAGGTCCTGTCTTATTGTACCTAGCCCCCTCTTAACTTTACCAGTTATCCTTAATAATTGGCCTATCTTAAAGGCTACTAGTTCCGCTTCCTCAGGGGAACTTATGACGGGTGCAGTAGCTATTTCTATTAGGGGTATACCCAATCTATCCAGTTTGTATGTGGCTTCCCTACCCTTAGTGCCTACTAACCTCGCTGCGTCTTCTTCTAAGCATATCGTTTGGATGGGGATTTCCTTACCTCCAACCTTTATAGAACCCCCTAAGGCTATTAAGGCAGTTCTTTGGAAACCGGTGGTATTGGAACCATCTATTACTATCTTCCTCATTACGTAAACTTCATCTACTACTTTTGATTTCATCATTAAAGCTATCATTATGGCTATCTCTAGTGCTTCCTTATTCAACTCGTGAGGGGGCTCTTCATCCATTTCCACTAAACAGGAGACCTCCCTGAATCCCTGATAAACGTATATTCTGCCCCTTTTAAATTCGAACAGCGCTGCTGGGTCGATTTCGCCAAGTTCGCTCTTGGTGGGTCTTAGCTCCCTGATGAATGAATAATCAGCGCATTCCCTTAATATTGAAGGGGGGCAATGGCAGAATAATTTACGATTGGTATCTAGCATTTGGTGGAACTCCATTCCGACTTTTAAACCTAGTTCGGCATAATTTAACTTATCCAATTATCCCACCTTAATTACCTTATTATTTCTAGCGTTCTAGTGATATTTACGGGTCTCCCCTTCTTAACTATTAAAGTATCTTCCCACTGGGCTACCATCCCCCCTCCCTCCTCGATAAGCACAGGGTAAGGGTAAAGTACGCCCCTTTCTAATAACCTTATTAAAGTCTCACCTACGGATCTAAGGCTTAATTCCTTCGTTAACCATCTAGTAGCGAAAGGTAATCCCTTATAGTTCCTCCAAAGGGATTCCGCTAATTCCCTCAAATCACCCTTTAATCCCTTAAGGCTACGTAAGCTGAATATATATACCTCATTGCCCTCCTTAACTCTTCCCTTACCGTTAGTTACGAAAGGTTCTATAGCGTATACTTCGCCTTCCTTAGCTCTCTCTAATGTAAATATACCTACGTTAGGTACCGATTTACCTGCATGTAGCTCGTATCTATCTATTAAGTGTCCTGAAAGGTTTTTGATGGGTTTAAAACCTGTTGCTGTAATGAGTCTCTCTATGAGCGCTCCTATCCTACCTAAGTTAACTCCTGCCCTAAGTTCGCTTTCTGCAACTTTTAATGCATCTCTCGCGGCTTTAATTAACTCTTCAAATTCGTCACTTAGTGCGATAGTTACCGCTGCATCTGCTATATAACCCCTTACTTGAGCACCTACATCGACCTTAATTAAGCCCCCTTCCGGTATGGTAGTCGTATCACCTGGAGGGGAGGTATAATGGGCAGCTATTTCGTTAATCGATATATTAACTGGGAAAGCCGGTTCCCCTCCTAATTTACGAATTTCGGCCTCCAATGACTCGCATATATCTAGTACTCTTTTTCCAGCACTTACTATATTCATAGCTTTTTCTAGTACTTTGTGTACTATTTCCCCAGCCTTAAAATAATTCTCCAATACCTCCTCTTCCATTGTTAGGTTCACTAATGGATTAAGGGAAAAGGAGTTAATTAAAAATATTAGTTCCACATAATGGGCTTAGGTGTTAATAATATATTAGCAGAACCCAATTTCTAGTGGGGTCTTAAAATGGGTCTAGAAAAATTAGATAAGATAATGAAGGAAATAACTAACTACTTAGATGAGAAGGATAAAAGTAGGGAGAACCTCATAAAGTTATCTAGGGAGGTAATACGGCTAGCTAGGGAGATAATATCTACTATCCATAGGGGGAATGTGGAGTTAGCTGTTAGTAAGCTTAAGGAACTAAGTATCTGGAAGGATGTACTTCTAAAGGAGGCTGAGAAATACCCCGACTTACGTTACGGAGGGGTAGTACTTAACGGGTTAACGGAGTACGTAGAGGTACAATTATTGTTGAGCTTAATAAGGGATAAGGACGTTCTCTCGCCGGAGGAATTAGGGGTGGATTGTATATCTTACCTATTAGGATTGGCCGACGTAATAGGCGAGCTACGTAGGTTAGCGTTAGATTCGTTAAGGGAGGATAAAATAGACCTAGCTGAGGAGTACGTAAATTACATGGAGGACATATACATTAGGCTTAGTAGCTTAAGTTATCCCGAAGCTATGGTACCTGGATTAAGGCGTAAGTGCGATGTAGCTAGAAGGTTAATAGACGAAACTAAAAGCGATCTACTTTTCACTAGGAGGAGTTTAGAACTAGCTAGGATGCTGGGTATAAGGGCTTAAGATCATGGTAAGTTCTAGCAGGATTAAGGTACCTGCTTACTTCTCAATAGGAAGGGCTAGGGAGGTTCAAAGGAGATTAGCTAAATCGTTAATATTCGAGGACGTAATAAAGGGGGAACCAAGATCTATAGCCGGGGTAGATGTAGGTTATAAAGGGGACGTAGCGGTAGCTTGTGCCGTACTATTAGATTACGCATCCTTAAGGGTAGTCGAGTACTCGCTAACGACCTCTAAAGTGTTTTTCCCATATATACCAACACTCCTATCTTTTAGGGAATTAGCTCCTGCCTATAGGGCGCTAAAGGGCCTTAGGGAGGAACCTGATATAATTATGGTAGATGCTCACGGTTATGCTCATCCCTTCAGGTTAGGGTTAGCTAGCCATTTAGGTGCAGTTATGAGGAAGCCTACTATAGGGGTGGCTAAGAAGCTCCTGTGCGGGAAAATAGGGGAATGGAGGGGATATTGGGCTCCGGTAATGGATAAGGGCGAGGTTATAGGAGCAGCTTTAAGGTTAGCCGAAGGGGCTAAGCCCATTTATGTAAGCGTAGGTAATATGATCTCCTTAGAGAAGGCTATCGAAATAACGATTAAGACTTCAAGGAGGCATAGGTTGCCAGAACCTACGAGATTAGCTCATCTGCTCGCCTCTAAGGCTCTTAAAAGAATTTAATATTCTGTTAATGATTTTAGACGTCTTACAGACTTCGCAATTAAGGGTCTCCTTAATTCTTATTATTTTAATGTTTAATTTCAATTCCCTTACAGCCTCCTTAACTAAGTCCTCTAAGTTCCCTTGGTCAGGCCCTAACAATACTATATTAGGTTTAACATCCCTAAGTACTTCCTTTACCTTGAAATCCTCTTTGCCAAGTATTACCTTATCAACGTACTTAATGCTACTTAAGATGTTTAACCTGGCCTCCTCGGGCATTATGGGACGTCTACCTTTCATCTTAATCACGGTAGAATCCCTAGCCAATACTACTATTACTTCCCCCATGTTCTTAGCCCTCTTTAAGAGATATATGTGTCCTGGATGTATGATGTCGAATACCCCTCCTACTAATACTCTCTTGCGTTCCGTTTTAGGCCACTTAAAGTCGATTAAGCCTAAATGTCTTAAACAGTCAAGCAAGCCCTCGCCGTAAGCTATACACGCTAAACTAGTAAACTTATCTCCCTTCTCGTAAAGATAATATTTAGCATCGCGAAGATAGTTCTCCGCTAGATCTACTACCTCTTTACATATACCTCTATCCGCTTTACCCTTTACCTCCTTAAGCACTTCCTCTACGCTGTTTATGTACCTCCTAATTCTCTTAACCTCTTCGTCCATACTTCCACCTCGCTTTGGGTACAGCCGTGAAGTACCTTTAATGCTTCCTCCTCCAGTGGGTGGAGGTAGCCTGGTACTATCAAGCTATGGGGAGGAGGGCCTAGGTCCTCTCTAAGGAGCCTTCCGAAACTCCCAGCCTTAATTGACTGAGTAGGGGAACCTAACCTGGCTAATCCTACCCCTAAGGTTTCCTCGCTTATTATGCCCTCACCTCTCCTCCTCTCTAGTTTTAAGAGCAGCTCTATAGCTTCATTAACCGTCATGAACTTACCTTCCTCTATCGAAATTTCAAGTAACAGTAATGTATGTAGCCCCCTTACTAAGTTATCCCTTAATACGTCATAGGGGGTTTCGCTAAGATAGCCCTCCCTCGGGAATACTACGGTTACTACCTTACCGAACTTGTAGGCTTGTAGACCGGAAGCGCTGATAGCTACCGAAATTATGGAAGGGGCATGTATTACCTCAGTCTTTATCCCCCTCCTTTCCGCCTCGAGCCTTAAGCTTATATGAGTAGTAGCTATGAAGGGGTCTCCGGGACTTAGAAGCGCTACTTTCGATATTTTAGCTTCCCTTAGTAATACCTCTCCGCTCTCCTCCTCTAACTCCCTCCTCGTGAGCTCTACTACCTCCCCTCTGCATATTCTCTTTAATAATTTTAAATTAAGGGAAGGAGTCAAGTTAGTATATCTTTCGATGAACACTTTATCTACCTCTTTTAACACCTCTAGACCTCTTAAAGTTAAGTCCTTCAAATCATAAAGTCCAATACCTATGAAGTACAGTATCCTGAGCCACCTCCCTCTCATGTATTATCTAACGGCAATTTATACCTCAATATAGCTACTATGCCTCTAATCCCTGCAGTTTAGCCCCTGCCTCGAGGGAATCGGGAATTACTTTAACTTCCCCTCCCCTTTCCTCAACTAACCTTATACTTTCCCTTAATTCCTCCTCGTTCACTTTCTCCTTTAGGAAGCTATCTAATACTATTAATTTATCTACGGCCCCCAATCTAGAAGCCCTTATTACCTCATTTAACCCTATAGCTACCCTATCCCTATCCCTTAATAACAGAGAGTATACTTCCCCCGCTAATTCCTCTCCTTCCAATGCCTTAAGTTCGCCTATTACCTCCTTTAGTTTACCGCTTCTTACCGCCTCGTAGATACCGGCTAAACCGCCCTCCGATACCTTTAGTTGGACTAATGTTAAAGGTTTAAGGGAGTGTTTCAGTTCCTCGGATACCCAACTTAAGAGCAGTGAGGGAGCCATTAGTACTAAAGGCTCATTGGCCTTATAATATCGTGCTATACAAGTAATTACCTCCCTTAAGGAATCCCTAAAAGATTCCCTTAAGCTTTCGCCCTCTTCCCTCTGTACGGGTAAGGTAGCTACTACCTCTAAACCCTGGTTTCTGAGCTTCGCTATTACGGCTTCGCTATCGCCTACCGAAACTAATAAAGCTAACCGTTTCTCCTTACTTCTGCTTATTAACTCGAGGTGATAATTGCGTAAGCAATCCTTAATAACCTTAATTTGCCTACCCGGCTCTACGGTTAGCGTATGGTAGCTTCCCTTGGCGTGAAGTAACTCTGGGGCCTCTATAATTACCCCCCTTATCCTAAGCCTATTAGTGAAACGTTGAAAGTACACCTTCTCCACTTTGATACCGATATAGGCTTTAACTCTTTCACCTCTTTCCCCTAAACCCTTACCTCTCTTTAACATCCTTAATGTCCAAGAGTAGACTAAATCTCCTGGTTCCAGCACTAAGGAGAGTACATAAAGGTCCTCTACGTCCTCCGGCATCAGCTCTATAAGACCTTTCCTTTTATCTAGGGAGGTGACTCTCAAGATCCCACCTTAACTACGGTTTTTAACTAAGGGATCCTATGGCAACTTATATTATCCTGCTTGAATACTCATAAGCTGTTAAAACCCTAGAGACTACTGCCCATGCATCGAGTGGCTTAGGGTATATCGAAATGAAATCCCCTCCCAGGGAAGTTACCTCCTTACTGAAATCCCCTGCTTGAAATCCCCCTACTATAGCTAGAGGCTTCCCCTCGGACGCTAAAACCCTAGTTAGATCCCCAAACCTTATTAGTTTACCTTTTTCGCTAAGTATTAGGACCCTAGAGGGGTTTAAGTCGGTTACCAACTCCTTAAGCCCCTTATCGCTAATCTTCAATAACGGTTTAGAGGATGATGGAGGTACTTTGCCTCGCTCCAGTAATTGCTCCATTAACCCTACGAACCTATTATAATTTCTAGGTAACCTTACCTTAGGGTCTAGGCATATGATCTTCCCTTCTACGGTATGTACGTAAACTTCTAGTGATCCACTCAAGTTAGAAGGGGAACTTAACGCCTCCAGCAAGCACATATGGGTTATATCAGGCCTACCCCTCTTCTCCTTACGTTCTAAACTCCTCATAGCTGAGTAGTGGAGCGAAACATCTAGAAGTACTTGCCATGGCTTCTTCCCCCTCCTTTCGGCGTTCTTATAGACTGAAGGATGCTTCCAAAGCTCTTTAGGAACTAATTCTAAACCAGCATCCGCTATTATAAGTATTAATTTACGAGCCAATTAAACCCCCTACTTCAAGGCATCTACTGGGTCGTAGGAACTTAAATCCCCCTTTAAAAGGTACTTCACCTCCCCCTTATTTATTAAAGGTATGGGATAATTATCCATATGATCTATCGAAATCCTAGGACAAGCCGTAATTATAATAGCGTCGGGCCACATTAAATCCATTAATTTCTCCGCATCAACTTCATCGGTTAATATTATTTCGCTTCTTAAACCCTTCTCCTTTAAGGCACTCCTTATCCTTAACGCGCTATAAAGGTCGTACTGGCCTACTTTAGTGGAGACTACTATGGCGAAATACCTAGCCTCCATGGCCTCCATTAGCTTATACATTCTTTTCCTAATGAACTTCTCTCTTTCGATAGTGATGTCCTTAGCCCTATCGCGATAAGGATCCAATGCTATTACCTTTTTGTTAACGGTTAAAGCTAAACCTAGGCTATGGAATAACCCTCCCGCTACACACACATACGCACTTACCTTATCAGCTAAGCTAAGGGCGGCCGAGTAATCACACCCTAACACCTGTCCTTTAAACATAGTAGGCTCCCTAGGTATCCCTATTTGCGCCTCTATACCCGCTTCCTCCAAGGAGTTCTTTAACTCATCTAACGCCTTTACGTGCTGTACTGAGGCCACTAAACCTACCCTCTGGTACCCCTCGAGGAGTTCGATGACCTCCTTTACCCCTCTATATACCTTCCCTAGGTAAAAGACGGGTATGAAAATTACGTCCACCCCGTACTTCTTCCCATAACCGGTCCTGGGGTGATGTCCGAAATGCAATATCAAATCCGCTCCTATGGTTTTAGCCCCCTTGAAGTCTACATCGCAGGGCCCCCAAGTATGGCTAGCCGAAATGAACATCTCGGCTACTCCTTCTAACTCCTCGATTATCCACTTTGAGAACTTCTTAAACCCATTTGGTAATTGCACTAGTACCCTTTTAGCTTTCCTCCTAATTATTTCCCTTTTTACCCTTCCTAGCTCGAAATCGTAATTCTCCACAACACTTAAAGCGCTTTAGTAATATATAAAGGTCGAAAAGTGAACACGCTTTACCATTGGACGGTAAGAGTACTTAAGAAGTACGGTATTAAGCCGGTTAAGAGGTTAAGTCAAAATTTCCTAATCGATGAAAGTATAAGGAATAGAATACTAGACGTACTAGCCCTTAAGGGCCAGGAGACGGTACTTGAAGTGGGACCTGGAATAGGTAATGTAACGCATCCCTTACTTCGTTACGCCGGTAGGGTAATCGCGGTAGAAGTAGATAGAAGGTTAGCTAAGGTATTACTGTCCGAAACCCCTAAGGATGAATTAGCTAAACTCGACCTAATCATAGCCGATATACTCAAAGTACCTCCTTTTAAGGTAGATAAGGTAATTTCGAACGTACCTTACCATATATCAAGCAAGCTTACATTTAAATTATTAAAGGAATATGAGTTTAATTACGCTATATTAGCGTATCAGAAGGAATACGCCTTTAGGTTGCGTGCTAAACCTGGAACCGAGGATTACGGTAGGTTAACGGTTATGGTAAGCCTTTACGGTAGGGTAGAACCACTATTTACCATACCCAGGAGGGCCTTTTACCCTCCTCCTAGAGTAGATTCTATGGTAGTTAAGTTAGTTAAGGAGCCTAAACTGGGAAATGCCGATCCGCAGGTTTTAGAATGGTTAGTTAGATCCCTATTTAACCAGAGGAGGAAGAAAGTAGTTAAAGTCCTAAGGTTCTCCTTAAGTAAGCTAGGCGCTAGTGAGTTAGCCAATGAATTAGCTGAAGCCTTCAAGTTAAGGGGGAGGAGGGTTTACGAGCTTCCTCCCTCCCTCTTCTTGGAAATGGCTAAATATTTAAGTGAAAAGGGGTTTAGGATAGGCAACTAGCGACGTTTAGGCCTTATGGGGATCCTCCTATGGAAACCGCAATTTAAACAGCTTATGACTATATGGGGCATCCTCCCGCCCCTTATCCTTATCCTTGCGTTAACCCCAGGCTTTAGGAACTTCTTACATTTCTTGCAGTACCTATACTTTAACTCCTTAGGTATCCTAACCCTCGCCTTTTTAGCTATCCTTAAGGCTAACTCCACGTACCTATCGGAGAGCTTACGGTCTAGGTGGAAGAACGCTTCAGCTAATTCGAATAACCTGAATATGCGCTGTAAAGCTAGATCCCTTAAGTTCCTCCTAGTACGGCGAGGCACTTTTCCACCCTAAGGGCTGGATGGGACTCGTGAGGAAGGAAAGTTATATAAACATATTTCCTATCCATATATTTTCTGAGGGCCCGTAGCTCAGTTAGGTAGAGCGCTCGGCTCTTAACCGAGTGGTCGGGGGTTCGAATCCCCCCGGGCCCGCTACTTTAGTTTACTTAAATACTTC
>Ga0190313_1000363_pt1 | contig 27441 bp, 25 predicted proteins | sample 4870071011_MG_FD_169989 | JGI IMG/M metagenome (GOLD analysis project Ga0190313, IMG submission 169989) | Hydrothermal vent sediment bacterial communities from Southern Trench, Guaymas Basin, Mexico - 4870-07-10-11_MG | ecosystem: Environmental > Aquatic > Marine > Hydrothermal vents > Sediment ... | reverse complement strand
GTTTAAGAATACTTGATATAGAGGATGTAACACCCATACCACACGATGGGTGTAGACCAAAAGGTGGAAAGAGAGGTAGAAGAGTATAAGCTGGAGGTGGAAGCTTCCATATCCATGATAATCTTGTAGAGAAGTGAAAGGAGTGAATAACATGAAAATAGAGCTTGTGAAAAAAGAAGGCTTAACAAACACTTACTTGATATCGGAAACAAAGCCTGAAGTGATCAATGCTATAAGAAGAGCAATTATCTCAGAGGTTCCTGTTCTAGCAATAGAAGATGTATTCATATCAAAGAATAGTAGTGCTTTATACGACGAAATACTTGCTCACAGATTAGGTTTAATTCCACTCACAACTCCTGATACTTATGTCCTACCAGAAGTATGTAAGTGTAAAGGAAAGGGCTGTGCAAGGTGTACTGTTAAGTTCACATTGAAAGCTAAAGGACCAGGAATGGTATATGCTAGAGAACTTAAATCTACAGATCCAGCGGTTAAACCTGTCTACGAAGACATGCCAATAGTTTACTTAGATGAAGGTCAAGAGGTAGAGTTAGAAGCATCTGCTGTTTTAGGAAGAGGTAAAGACCATGCTAAGTGGAGTGGAGCTTTAGCTTACTACAAATACTATCCAAAGATAAAAATCGATCAAAGTAAAATAAAGGAGCCAAAGAAATGTGTTGAATCGTGCCCAAGGGGAATTCTTAAGCTCAACGGAAACAAAGTTGAAGTTGATAAAAACAAGTTATTAGAGTGTGACTTATGTGGAGCGTGTTCAGAAGTATGCGAAGGTATAAGTGTAGAAGGAGATGAGTCTAAGTTTGTATTCACAGTAGAGTCTTGGGGCCAGAAGGATCCAAGCAAGATGTTCCAAGAAGCAATCAACATCTTAAAGGAAAATCTCGAGACAATAAAGAAGGAATTATAAACTCGCTAGGAAGTCTTATTCTTAATTTGTTTTTCTATACTGAAGAACTCCTTATGGGACATGGGATCCTCGATACCCTCCTTTTTGCATAGTTCTGTGTACCTTTTCCATATTATGTCTTTTATTGTAGAGTAAGTAGCTGTTGAGAATGGTGCATCCTTGAGGTCTATATCAAAAAACTTGTACACCTTATCCATTCTTTTAAAGAAGTCAAAGATAGAGCAGTCACAAAATTCCATAACTTTTCTCCTGAGCTTTGGGCTTATTCTTAAGTAGAACTTTCTTACAGGGATGTACTTACGTCTTACATCTCTTATGAAATCGTCTAAGTCGTAGATGTATTTTATTCCTTTTTTTGGGTTTACTTTGTAGTTTATTACTTTTATCTGTACATGATTCCAACTCAAATTATTCTTAGCAGCGAGGTAAGTTGTAATTAGTGCCATAGTTGCCGCACCCAAGCTATAATAGTCTTCTGTACCAAAGCGGCCAGATACACTTCCTCTGGCTTCTCCTATTAAATACCTGCCGAATAAAGAGGTGTTTTGTATATACCGCACATCCACGGGTAATCCTTTAACTTTGCTCATTATGTTTATGTCAGCGTATCTATTGAGATCTGCCATACCCTCAGATCTTGTACGAACTAAAGTTCCAAGTATTGATATATAAGTTCTGTAAGGATCTACGCTTAAACCTCTAGCTATTCTTTTGTCCGATTTAAGTTTTGCGAGGAGAGAACCTTCTTTTGCGACATTTCCCCTTAGCTCACCCAGTACTAAGGAGACATAATCCCTATAATGTGTTAGCTCATGTATTAGAGTCCCTTTGAAGAATTCTAAAGCATCCCTATTCATTCGCCCAAATAGATCTTTTTCTGGCACGATTTCTGTCCCTATACCTATAACAGCTATATCATCTGTTGAGAGTTCTGGTTTGAATTCTCCTTGTACTACATTAAGATCTTTGTTGATTGTTAATACTAATCTCTTTTTGGGAATAAGATCAGGCCGTTTTTTTAAGGTGCTGTATACAAGTTCGAGCACGTCCTTTAGGGTCATGTTCTTTTGCTTCAGGATTTCAGATTCACGTTTCTTTGCCAGCCTCAAATCAATCTCTACTTTCCTCCCACCAATGCTTTTCTTAACAAATAAGTGTTCTTCTCCGAAGAGACCCATACCTCTTATAGACTGTGGGTACTTAAAAGAATTGTGTCAAGTAAAAAAACTTTATAAATAGCTTTTAGTTATTCTTTTGTGAGCTCCCATCGTCTAGTCCGGCCAAGGATGCGGGCCTTTCGAGCCCGAGACCCGGGTTCAAATCCCGGTGGGAGCACTTTTTTCTTTGAGTGGGCCGATAGCTTAACTGGTAAAGCGCCGCCTTCGCAGGGCGGAGACTCGGGGTTCGAGTCCCCGTCGGTCCATACATCCATTACTATTCATTAGAACTAACCAGAGGAACGAACACAAAGTATCCATGATCTTCGATTTCAAGGCCTGATCTCTTTTTCTTGATGACAAGCATCTTTTGATCTGGGTAGCCTACAGGAATGACCATTCTTCCATTGACTTTTAGCTGTTTAACGAGGGGTTTTGGTATGGTTTTAGCTCCGGCTGTTACTATGATTCTGTCAAAAGGTGCTGCCTCTTCGAGACCTTTTGACCCATCTCCAAGATACACCTTAACGTTTCTGAATCTCTTAAGTCTTTGTCTTGCATACTCGTAAAGCTCAGGTATTCTCTCAATAGTATAGACTTTGCCTTCTCTGCCTACTACTTTTGAGAGTATGGCAGCTTGGTATCCAGAACCTGTCCCAATCTCAAGAACCTTGTGTCCTTTCTTTGGTTCTAAGAGTTGAGTCATGATTGCAACAGTAGTAGGTTGAGATATGGTTTGTCCTTTTAAAATAGGTAATGGAGAATCCACATAAGCTAAGTGCTTGTATTGTGGTAAGACAAAGTCCTCTCTCCTTACGTCTCTAAAGGCTTTAAGGATGTTCTTGTCTTTAATTATTCCCTTCTCTTTCCAGTACTCAATTAATTCTTCCTTTTGTCTTTTTAAGGACATCATCAGCTAATAATACAATAAGGATGGCAAGTATAACAAACCAAAAAGTTTTACTCTTGCCACAAGACTCTTCTACTCTATACTTAACAGGAGCCACAACACATGGTTTTAGAACATTACCACTTGAATCATTAACCTCAAGACAAAGAGTTATATTCTCCCTATAGGTTCCAAGCTTGTACGTCTTGGCCAGGAACACAAACTGTGTTTGGTTTCCATATTGTCTTACCTCTTTAAGCACAAGGTTTGGAGAGCTTGTGTTTATGGTGTATATCATTCCACTAAGTCCAGAAGCTGTGACGTATATTAGCTTGTCTTCGTTTGTTCTAGTGAAGCATACCTCTTTATCGTTATATGATAGCCCAACAGGTATGGCTAATGCACCTCCAAGGACTATAAGTATAATAAACGTGGCTATCTCTATTCTCACCTCTTCCTCACCTTCCTCTTAAGTATAAGTATAATCACAAGGATAAGTAATATTATTAGCAGCACAATCAGTAGTGAAACCAAGACTTTCTCACTTGTGAATATGTTCCCCGGTGTGATCTTTATTTCTTTAGTTATCTCATTACTATATTTTCCATAGTATGCAGCTTTTACTTTAAGAAGGTACGAACCTTCGTCCTTGAACCTAAGATATGCAGTAAGCTCTTTTACCTCTCCAGGTTCAACTCTTACTTCGTCTCCATATTCAACGTCCACTAACTTATTCCCATCGATTAACTCCATATAAGATTCAACTTTAAGCTTAGCTAGAAGTGGAATCTCTCCGGTGTTGTTAAGCTTACCAACTACTTCCACGAGTTGGTTGACGGATTTAACCTTTGGAACATAAACATCCTCAAGTATAGCATTCACACTGTAGGTCCCAGCGGGGAATATTGTTATTCTCTTCCATGTTTCTTTTATTAACTTATTTTCCAGATACAACTTTATGTTCGCCCAGTAAGTACCTGCTGTCAAGTTTGATATTGGAACAGATACGCTATCTGTTCTCTCTTGGAAAGGAAGAATCTCTTCACCTTCTACACGGTACTCACCATATTTTGTGGTATTCTCATAATCCCACACTGTTATTTCATACACAGGCTTAGCTTTGACGTTACCTGTGTTCTCAATGTTGAATTCAAAGTAAAGAGGATAACCTTCCTCGAGCTTTCCAGGCTTAATGTTCTTGACGTCTAAGTCTAAGACTTCCTCCCCAACAACATTAATCTTAATCACAGCACCAACTGCTGCAGATATAGCAGCCCCTGTGCCTTCAGTTTGTGCTATTGGTTCAGCAGCAGCTACAGCTATAACACTGTATAAACCATTAGGAGTATCACTTGGAACATTAACAGAAACCTTAACTCTTCTCTGCTCACCAGGTTCCAATACAAAACCAGAAGGAGGATCAAAACTTAGCCACTTACCAACTTCCCCTTCAACTTGAAAATTAACTTTAATCTCAACATCATTTGGGTTCCCAATGAGGAATGTTGACTCTGCATATCCTCCCTTTAGCACATTATCAAGAGTGATAGTTCCGGGACTAATACTTATTCCCATAGCAAATGAATGAGATACAGCGAAGGCAAGAAGGAGCATAATTAGATACATTCTTTTACTCATAGCTAACAAAAAGAGTTTTTTGTTTATAACTCTTTTCTTAGACTTTCGGAAACTATAAAAATAATTAATCCTTATTCTTAATTGTAAAAAAACCTTGAGGAGGAAGAAAATGAGCGAGAAGTATTTGCTTATCATTGCAGCAATTCTCTTTGTTAGTATTGTAGCAATACAATTGATTCCAGCTCCGACGGCTCCTGAGCCAACACCCATGACTAGTAGCATGGGTGTAGTAAGCACCGCTAAAACTCCAAACACAGTAACACAGGTTTCAGTAAATGTAATTAATACATTAGCAGAATCAAGAGTAGTTGTTCCTTAAGGAGGAATTGGAATGAAAAAGGTGCAAATATTGTATGTAGTTGTTCTTGTTTTGGCGGCAGTATTAGTACTTCAGATAGGAAACCTAATAACAGGATACGAGTCAACAGCATCTGTTTCTACGCAGGCAAATGTTGGAAACGTAGCACCGACGGTATCCAATGTAGTATTAGACGATGCTACACCTACACCAGCAGATCAAATAGACCTTTCTGCAGGTACAACAAAAACAGTTACATGTACGGGAGTAATAGATGACCAGAATGGGTACGACGACATAGTTTCAGCAAACGCAACAATATGGAGTTCGAGCTCAAGTGAGACAGCAGCAGACGATAACAATAACCACTACACAAACACAAGTTGTGTCTTGTCAGCAGGTTATGACACAACCAAGAAGAACGTTACATGTACATTCTCTATGCAGTACTATGCAGACAACGGTACATGGACCTGTAAGATATATGGTATTGATAACTCTTCAGCATATGGTTCTGCAACAGACACAGCAACAGTTAACTCATTAATTGCTTTGGACACAGATGCAACACTTGACTTTGGAACCTTATCCACAGGAGAAACATCATCAAGTGATGTGAACCACACAGTAAGAAACTACGGTAACAGACCAATAGACATTCAGCTAAATGGTACAGACATGAGTTGTTCTGTACTTGGAACGATACCGGTTGATAAAGTGAAGTACTCCTTAACATATGACACAGCGTATACAAATATGACTTCACTTACAACAACCATGACACTATTATCAAACTTTGACTTAGCAGTTAAGACGACAGACGATGCAACCCCTATCTCAAAGGATACGTACTGGAAGATACAGATACCATCAGGAGTTAAGGGAACCTGTACAGGAACAATACAGTTCACAGCCGTCGAATCCAGCTAAACCTTATTTTTTTCTTTTCTTTTGAAAAGCTTTATATTAGGTAAAAGATTTATTACACTCGTATGGACGTTAAGACACTGGTTATGTTGAGTATTGTCTTCGTGTCATTAGCAGTTGCAATCACAGGCTTTGCAACCACCACAACCACAACTACAGTCTCCAACTCTCCTCCTACTGTATCAAACATAATTCTAGACGATCCAACATTAACCCCCTCTAACCAGATAGATCTCTCAGCAGGCACAACAAGAATTGTTTATTGTAATGCAACCATAGAAGATACAAATGGCTACAATGACATACAAAATGCCACAGCTTACGTATACAGATCAAAATACAACAAAACATGGATAGACGACTTCGATGACGAATCTAAAATAGACGACAAGAATCCAGAGTCAGAAGTGGAAACAAGCTATAGCCGTTTTAAGTTTTTGGGGGATAATACTATGCAATATTTCCTTTCTGTTCCAATAAATGATTCAGACCTTGTCAGCTGGGACAAGATCGTCATTTCCGAAACTAAAGCGACTGACCTCTATGTAGACATCCTAGAAGGTTACTCAGGTTCTTCCTTTAATGCACCAAAACACTCCACAGACTCCAACACTTTAGCCATGTGGAGATTCGAAGGCAATTCAAATGACGAATTAGGTAATTACAACGGCACAGACACAAACATCACATATTCAAGTGGAAGATGGTCAGATTCACAAGCAGCTTACTTTGGATTAGATACAAGCAAGATAGACTTAGGAGACGCAGACGACTTAGTAGCAATAAACTCCTCAAAAACATATGAGTTATGGTTCAAAGTAACGGGAGATACAGATGGATACAATTTCATATTCACCAAGAACGATGGTTGGGATACTTATTTTGTTGTGCTTTTGTATGGAGATAAGGTAGAGGCTTCAGTTAACGATGGGACACATTCCTTAGCTGTGTCTAAAGAAATTTACTTCAGTACAAAGCAGTGGTACCATTTGGCTGTTGTACACAACTCAACAGGGCTTTACGTATACCTTAATGGGGATTTAGTAGCATCAGACTTAGGAACAGTGTGGGCACCAAACAACTCAGCACATGCTTACATAGGATACGATCCAAATACGATACCTGATGGAACAGAGTACACATTCGATGGTTACATAGATGACTTCGTAGTCTACAACTACTCAAGAACTGCATCCCAAATCAGATCCGACTTCGGCACCGTATATACATTTTATATGCTCCAAGATAACATTACAAGCCCTCTTAACATATCCAACGTTCCTTCGGTGCCCATTAGGGTTAAGATGAGGAGGGTTGTTGGAGACAATCCTTCCCCAATCTATATGTACAAATATACAGTATACTCCAACACAATTACCTCACCAGACAACAACTACTATTACTATACAAACTGTACCCTCTCCCCAGGCTATGACACCACCAAGAGAAATGCCACCTGTAAAATAAACATGTATTACTACGCAGAACCAGGAGAATGGATCTGTGTAATAAACACTACGGATGGTTCCTCATCCGTAGGCACAGCCAATGACACTTCCACAGTAAACACCTTAATAGCCCTAGACACCGATCCAACTCTTTCCTTTGGATCGGTCTCAGTAGGCCAAACTTCCTTAAAGGTAGCCCACCCAATAAGGAACTATGGAAACACAGCAATTGACATCCAAGTCAATGGTACAGACTTAACCTGTTCAGAAATAGGAACCATACCCTCAACCAATGTAAAATACGACCTCACAGACACAAGAGCCTTTGACAACATGCTTCTCCTTAAACACACCCCACAACTAAACTCAGACTTTGACCTCAGTGTAAAAACCACAGACGATGCAAACCCATCCTACAAAAACCTATATTGGCAAATCCAAGTCCCATCAGGAGTCAAAGGAACCTGTACAGGAACAATCCAATTCACCGCAGTAGAATCAAGCTGACTCGAAAGGTTTATATTCCTCCCCTGTACATAGATTTAATTATGGACGTGGAGAAGATTAAGAATCTTTTAAGGAGTAATAGAGGACATTACTACACAAGAAATGAGCTTATGAGAGTACTTGATTCTCTTGGGGAAAAATGTGATCCAGCATACTTTGCTCGTCTAAAGGCAATAAGGGCAAGAGTGTGCGACGAAGGAGAACTGTATGTTGTTAGAAGAGGCTTTGAGAATCTCTATCTTCCATTGAAGGTGGGAGAGGGAGATATAGAACTCTTTGGTGTAGGGAAGATAGAAATCATCTTGGCTTCTGAGGAGGATAAATTTTAAAAATGTCAGACCGCCCATCTGTCCTCATAGAGTAATCTCAGAGCTCATGAGGGTCCTCATCCATTTTAATATGGAACCCAAGCTTTAAAAATGTATCATAAATCTTTTTATACTTCTACTTCCTTATCTGAAACATGAGGAAAGGTTTTACACCCGTTGTAGCGGTGACTTTGCTTTTACTAACAATTATAGTTGTCTTAGGGGTGATAAACTTTTGGCTGGTTCAGATACAAGAAAAGGAGTTAGAGAGGGAGAAGTTTGAGGTTGAGTTAAACTGTAGCGACACAATAACAATTGAGAACTATGGATTCCCAACGCATTTAGGTCCTGTAATTATAAGATCTGGCGGCGATGAGTTTAGGGACGAAAGACCAGTCAAAGAGATAGTGATACATTGTAAGTGATTCCTTATGCAGTTGAAGAAGACCATAACAAAAGAAGTTTTGCTTCTACTCACTATTAATTCAGTTATAGGGACGGGTATATTCTTCTTACCGGCAGTAGCAGCTGGAATAGCAGGTCCAGCTTCGATTCTCTCATGGATAGCAGTCTCTGTGATAGCTATATTAATATCGACATACTTTGCAGAGCTTGTTAGTTTATTCCCAAAGTCAGGTGGTGTTTACGAGTATGCTAAGAATGCCTTTGGAGAGTTAGCAGGCTTTCTTACAGGGTGGATATCTTGGATAGTGGCTAATATAACAATTGCAATGCTTATAATAGGTGGTCTTGAGTACTTGTCTGTTATTATACCTTTAACCATAACTCAGAAGATAGTTATTGCCTTACTTTTTGTTTTAGGTGTTAACGTGATCAATTATAGAGGAATAGACTTTAGTGTTAAGGCTTTATTGTTCTTCGCACTTATAACTGTGAGTATAATTTGGTTGTTAATAACGTGGGGAGCTTTTAGGGTTGACATTAACAACTACCATCCTTTTTTTGTATTCCCAAAGTATAATTTGGTTGTTGCGATGTTCCTTATAATAGAAACTTTTTTTGGGTGGGAAACTACCACTTTCTTAACCGAAGAGACAAAAGAGCCCAAGAAAGTTGTGCCCAAGGTTTTAGTCCTGGCAACGATTATAATTGCCTTACTTAATTTAGGTTTGGTTTTAGTTAGTTTGGGAGTAGTTCCTTGGTATAACTTTGCTTACTCAAATGCCCCAACGTACCAAGATTATGTCGCAGCGTCAAAAGAGGGAATGTTGGTTGATCAGCAAGCACCACTTTACTTTTTGGTATCAAAGATCACAACAAGCAAAGTAGCAACTATAATTGGATTGTTTATATTCCTAAACATAGTTGGTGCAGCTGCCTCATGGATAGTCTCTACGCCAAGGCTTATTTTCTCGGTAGCAAGAGATGGATTGCTGCCAAGGCCTTTAGGGAAAGTACATGAGAAGTATGGAACACCACACAATGCAATCATACTTCAGACCTTGTTAACGTCTATGATAATCTTGTCAGGATCTTACTTATTCTTGCTTAAAGTCTTGCTTCCTTTAGCCATCATAATGTACTCTACTGTTCTGCTGACAGTATCGTATATCCACTTTAAGAACAAGAAAGTCGATGCGGAGTACAAATCTCCCCTTCCAAGGATCATACCTCCAATCTTAGTGATCGTACTCATGTATTTGATGTTAAAGAATACAAGTTTGCCTGTTCTTTTAACATCCATAGCCTTTGTTTTGATGGGGATTCCTCTTTACGTAACTGCTATAATGGGTTACAACAAAAAGATCATAAGGTTCTTCCACGAGCTTTTAGCCCCACTTATGTTCTTATCAACTAAGTTCACCATAAAGAAAAGTTTGATAGAGGACATAGTGAGTTATATGTCAACGCAAGAAAAGATAGTTGATTTTGGGTGCGGAGTGGGGGTTTTATCTTTAGAGTTAGCTAAAGCTTTACCTACAGCTAAGATATACGGCTTAGATTTCTCATCATCTGAATTAGCCATTGCGAAGGAGATGAAAAAGGCATCAAAAGTTAGGAATGTAGAGTTTTATAAGGTTGATGTAACAGAGTTGGGTAAGCATGAAACCCTTAACAAGGAGTTAAGAAAGATAGATGGGGCTGTGTCAATAGCCCTCTTAGGATACTTAGATGATCCAGTTTCCTTCCTTAAGGATGTAGCAAAGAGAATGAAGAAGGAAGGGAAGGTTTACTTCGTTGAGTACGATTACGTGTCTCAAGTATGGGATAAACCTTGGGTTGAGAGTGATAAGGCTATTAAAGAGATGTTCTCTAAGGCTGGATTTGAGGTTAAGGTAAAGAGAGAGAAATCTTTGCTATGGAAGTATGTCCACATATACGGTATTAAGAAGTAGAGATTAGTGGAATCACTCCATAGAAAACATTATAAATAGTTGTTTGGATAAATACTCAGAAAGGTGTTGAGCATGGCAGACGAGAATCCAAATGAAAAGATGAAGATTGAAGATTTACCGGGGGTTGGCCCCACAACAGCCAAAAAGTTAAAGGAGGCAGGCTATACAGATTTGCTTTCTCTTGCGGTTGCAAATCCCGATTCTCTGGCAGTGGAAGTGGAGATAGGAGAAGGCACTGCTAGAAAGATAGTAAACATAGCTCGTTCTAAGCTTAATATGAATTTCATGAGTGGTACAGATTTACTTGAGAAGCAAAAGACTATTGGTTACATAACCACGGGTTCTAAGGCTTTGGATTCTTTGCTTGGTGGGGGAATTGAAACACAGTCTATAACTGAAGCTTTTGGTCAGTTTGGTTCGTCTAAGACACAACTAGCTATACAGTTGTCGGTTAATGTTCAATTGCCTAAGGAAAAAGGAGGATTGGACGGAGATGTTATATTCATTGACACAGAAAACACGTTTAGGCCTATGAGGGTAATGCAGATGGCACAAGCTGTTGGCTTAGACCCCAACGAGGCTTTAAAAAGAATAAAGGTAGGTAGGGCTTATTCTTCTGACCACCAAATATTACTAACAGAAAAGATACCTGAAATCGTGGAGAAGGAAAAGTTGAACCTTAAGTTGATAGTAGTTGACTCCTTGATTTCTTTGTTTAGGGCAGAGTATGTTGGCAGGGGAACACTTGCAGATAGACAGCAAAAGATAAACAAACTTCTTCATAGACTCCAAAGACTTGCTGATAGGTACAATGCGGCAGTATTTGTTACAAATCAAGTCATGGCAAAGCCAGATATGTTCTTTGGAGATCCAACTGCACCAGTTGGTGGACACGTTGTTGGACACACAGCAACTTACAGGATATACTTAAGAAAGTCCAAGGGCAATAAAAGAATAGCAAGGTTAATAGACTCTCCACACTTACCAGACGGAGAAGTAATATTTAAGATCACAGAAGAAGGAATAAGAGACGTAGACGAAAACTAAAAATAAAAAATCACTTCAAGGCAACCATTGTTGAGGTTTGCTCCACGTCTTTTAATGTTCTTAACTTCCTTGCTATGGTTTGTAGCTCTGCCATTGAAGCTGCTTTCACTTTCACAATCAAATCATACTCTCCATATACTACGTCTACGTCCTCAACGTTTTTCATCTTCTTGATTCTGTCAGAAAGTTTTATCTCAGATCCTGGCCTTACGATCATAAGGATAAATGCTCTTACCATTTACTACACCCCCTATTAAAGATGTAAAGTCTGGATTATTTAAGCTTTGTGATTATCTTGTCATTAAGTTTTGAGTTTGGGATTATAACAACCCTTCCATTTTTCTCCTTTAGGACGACATTCATTAAGTTTATGTTATCTACAACACCTTCGTAGCCATTTACCTTTATCTTGTCTCCTTTTCTAATGTGCTTATTCTTGACAAGAGATATACCAGCTGCAGCATTGATAACAAAACTTTTCAAACTCAAGACTATGATTATGAATAGGAGTATTATTATCAAGTACATTACAACCTCAAGTATGAATAGACTCACTCCAAGTTGGTTTATAGCGAGAAGAATAGTTACAATGTACAACAAATACTTCAATCCAGAGATGAGAAGCTCTACGACATTCTCATCCATACTCAAGGCCTTGAGCATGTCTAAAATTTCTTTCTTGGATAAGAATGACTTAAGAACGTCCGTAACGAATTTTGTAATCAAGTAACCAAGTACAAGAACGAGGCCTGCTAGCCATATTCTTTTGTAGGGTTCACTCAACAGCAGTTCGAGCATATAAATTCATTTAGAGCTCACAACTTAAAAAGATATCCATTACTGGTTTTTTAGGGCATAAGTGATGTTGTAATGGTATTCTTCTACTAAGCCATTTGGTCTAATAAGTGTGTAACTTGGGGTCTCTTCCACATACTTTACAATCCTTGAGTTAGGTTCTATACAAAACTTTGCGTGGTACTCTCCACTTAATTCTCCAGCCTTTATGCTCCCAAAAATCTGTTCAACTTCTTCTCTGTTGTCGAGTTTCTCATCTACTACGAATGTATCACACTCAGTAGTGCTTTCTGATAGATTCCCATACTTGAACTCGTAACCAAGCTTAATAAGTTGATACATTTTTGAGTAAGGATTTTTATTAGCGACAACACTTATGTCAATGTCTCTGCAGTTTAAGTAGTTCTGGTCGCATATGTATCTTCCATTGTTTGAGTAGTAAGTGAAGTCTGTCTTGATGTTGCCAAAGTAATCTATGAGACCAGAGGTGATCTTTTGTTTTGGACCACTGTTCTCAAATATCATGTACCCATAGTAAGACTCATTAACGTAATAATCTGGCATGTACTTGAATACGTCCCCTTTTTTGTGAATCTTTATTTTATGTATGAATGTGAGCTTATGTGGTGTTAAGGTTATGGTGTTTATGGTATCTTCTATGTAATCGTTAGGAGATTGGGCCTTTGAATAATTAGCATTGTGGATGTATACGCTTTGATGTGTAAGAGTAACTATGTACACAACAGAGAATGCTATAAATACTACTGTGAAGATTGTAACCGTTAAATATGTTTTCTTTGGCTTTGGTTTTCTTTTCGCCTTAGCTATACTTTCTTCGATACTCTTAATGAGGGTTTTAGCATAGTTTATGTGTTCCTCTGCAAGATCCCTCATACCCTTTTGATAATACTCCTTAGCATATTTTATATTGTCTTGAACTCTCTCAAACTTCCTCTTCAGCTCATAAACGTCTTTGTGTTCTGGACCAAGTCTTTCTTCCATCTCGGACAGAAGAAAGATTACGTCTTTAGATTTGGAAATAAGTCTGTTTAGTTCTGTGTTGAAGTCCATGAAATCTAATGGTGGTGATAGTATAAAAACGTTTATAAAAAGCTCGTGAGATTAAGTCTTATGAAAGCAGAGCTTCATTCTCATACTGTTTATTCTAGAAAGTGTGGCAACATCAAGCCTAGAGATTTAATAAAGTACGCTAAGCTGAAGGGCTTAGACGAAGTTGTGATAACGGACCATGATACAATAAAGGGTTATCTTGCTGTTAGGAAACTTAGGCCTGACGTAAAGGTTGTATGTGGAGAGGAGATCACAACTAAGGATGGGGAGCTACTTGGTCTTTTCTTGACGGAGGAAGTTAAAAGTGGAATGAGCGCAGAAGAAACAATCGATGAGATTCACAAACAAGGAGGTCTAGCCATAGCTCCACACCCATTTGACATAAGAAATGGTTTGAGATCAAAGATCACAAGACTTAAGTTAGATGGTATTGAGGTATTCAACTCAAGAACATTGTGGAGGAAGGCTGATACTGTGGCTAGAATTCATGCACTCCAGCTTGGTCTGACTGGAACAGCAGGGTCAGATGCTCATTTCCCAAGTGAGCTTGGGACATCATACGTTGAGTACGAAGATGATTTATACAAGGCAATAAAAAGAAATAAACTAATCCTTCATGCGAGATACACCCCAATACCCGTGCATCTGAGTTATGCTTTGCTTAATAAGTTTAGAAAAGCGTTGCAATTAAGAAGACAAGAAGACTAGCACTGTAGAGAGACATGAGGTTTTCTATGTTTGATGCGATGTCAATTCTTGTTTTCATAAGCCCGAATAGTATACTTCCAAAGAACAGAGAGACAATTACTGGAAATCTTAGGTAGCTGTAATTGTATATTGAGTAGAATAAAAAGAATAGACCAATTAACGCAAATACAAGTATGTTGAATCCTGTCTCTAGCTTTGAACTTCTAAACTCTGGATGCTTTTGGGATGCGTACAAGAGTATGTAGGCTGCTGAGAAGTAAAGGAGTAATGACCAAGGTAAGAAGGCTAAGTATTCGTAGACAACAAACCAAGGTAATGCAAACTTTAACACCTGCATTATGAATATGTTTGTATTTGCTATGGTTAGGTGCTCCTTAAATCTTGTTATCATGTTGGAATGTAATAAGTTCAGTAGGAGCAAGATTAACATAACTTGTAAGAAGAATATGTTAACAAGCGAGGAGAGAACTAATCCTATAATCAAAGACAAGGATCCATAATTGATAAGCTCTTCTTTTGTTATTCCTTTGTAGATGCTTGGCTTGTACTTTTTCTTTGTGTAGTAAAGCTTGTCTTCCTCGTAGTCAAAGTAATCGTTGAACATGTAAATTGCAGAGTATGTAAAAATGAAACCAAAGTAAGCAAGAATGGTTTCATTTTTAGGAACAGACAAACCAAGGGCTAGCAACACAGAAAGTCCAACTAAGAATATGATTGTGTTCTTAACAAAGTGACTTGCAAGTATGTTTATATCACGCCTTAGAACATAACTTGAGTGCAAGTATTTCTGAATGTGGTAAAGCATAGAAATTAAACTCCTCATTAGTATTTAAAGTTTTATAAAGAATGCAGGGGGTGGGATTCGAACCCACGAAGGCACTAAGCCACAGGATCTTAAGTCCTGCCCCTTTGACCACTCGGGAACCCCTGCGAATTAAACTAATATCAGAAAAAGATATTTAAAAACATTTTTATGCGGCTCTTTGTCTCTGTAACCTTCTCTTCCTCTTTCTTTCTCTTATTCTCTTCTTCCTCGTTCTCCATCTACATTGATGTCTTTTCTTCCACTTCCTCGAGCTCCTTTTCATAACTCTAATTCAACAAAACTTTCTTTTTAAACCTTACGAATGAGATTTGTTTTTGATTACTCACTTATTTTTTGGCTTTAAGAATAAGGAAGTTTTTGTTTTAGACCATAAAGTATATAAATAGGTTACACATTAATTACAAATGCAATAGCATTGGGTTGCGGCTATTGTGTGAAATCTATTTCATGCTTCTTCAACCCAGTGCTATTGCAAGTGTGTATTCAATCATGAGATTGAATACGAAACAGGCAAGCACGATCGCGAGGAGTCATGCGACCGATTCCCAACTCCAGTTAATCCTGCTGGAGGCCACCGCTATCGGTATCCGGCTAAACCATGCAAGTTGGCTGGGTAGCCTACGGTGCCCGGCAGCGCACGGCTCAGTAACGCGTAGGTAACCTACCCTCCGGACCCGGATAGCCTCGGGAAACTGAGGGTAATCCGGGATAGGAAATGGGTACTGGAAGGTCCCATTTCCCAAATCGTAGTGTGACCATGGTTCGCACTGCGGCCGGAGGATGGGCCTGCGTCCGATTAGGTTGTTGGTGAGGTAACGGCTCACCAAGCCTACGATCGGTAGGGGCATTGGGAGATGGAGCCCCGAGAAGGACACTGAGACAAGGGTCCTAGCCCTACGGGGTGCAGCAGGTGCGAAAATTTTACAATGCGCGAAAGCGTGATAAAGGGATACCGAGTGTGTATGCTTTGCATACACTTTTGCCAAGTGTAAAAAGCTTGGCGAATAAGGGCTGGGCAAGACGGGTGCCAGCAGCCGCGGTAATACCCGCAGCTCAAGTGGTGGCCACGATTATTGGGCCTAAAGCGTCCGTAGCTGGTCGGCTAAGTCTCTGGTGAAATTGCTACGCTTAACGTAGCAGCTTGCTGGAGATACTGGCCGACTTGTGACCGGGAAGAGGTAGGGGTATTCCACGGGTAGGGGTTAAATCCTGTAATCCGTGGAGGACCACCTGTGGCGAAAGCGCCTACCTTGAACGGGTCAGACAGTGAGGGACGAAAGCCAGGGGAGCAAACCGGATTAGATACCCGGGTAGTCCTGGCCGTAAACGCTGCCCGTTAGGTGTTGCACTCCCTACGAGGGTGTGCAGTGCCGTAGCGAAGGCGTTAAACGGGCCGCCTGGGGAGTACGGTCGCAAGGCTGAAACTTAAAGGAATAGGCGGGGGAGCACAACAAGGGGGGAATGTGTGCGGTTTAATCGGATTCAACTCCGAGAACCTCACCAGGAACGACAGCTGGATGAAGGTCAGTCTGAAGGGCTTACCTAACTCGCTGAGAGGTGTTGCATGGCCGTCGTCAGCTCGTGCCGTGAGGTGTTGGCTTAAGTGCCAAAACGAGCAAGACCCTCGCCCTTAGTTGCTACTCCTTCCTTCGGGGAGGAGGCACACTAAGGGGACTGCCCGCGTAAGTGGGAGGAAGGTGAGGGCGACGATAGGTCTGTATGGCCCGAATTTCCTGGGCTACACGCGCACTGCAATGGCTGGGACAAAGGGATGCGACCCCGAGAGGGGAAGCAAATCTCATAAACCCAGTCTCAGTTCGGATCGAGGATTGCAACCCATCCTCGTGAAGACGGACTCCCCAGTAACCGGAGTTTAGCAGACTCCGGTGAATACGTCCCTGCTCCTTGCACTCACCGCCCGTCACACCAATCGAGTCAGGTCCGGGTGAGGCTTTGCTGAACTGGTGAAGTCGAACCTGGGCTTGATGAGATGGGTGAAGTCGTCACAAGGTAGCCGTAGGGGAACCTGCGGCTGGATCACCTCCTTAAATTTTTTATATGATCGTGCTTGCCTGTCTTTTATTTTCATTTGATTTCTAACGAAGTTTTATGGGAGTGATGGATGAAGTTGAAGAGTTAAAGAGGTTGAGATCGGATTGCGATGATCCATATCTTTACCTTAGAGATGTCGTGGGAATAACACCTCTTAGTTTTGTAGAAAGTCAAGTGAATGGTAAGTGGATAACAGAAGATTATTTAGACGCTTTAAGACATTCTTTGAGGTTGTAGGCAAACATTTATAAACCTAAATTAAAGAATATAAAGTGATGGGCCCATAGCTCAGCTGGTAGAGCGCCGCGTTTGCACCGCGGAGGTCGCGAGTTCGAGTCTCGCTGGGTCCATTTACACTGTATCTAATCTTTTAAATCCCTTAAGACCGTCTCTAGGATTTTCATACTCATACACTACGTCTTCTACTTTCCCAGGTCCATTCCACAAATCAAGCAAGAACCTTTCTACGTTCTCATCTTTTCCCTGAGCCACAATCTCTACGTCACCATTGGTTCTGTTTCTAACCCAGCCAACTATGTTATGTTTCCTTGCTAGTTTCTCTGTAAAGGTTCTAAAGAACACACCTTGTACATAGCCCTTAACGATAACATGCACACATTTCATATACTCTCATATTCAGAAAGTTTATAAAAATGTTTCTTGAAGTTAAACTTATGGGAAAGCTTTATGAGTACCTTATAAGAAAAAGAGATCTACTAGACGCACTTCTCGACCCAGCAAATGAAGATGCTTATCTTGTGATAGACGGGGAGAAAAGTTTCTTCTTGCTAGGACAGTATGTGGACAAAGCAGAGAGGGAATTACCTAAAGACGAGCTTGAGGAAGCTATTGAAAAAAGAAATACAGAGGTTGTATACGAGAAGCTATCGAAGTACTGTACAGATAAAAGACTTAACGAAGATACTCGTGCGAAGGTTGTATTCAATGGCGAAGAACTATGCGAAGATATATTTCTTGAGATCCTTATGGATGTCTTGTCTTATAAGCAACAAATCTCTACGCTCAAAGAGGCTGCTAATAAATTAGAAGGATTTATGTTCTAAATTATAGAAAGAGTTAAATACGCATTGGAAGCTTAGCTTTTTATGCTTAAGGTTCTAGTTGGTGGTCAAGCTGGGCAGGGAGTTAAGTTCGCAGGTAAAGTCCTCTCACAAATCTTCTCCAAGTTGGGATATTATGTGTTTCAAGAGAATGATTATCCCTCTTTAATAACAGGGGGACATAACTTTGCGTTGTTGACCATAGACAAGAAAAGAGTTAATACTTCACATCATAAAAACGTAGACTTTGTGATAGCTTTAAATGATGAGACTTACAAGCTACATAAAGCAAAATACTACATAGGGGAGGGTTCGAAAGGATTTAAAGTACCACTTGGAGAATTAGCTTCTAAGGTTGGTGCGCCTCAAAAGTACAAAGCTTCTGTAGCAATAGGGGCATTGTGTTATTTTCTTGGGATAGATTGTTCTATTCTAAAAGTTGTGTTTAGAGGCAAGAAAGAGAAGGAGCTTAACACAAAGCTTGCAAACGAAGGTTATTCATTTGCAAGCTCAAACTTTAAACCTGTGATGAGACTTAAGAAGCTACCTAAACCAAAAGAAATGCTTTCTGGAAATGAGGCAATAGCTATTGGGGCTGTAAAGGCAGGCTTGGATGTTTACATAGCTTACCCTATGACACCTTCAACATCCATTTTACATTTCATGGCTAAGTACTCTGCCACAAAAGATAAAGTCCTTACTGTGCAACCTGAGAATGAGATAGCTGTTATAAACATGGCATTGGGGAGTGCGTACGCTGGTAAGAAGACAATGATTGGGACATCTGGTGGAGGATTTGCTTTGATGACGGAAGCTTTGTCTTTAGCAGGAATGGCAGAGATACCTTTAGTGATTGTTGAGGCACAGAGGGCTGGGCCAAGTACAGGGGTTCCAACGTACACAGCCCAAGCAGACCTTGATTTTGTTTGGGGTGCAGGACATGGAGATTTCCCAAAGATAGTATTGGCTCCAGCTAACACAGATCAAGCTTTGAAGAGAACAGCCGAAGCATTAAGTTTAGCTTGGAAGTTTCAAGTTCCAGTGATAATTTTATCGGATAAGCATTTGTCCGAATCTTACATGACTACGGACTTAAATACGAAAGTGGAAAAGGTAAAAGTGAAGTTTAGCAAGGGGAACATGAGATACAAAATCACAAAAGATGGTGTATCCCCATACGTCATCCCGGGAATAAAAGGTAACGTTGTAAAGGTTAACTCTTATGAACACGATGAGTATGGATTAACCACCGAAGATCCAAAAGAGATCAAAGCCATGCAGGATAAAAGATTAAGAAAAGTCATGTCCATAAAAAAGGAAATAAAGAAACTTAAGCCATATCTTGTGTTTGGAAATAAAAAATCTAAGAAAGTGATAATTACTTGGGGTTCAACTCTTGGAGCCGTTTTAGATTCGGGTGTTGATGCTAAGATTATTCAGGTTCTTTACTTAAGACCTTTCCCAGACATAAGTAAAGAATTGAAAGGTGCAAGAAGGATAGTTTGTGTTGAAGCAAATGCTACGGGTCAACTTGCAGGTTTGATACGAAGAGAGTTGGGTGTAGAAGTTAAGAAGGTTTTGAAGTACGATTCAAGACCTTTCGATCCACTTGATTTAGAGAAGAGGTTGGAGATGGAGTTAAAATGAACCTAGAAACAAAAGCAAAAATAACTTGGTGTCCTGGATGTGGAAACTTTGGTATTCTTAATTCTCTTAAGATGGCTGTTGGAGACTTGGTGAAAGAAGGAAAAGCAAGGGTAGAAGACTTTGTACTTGTGGCAGGGATAGGGTGCCATGGAAAGATAGTGGACTATGTAAACTTGAACTCATTCGTTTCTTTACATGGTAGAGCAGTGCCAACTGCAACTGGAATAAAATTAGCTAATCCTAAACTAAAGGTTATAGCATTTGCAGGTGACGGGGACGCTTACGACGAAGGGATATCACATTTAATACACGCAGCTAAGAGAAACACAGACATCACTTTAATAGTTCATGATAACTCTGTGTTTGCATTGACTACAGGACAGTTTACAGCCACATCTCCAAAGGGCTTCAAATCTAAGTCCTCACCAAAAGGATCTATAGAAAAACCTTTGGATCCTTTGAGAGTTTTATTAAGTGCAGGTGCAACTTTTGTAGCAAGAGGTTATGTTGGGAGAGGAGACCACTTGAAGACTCTAATAAAAGAAGCTGTGAAGCATAAAGGCTTCTCAGTAGTTGATGTACTTCAACCATGCGTTGCTTTCAATAATACTTATTCTTATTACAGCCAAAGAGTATACGAGCTTAAGAATCACAATGAGCAAAGTGTTGATGAGGCATATAAGAAGCTAAGCGAATGGAATGGAAGAATACCAATTGGTATATTCTATAGAAAGGAACAAAAGACATTCGAAGAAGAGTTATTCAAGGTAAACAAACCATAAAACTTATAATTTCTATTTTGTTTTTAGTTCTATGAATTTGAAGTTTGGACTTGTGTTTGGATTTGTACTCCTAATTGCTGTGGTTGCAATCACAGGCTTTGCAACCACCACAACCACAACTACAGTCTCCAACTCTCCTCCTACTGTATCAAACATAATTCTAGACGATCCAACATTAACCCCCTCTAACCAGATAGATCTCTCAGCAGGCACAACAAGAATTGTTTATTGTAATGCAACCATAGAAGATACAAATGGCTACAATGACATACAAAATGCCACAGCTTACGTATACAGATCAAAATACAACAAAACATGGATAGACGACTTCGATGACGAATCTAAAATAGACGACAAGAATCCAGAGTCAGAAGTGGAAACAAGCTATAGCCGTTTTAAGTTTTTGGGGGATAATACTATGCAATATTTCCTTTCTGTTCCAATAAATGATTCAGACCTTGTCAGCTGGGACAAGATCGTCATTTCCGAAACTAAAGCGACTGACCTCTATGTAGACATCCTAGAAGGTTACTCAGGTTCTTCCTTTAATGCACCAAAACACTCCACAGACTCCAACACTTTAGCCATGTGGAGATTCGAAGGCAATTCAAATGACGAATTAGGTAATTACAACGGCACAGACACAAACATCACATATTCAAGTGGAAGATGGTCAGATTCACAAGCAGCTTACTTTGGATTAGATACAAGCAAGATAGACTTAGGAGACGCAGACGACTTAGTAGCAATAAACTCCTCAAAAACATATGAGTTATGGTTCAAAGTAACGGGAGATACAGATGGATACAATTTCATATTCACCAAGAACGATGGTTGGGATACTTATTTTGTTGTGCTTTTGTATGGAGATAAGGTAGAGGCTTCAGTTAACGATGGGACACATTCCTTAGCTGTGTCTAAAGAAATTTACTTCAGTACAAAGCAGTGGTACCATTTGGCTGTTGTACACAACTCAACAGGGCTTTACGTATACCTTAATGGGGATTTAGTAGCATCAGACTTAGGAACAGTGTGGGCACCAAACAACTCAGCACATGCTTACATAGGATACGATCCAAATACGATACCTGATGGAACAGAGTACACATTCGATGGTTACATAGATGACTTCGTAGTCTACAACTACTCAAGAACTGCATCCCAAATCAGATCCGACTTCGGCACCGTATATACATTTTATATGCTCCAAGATAACATTACAAGCCCTCTTAACATATCCAACGTTCCTTCGGTGCCCATTAGGGTTAAGATGAGGAGGGTTGTTGGAGACAATCCTTCCCCAATCTATATGTACAAATATACAGTATACTCCAACACAATTACCTCACCAGACAACAACTACTATTACTATACAAACTGTACCCTCTCCCCAGGCTATGACACCACCAAGAGAAATGCCACCTGTAAAATAAACATGTATTACTACGCAGAACCAGGAGAATGGATCTGTGTAATAAACACTACGGATGGTTCCTCATCCGTAGGCACAGCCAATGACACTTCCACAGTAAACACCTTAATAGCCCTAGACACCGATCCAACTCTTTCCTTTGGATCGGTCTCAGTAGGCCAAACTTCCTTAAAGGTAGCCCACCCAATAAGGAACTATGGAAACACAGCAATTGACATCCAAGTCAATGGTACAGACTTAACCTGTTCAGAAATAGGAACCATACCCTCAACCAATGTAAAATACGACCTCACAGACACAAGAGCCTTTGACAACATGCTTCTCCTTAAACACACCCCACAACTAAACTCAGACTTTGACCTCAGTGTAAAAACCACAGACGATGCAAACCCATCCTACAAAAACCTATATTGGCAAATCCAAGTCCCATCAGGAGTCAAAGGAACCTGTACAGGAACAATCCAATTCACCGCAGTAGAATCCACTTAAAGAGTAATTTAATTATTTGATACGATTACTTGCACTTGTTAGATACTCTTTGTACCTTGATGGTAGATTATCGAAAATCATCTCAAACCACTCAAGTAATCTTGTTGATTCAATAACGTTCCTCTCCCCTGAGTTTGGAGTTATCAAGACCACGCTTGGTTTCTCATCAGGGTGGTATACTCCATTTTCACAGAATCCTAAGACAAAGTCTAGAGTTTCATAAGAAGAATATGTGCTGTCCTTTAGGTTAAGTCTCACAAGTATAGATTCTATATCATATTCTTCCTTCTTAAGAAACTCACCATCAAGTTTATTGACAAGAATACCAAAAGCTCTTAAGAAGTCTTGGTACTTTTCAAGAGGGTTTAACTCGTCTACAAGACTTTCATTTATTGAATAACTTCCATCTGGATGTTCTTCAATAATACTGAGTATGCCACGTGTTTCTTTATATGTGGGAAGTTGGTTGATTGAGCTTGCCAGATCATAAAACATTCTCTTCATAGGTATTCTGACTCTTGTCATGGTTATGATTTAAGTCACAATCCATTTAAGAATATTTCGGAGATAGAAACTTTAGATCCTCTTATAAATGTTCTTCCTATGGCCTATCTTGAGAACTATTAGCTGAGACTTTGATTTGTTCAGATCGAGTAGAACTCTATAATTCTCAACTCTTAACTTATAACATTTCTCACCAACAAGTCTTGAGAGAATAGTTTCATCTTCTGTAAAGTCTTCTGTAGCTTTTCACTTAACTCTTTCGGACGAGACCGAAAGTTATATAAATAAGAATGTGGGAATTAATTATTGCTCAAGTTAAGTGAAACAGCGGATTAATGAAGCTGTTTACTTTCTAAACACTGGCCCTCTGACCAAAGAGGTCAAGGCTGCAAGTGTGTTTATCACATCATGAGCTTCATCCCTAGGAAGGGATGGAGTGAGTGATCAAAAGCATCATGCTTTTTGATCACGCATAGGCATAGTACACAGCAAGTTGCTACGCTACTAGGTGGATGGCTGGGCTTGGAACAACGACGAAGGGCGTGGCAAGCTGCGAAAAGCTCGGGGTAGGCGCATGCAGCCTTTGAACCCGAGATTCCCGAATGGGACCTCCTGCCCTCTAGGGCATTCCCATTAGGGAAGGACAACGCCGGGAATTGAAACATCTTAGTACCGGCAGGAAAAGAAATCAATAGAGATCCTGTGAGTAGGGGCGACCGAAAGCAGGAGAGGGCAATCTGAACCTTCTATCGTGAGGTAGAAGGGATGTGGATTTTTGGAGTAGCCATATGGCACCTGGTAGTCTAGCCGAAGTCTGCTGGAAAGCAGCGCCATAGAAGGTGATAGCCCTGTAGGCTAAAGGCGATCCAGGTGTTGGCTACTTCCAGAGTACCCGGGGTTGAGATTCTCTGGGGAATTTGGGAGTCAGCAACTTCCAACCCTAAATATGTTCCAAGACCGATAGCGAAGTTAGTACCGTGAGGGAAAGCTGAAAAGCACCCAGAAATGGGGGTGAAAAGAGCCTGAAACCTAGTAGCTACAGTGAGCTGCGGCCCGAAAGGGTTTCCAGGGTTGCAGCGTGCTATGCGGATATGGTGCCAGGGAGTTTACCTGAGTGGCGAGATTAAGGGTTTGTAATCCCGTAGTCGTAGGGAAACCAAGTGCCCGCAGCCCTTTTGGGTGAGGGGCAAGGTGTGAAAGCGCCTTAAGTCACTCGGGTAAGACCCGAAGCCGGGCGATCTATCCCTGGGCAAGGCGAAGCGAGGTTAATCCCTCGTGGAGGCCTGAAGGGGTGTTGTGCCAAACCACTCCTCTGACCTGGGGATAGGGGCGAAAGACCAATCTAGCTCGGCGATATCTGGTTCCTCCCGAAGTGGCCCTCAGGCCAGCCTCCTCTGAGGTAGTGTGGGGGGTAGAGCTACTGATAGGGTGTTTAGGGGTCGAGAGACTTCGGCACCCTGTCAAACTCCGAATACCCACACGCCTGAGAAGAGGGGAGTCGGAGCGTGGGGGTAAGCTCCACGTTCTTTAAGGGAACAACCTAGACCTGGGTTAAGGTCCTTAAGTGCTAGCTAAGTGGCAAACCGTGTCTTAACCCTAAAACAGCTGGGAGGTAGGCTTAGAAGTAGCCATCCTTTAAAGAGTGTGTAACAGCTCACCAGTCTAGGGTTAAGGCCGGGAAAATGGACGGGGCTAAGCTAGCCACCGAAACCCAGGGTCCTGCCATCAATGATGGCTGGACGGTAGGGAGGCGATCCGTGTGGGTAGAAGCTGGGCTGAGAAGTCCAGTGGACCACATGGATTTGAGAATCCTGGCAGGAGTAGCAACTAAGATGGGTGAGAATCCCATTCGTCGGAAAGACTAGGGTTCCTCGGCAATGTTCGTCACCCGAGGGTTAGCCGGTCCTAAGGGCTGCCTTAACATGGCAGTTCCGAAAGGGAAGCAGGTTAATATTCCTGCGCCAGGCAGGTACGTGCGGCAACGCAAGTCCATTTCGCGACGCTTCGGGGTAGGCTGAGCATGGCCGTCGCCATGTCCAACAGTCATAAGCCCCGGGAGAGCTGTAATGGCGAGAACGGGGTTAAAGACTGGATGGGTTCCCGTATGGGAATTCAGCTGATCCCTGGAGCCCTTGAAAAGCGAAATGGTCGGATCCTGCCTGACCGTACCTAGAACCGACACAGGTGTTCTTGGGTGAGAAGCCCGAGACGAGAGGGGTCAACTGCAGGTTAGGGAATTCGGCAAATTGGCGGCGTACCTTCGGTATAAGCCGTCCCTGCGATGGTGTTCGAATGAGTGCTGTCGCAGGGTGCAATGACAAGGGGGGCGCGACTGTTTAACAAAAACGTAGCTGACCGCAAGCCCGAAAGGGTGAGTATGGTTGGCGACGCCTGCCCAGTGCCGGTACCTGAAGCCCGGTTCCAACCGGGTCAAGGGCCGGTAAACGGCGGAGGTAACTGTAACCTTCTTAAGCAAGCGCAATGCCTTGCCAGTTAATTGCTGGCTTTGCGAACGGCGTAACGATGTCCCCACTGTCCCAACCGTGGACCCCGTGAAACTACTGCCTGGTGCGTAGGCCAGGGACTCCCAGTGGGTCGGAAAGACCCCAGGAGCTTTACTACAGCCTGGCGTTGTGGTATGGATGGGGGTGTATAGCGTAGGCAGGAGACTTCGAAGCGCTCACGCCAGTGAGCGTGGAGTCGCCAATGTAACACTGCCCACTCCTGTTCATACCACTCACTGGGGAAACCCAGGACAGCGCTTGGTGGGTAGTTTGGCTGGGGTGGCACGCCAACGAAAAGATATCGTTGGTGCCCAAAGGTCAGCTCACCCAGGTCAGAAATCTGGGGTAGAGTGTAAGGGCAAAAGCTGGCCTGACTGCTTCTCCGAGAGAAAGAGAAGCAGGGGCGAAAGCCGGGCTTAGCGAACCCGCGATGCCTCTTGCTGAGGCACGCGTATGACAAAAAAGTTACCCTGGGGGTAATAGAGTCGTCTCCCCCGAGAGTACACATCGACGGGGAGGCTTGCTTCGCAGTTGTCGGCTCTACCCAACCTGGCTGTGCAGTAGCAGCCAAGGGTACGGGTGTTCACCGTTAAAAGGGTATCGTGAGCTGGGTTCAGAACGCCGCGAGGCAGTTCGGTTCTAAACTACTGGGAGCGTTGGTGCCTGAGTGGAAGGGATGCTCAGTACGAGAGGAACGGCGTCCCGGCGCCTCTGGTGACCGGTTGTCCGACAGGGCAGGCCGGGTAGCTACGCGCTAAGGGATAAGCGCTGAAAGCATCTAAGCGCGAAGCCCGCCGCAAGACGAGGCACCTTAGGCTGCTCGTAGAAGACGAGCTTGATAGGGCCGGGGTGTAAGCGCCAAGGCAACGAGGCGTTCAGCCCACGGCTACTAACTGGCCGGTTTGCTGTGTACTATGCCTATGCATGATTTTCTTTTTCAAAAAGAATTAGAGCTTGTCTATTAGTTCTTTTTAACTTTATGAAAAAAGAAATGCTTAGAAGATTTTTATTCAGCTCAATTAAGATCTTATTCTCGAAAAAGTCCCCAGGACCAGTAGTCAGAGAATGGCGATAAGGTTACCTCTTTCTGAGGATCAAGTAGGCCTTTGCAAGCAAGCCTTATTAAAAGGTATTCTCCATCTGGAATGAAAGAGTGTGGCGTTCCGACAGGAATTTTAACTTCAGTACCTTCCTTTAGTTCTATTCCCTCTTTGACTGTCCCATCCTTTGTCGTGAACACAAGAGTTCCTTCACCTTCTAACACTAGTAAATACTCGTCCACATCTTTATGATAGTGCAAATCTACAGGTCTAGGGAACACACCTTCTACTAAAGTACATTCAATTTCCCCTTGTACTTTTTTAGAAAACAAGTCTCTGAACATAAGACCAGAATTAGGATCGAACACAAACCCTCTATCTCCGAACTTTTTGTATACCTCAAAGAGTTCTTCAGGGCCAAGTACATATTGATAATATTCTCTTACATTCTCGTTTTTAACCGAATCAATCAATCTTTGAGCTTCTTCAAGTTCACTCATAATCTCCACACCACCTTCACCTTTTTAAACATTTCGAACTTTAGTTTAGCCTCAAAAGTTTAATAAGCTTAGAAAGCGATAACAAGACTATGAAACCTTTGTTTTACTTCTTTGGGCTTGGTAGGGAAGGAAAACTTTTTGCTCTTAGGGATCCAGTAGTGATTGACAGCTCTGGTATCTTTGACCTGTATGAGTATTCTCCTGAGATATTATTAAGAGAAAAAGGACTAAAGTTAGAGGATTACATAGAAGGGTATAGGTATGATAGAGGTGTACTCTTTGGTGTTGCAAAGAGTGCACAGAAGTTATCACAATTCTTAAGGCTTGGGAAGCTCCTTTCCCCAGACATCATCGGAAGGAAGTTTAGCGTACACTTCTTAAACCAAGAGAAAGGAATACTGTTTAAGATTAACAAGATAAATTGTACTTGGAAAGATTTGAAGAAAGAAGTGTGGGAGGTTATAGAGCCACTCAAGATAATCTCAAAGGCAAGCTTCTCTAAGTTGTTGAAGGATTGGAAAGGTCA
>Ga0190313_1000362_pt1 | contig 27447 bp, 28 predicted proteins | sample 4870071011_MG_FD_169989 | JGI IMG/M metagenome (GOLD analysis project Ga0190313, IMG submission 169989) | Hydrothermal vent sediment bacterial communities from Southern Trench, Guaymas Basin, Mexico - 4870-07-10-11_MG | ecosystem: Environmental > Aquatic > Marine > Hydrothermal vents > Sediment ... | reverse complement strand
GCTTAAATATGAATATAGTTTTTTCCTCGCCTCTTCCAGATCCTCGCTTTCCGACAGTATCTTGTAAATGTTTTCATCTTCTTTCCACAGTTTATTCAGGTCAAAGTTCACTGCTGGTTTCAATATCTGGACAGGAACCTTCGTCTGAGGAATTACAATATCCTCTTCTCCTCCGCCTCCAAAATTCATATTTAACCCAAATAAAAAATGTTATTTAAAGTTTTTGTGAGCGATATGGGGTATGTCATCGCTCCAGAAGCAGAAATTTACACACTAATAAATTAGAACAAAACTTTAACTATCTCTTATTTAATTATCCTCTGTGCCTCTGTCGGAAGATGATTTAGAAGAAAAATTCCGTGCATTTGAAAAGGTACGCAATAAAATTAGAAAATATGAGAGAATAAGAAAAACCGTTAATGTTCTGCTGGCAACATCAATTATTTTATTTGCTGTAATTGTATTCTGGGATGTTTTGAACGGAAAACCGTTATCTGTTGGAAAAAATCAAAAAATAGCGTTATCTTTTCCTATATCAATGGTTTTGGGTGCTCTGTTGCTTGAAATACATAAAAGGAGTTATTTACGAAAGATGAAATAAACTACGAATATGCTCGCAATAATCCCAGCAACCACACCATATTTTACCCACATATAAGGGTCGCCTTTCTTATGCATTTCTGGAGTATCATCCGCGAAACCCGGAAGACTTCCGGCATCCAACTCCTCTTTATTTGAATATCCATCTTTATCCGAATCAAGATTTGCAATTTTTAGTAGAGCTTTTTTGGAATATGTTACTGTTATGTTGTTCCCCCCTTCTTCCTCAATGATTTCTTTTACAGCATTTATGAAATCTAGTCCGAAGGGGTTCAGTCCTTTCAGAGATTTATCAAAAAACACATAATCCCTTCTTTCATCCTTGTCCCAGGAATAGTTGCTTACCTCTTTATCGTAAAGTGCAGTATAAACTTCGCTTTTCCAGAACTTATCCTCTATGTCTATCTTATTCCCGTTTGAAAGGTATATAGTTATCGTGGGATAAGTCACCGCTTTTACAGCATTGGCTGCGAAGAGGATGAGAATCGTGGATACCATGGCCACTACCACTAAACGCATACAACAGTGAGATAGAACAATGTATTTATAACTTTCCTCAGCATAGTTAGTATATCCTAATTGTTATATACTCATCATCCATTACGGTCATGATGTATCTATCACAGGCGCCCACTGGGAGCATCGTGGAGGTAGTTGCCATAAGGGGAGGTATGGGTGTAATGAGAAGACTCTCAGCACTTTCCATAAGGATAGGAGATAGATTAAAGGTAATAAACAATCCTCATTTTGGACCGGTACTAGTGGAGCATCTCACCCACGGGCATAGAGTTGCGATTGGTAGAGGTATCGCCTTAAAAGTGGAGGTAAGAATGGTATGAAAGTTGTATTGATTGGACAGCCTAACAGCGGAAAGAGCACCATTTTTAACTTTTTGGCGGGATTTAAAGTAAGGACAGGCAATTTTCCGGGCGTTACCGTGAAGTATTACGAGAGCGAAATAGTTTACAAAGGAAATAAAATAACGCTAGTGGACCTTCCCGGAATATATTCTCTTTATGCCATGGACCCCGCCGAGGAGGTAGCGAGAGATTATCTTTTGAAGGAAGATATTGATGTTATAGTGAATGTCGTTGATGCTTCCGTGCTTTCCAGAAGTTTGGAATTTACCATAGAGCTTATGGAGTTGGGAAAACCCATGGTTTTGTGTCTCAACATGATGGACGAAGCCGAGAAAAAGGGTTTGCAAATAAATGATAAAAAATTATCCGAAATTTTGGGAATTCCTGTGGTGAAATGCATTGCGTCGCGGGGTTACGGACTTGATAAATTAATGGATTGTGTATATAATGCCAAAATACCTAAAAAAGTTGAATATCAGAAGGATGTTGAAGAAATTATTGACGAATTGGAGAAAATATGTGGAGATAGATTGAATGTAATTTTGTATCTTGAGGGGATAGTTGATTGCAAGGAAGGAGAAGAATTCAAAAAGAAACTTGAAGATATGCATGGCTGTGATTGCTCCACAGTAATGTCATCGCAACGACATGCACTCGCGATGTACATATTTGAATCCTCTGTCAAAGTTGGAAAGAAAAAAATAAGCAGAAGAGAAAAGATTGACAATATAATAATGCATCCAGTTCTTGGATACATAATTCTATTTATCGTATTCACTCTTTTTTTGAGCGTTGCATTTTATGTTGGGGATTTCCTCAGTTCTTTAATCGTTGAGCCCTTAGAAGAACTTGTAGTTTTTCCGAACAATCTCGGAGGTAGTTTTCTGAACGGTATGTGGGGAGGCGTTGTGGGGGCAATAGGAATAGTAGTCCCGTATCTCATACCCCTCCTTCTCATTCTTTCCTTCTTGGACGATGTTGGGTATATGGCCCGAGCGGCTTACCTCCTTGATAATTTGTTTCATAAAATAGGTCTGCATGGAAAAGCGGCCGGCCCCTTTCTTATGGGATATGGCTGTACGGTACCGGCCATAATGGCAACCAGAATATTGGATGAAAGAGATAGAGTAAAAGCCGCGCTGCTTCTTCCTATGATTCCTTGCTCCGCAAGAAGCGTTATTATTCTTGCGGTAATAGGCGGAATTTTTGGCGCGCCTTTTGCCCTTTTAATGTATTTCATAAACATACTTGTTGTTTTTCTCGTTGGAGGGGTTTTGGCGAGATTGAGTAAAAGAGAAAGTCCCGGAATGGTTATGGAGATGCCCGATTTGAAAATACCCTCAGGAAAAATAGTATGGAAAAAGACATATTTTGTTGTATACGAATTTTTTAGGGAGGCATTCCCTCTCCTCGTCTTGGGAAGCGGATTATTTGGAATTCTTGAATTTGTCGGAATAACATCCTATATCAACAGTATTTTATCACCATACGTCGCTGGAGTACTTGGCCTCCCGCCCGTACTTGGTGTTACTCTTATATTCGGAATTTTGAGGAAAGAACTGGCACTCTATATGGCCCTTGATGCCCTCAATGTAAGTTATCCTGCGGAACTGGCTCAAGTTATGAGCACATCCCAGATACTTACATTTGTTCTGTTCATCACGTTCTACATACCCTGTTTATCCACGATAGTGGTTATGGGCAGAGAGTTCAACTGGAAAATAGTAGGAGCGAGCATGGGGTTATCCGTATTTATAGCAACTCTGATAGGATTTATTGTTAGATTCATTCCGTTCTAGAGCTCTGATTGAGTTTGCCACTTAACAGCATCTTCCTAATCATTCATATCCATAAAATTATCCTGCCCGTGGACCACCCTGTGGAGAAAAGGAAAATATCTTTATGCTCTATGTTCATGGATTTTCCATATTTCTAAACTAAAGGTTAAGTATTTTTATGGGATATCCTTCTGTATGAAATTCAAAGTTGAGGTATGGCTGAAAGAGAGCGTGGAAGATCCTGAAGGAATAGCCGTGGAAAAAGCACTTAAATTGTTGGGATTTGATGAAGTTAAGGAGGTTAGGGTTGGGAAAGTTTATAGCATAGCAATTGAAAAGGGGGATGAAAAAATCATTCAAAATATGTGTGAAAAATTGCTAACAAATCCGGTAATACACAAATATAAAATATATAAAGAAGAAGATTAAAAAATTACAGTATTATTATAACTGCGGGATTTTCATTGGCATACGAGTAAATATAGTATATCCCTGGCTCTATGATCTCTCCATTTCTGTCCACACAGTTCCATGTGTCTACTATTTCCTCTCCGGGCTGTAAGGTGACAATATGTCTATATACTTTGGACATCACTACTTCTCCGCTCTCGGAAACTATGTAAAATCCAGCACCGAATGTGACAGGAACATCTGCAAGATTCACCATATGAATAGCTATTTCCTCGCCGGCGTGGTATATTAAGTCGTCAGTGTATGTAACAACGAATAGCATGGCTTCATTGTTTGAAACCACTGTGATGCTGACCGAACCTACTGGACTTTCTCCGACTTTTGCTGCTATGGTGTACATTCCCCCTGTGAAGTTGAAAGGCACTTTCCAGTTAATAGTTGTAGTATAGGAATCACCGGGTGATAGAGTTTTAAAGGTCCATATAACAATATCCGATTTCTTAACTACCTTATCTACTAGTTTGCCTGAGGAGTCATAGACATACATGTATGCTGGCGGCGGTATGCAGTTGCTTAGAACGGCTACTCCATCCCCAACATTCTTTACAGTTATTTTGACATCCACATCTTGCCCCGGAGTAAGCTGATACACCTCGCTATCCCCCGAGTATACGGCGACAGTGGTCTGCAGTATTCCCTCTGCAGCATTTATCTGCCCCACTGCGGGAATCAATCCCGCAAGCAGTCCGAACACGACCAACAGACCCAACATCCTCATTTTTATCACCTCCAATGTTGGGATATAAAGAAGGTGTATTTATACTTTTTGGGTGTAACTTGTTATTTGATAACATATAACTTCCACAAATCTCATATATTCCCAAATAATTTATGGAAAAAGGCGGGTGTAGTCTAGTGGTTAGGACGGGGGCTTCCCAAGCCTCTGGCCCGGGTTCGAATCCCGGCACCCGCACTGGGCAGGTGGCAGAGTGGTTATGCGCGGGACTGCAGATCCCGTCTACGAGGGTTCGAATCCCTCCCTGCCCTCTTTCCGAAAAGTTACAAAAAGAAAGTTTTTAGGGAATCAACTAATAATCATAAAAAATGGAGAAAAGTATTTGAGATATATGCTCTCCGGAATTTGGATATGTGCATTCTCTTCATATCCGCCGGTTGTATAATTTATTTGGAAGATATAACTATTAGCTAAGGTAGCCGCTCCAACGCTCTCGCCTACCACGAAGACATCATCTATGTATACTCCTTTGGGCTCATTAGCCGAATCGTAATGTATTGAATCCTTTGGGCTACCTGTAGCGTTCGTGTAAACCCTGAATCTAAGTATTATTGTATTACCTACGAACCCACTCAAATCGCAGTTTAAGCGTGCCAAAGTTACCGAAGGAATCCAGCCGTATCCAGTAGATGTATTTTCAATAAATTCGTGCGTATTTAGGTCTACCTCACCCTTAACTCCGGAGTATGCTTGTGGTATATCATTGTTTATTCCGTAGTAATTTCTATACTCAACGATATTCGTATCTTTGCCACTGTAATTCCATCCTATCCTCACTCCATATGTTATTGATTTCCATGTTTGGCCGTTATCCGTGCTAACCTCAATTCTGATGCCATCTGGAGGTAAGCCCGAAGACGAGTTTATGTTGAACCTCAAATATGCTATGAGCGTAACCTTATACGCCCTTGTTAGGTCTATGGATACTGTGTATAAAGAGGAATCAACACCCAAAGGCATGTATCCGTTGGGAGCGCAGTAGTACCAGTAATGCGAGCCGCTGTGTGCTTCTGTAGAGTTATCCTCATAGCTCCAGTAATCCGTGTTTCCGCCGCTTACGGTAACGCGAACATCATCTATGTACCAGCCCATCTCAGGTTGCCAACCAGTATTCGCTGTGACTCCACCAAACTGAGCGAATAGAAACACTATCCTTATTTTTGTGAATTTATCAATGAACTTGCTTAGATCAACTTCAACATAATCCCAACCGAAGGTTCCCGATGAACTTCTGCCATTGAAACACCAGTACGGTAAGTGACCCTCCGCATCTATTAGTCCAGTTAGTGCGCCAGTAATATTAGGTCCGCCAGTCGTTGCATCATTGTCAACATCATCAAATTTTAAATTGCCAGTATATGATTGTTTCGGTATTAGATAATATCTGTGGTCTTTGTCCCATACCCAGGTGGTTCCGTCATCGCTTCCCCAGAGATAAAGCACTCCGCCATTCGTACCTTCCGTCATCCAGTACTTCGTCCAGAAACTCAATTTGGCCTTCTCCGCATTGTTTATGTCAACTGGAGGAGTTACTAAAAACCTGTATTTTTTATAAGGAATATCGTATGTATTGCTACCTTCTTCGCTACTGCCTCCACCTGATTCTCTCACGCCATATATAACTTTTACATCATCTATGGCAAAATAATTATCTCTCGTGGACCAATCACTCACATAGAATCCAATATATATTGTTTTTCCAATATATTGCGTTAAATCAGCGGAAAACACCAGCCATTCATCATCGCTTGAATCACTACTGTTTAATGGGGTTTCCTCCTTATAGCCGATACTATACCCTACTTTTGTCCATCCTCCACCATCATCCACAACTGCATACAAATAACTATCTGGTGCATTCCATCTAATTGCAAACGAGAGAATTGCCCAGGTTGCATCTGATGGTATAGATAAGGGAGAATTATAATATATCTGATCATCCGCTCCAGTAGGGTCCCACCAACTATCCTCATCACTGTCATCTTCGTAAATCAGATAATTACTACCATCATAGGCGTTCCATCCAGTTGGTGATGTGGAGGAATCTACCACTTTCCAATCGCCTGAATCTATTATCCAGTTACCGAGCCCACTTTCAAAATGCTCTTCCATCAGTGTTGTATTGGATGATACCCTTAAATTAGCTCCTTTAGACGACTGCTCGTTTGAAGAATCAAAGTGTGTGGGTGGTGAAGACCTCACTCCACCTGTTCCACCAATACTCGTCATAATTGCTTGGAATATTGCCCCTAACTCTGATGACTGGGATGCATACATATATCCATCATATCCAACACCATACTTCTTTGCTGGTGATGTAGATGCTATCTTCCAAAGCCAGTATTCAGCAGAGCCTGCATCATGACCGTAATGCGTGTTCTTCAATTTGCCAGATGAAGGTGGACTGAAGTGCATAAGTCCCAGTCCTATCGTGAACACGGGGATTTTTCCGCCTATATGCGGTGCACTACCTGTATCTGGCTCATTTTCTAAATCAAGCAATCCTGAATATCTTTTTGAATCCTCATTTGATAATTCTACTGGATACCAATTCCACCCATAAGATCCATAGATGTACTTGGTAACAGCTCCATTATCATCAGATATTATATCACCACTCAACTGTGTTTGTTGTTTATCATGTTTCTCTCCCCAGGGCCACCATGGTCCAAACACTTCACTACCACCATGAGGCCCATTATTGCCTCCGTTAATTTTTGCCTCACCAACATGCGCACCACTACCTCTATATTTACCCCAGTCCATGCCATCTGTAAGTGCTATTACAAGGGGGTATCTAATTACATTTCCATCCTTGTAATCTTCAGTGTCATTATAATATTTAGCATACATAATTCCAACTCCTATAGCATCCCAGATGGGCGTATTGTATCTTACGTCATGTATAGGAACCATTTTGGAAGATGTTAATAAGTTTAGCAGATCTTGTTTATGTTCAGAAGTCATAGAATTTCTTGGATACCATATAACCACAGCTTCTCCTGAATCTGCACCGCCATCTTGACCTTCAGAAAATAAGTTAGAATTGCCCAAAACATACCCAGCTTTAGAATTCAAATCATTATAATCTGCATCCTCCGGATCACCAAAAGCAATCAAAGTAAGATAGTCATTATCTGTAAGATATGGCAAAATATCATTTTGTATAGCATTAACTAAATCATCCCACTTTGTGTTTCCATCACCATCAGGATCATCATCCATACTTCCTGAATTATCAACGACTAAGAAAATATCTAACGGTATTCTTTCTCCTGCAGTACCTGGTACTTCAGGCAACCAGAATGCCTTGGGTACAGAGTGGGATTCCCCATGGGTGTAATCTATGACCTCTGAGTTTGTAGTCAAATAAATTCCGTTACCGTCTAGATATGCCCTTCCTTGCTCATCGGTACTTCCGCTGTATGACCAGTCCCAATCTCCGATTACATTCGTGCTTACATCCTGACGGTTAAGGAAGTCTAGAGGGGATTCGCCGTTTATGTTGAGAATGGTTGCATCGTGGTTCCAGTTAGCGGTACCATTTTCCAGATCATCCCAGAAGAAGTATACTGGCAGGTAGTGTTTGGCGATGTTGTTGAACGAGAACATCTCGCCCGTGTAGCCTGAGTTGGAAGTGTTCCATTGTTTTTCCGTAATTTCGTTGATTTCATCCACTGTAATTTTGATTAAATCATGTGAAGAGCCGAAGAGCGGTATCCAGATGATTTCAGTTGTGGATATGTTTTTCGGTCCGACATAAATGCTATCGCTACCTATGAGTTCATCTCTTTCGTAGAATCTGACGAGGCAGGATGTGCCCACATCACCGTGGTTATGTATTTTCACTGAGAGAACATATCTATGGCCTACCATGGGGTGTTCATCGCTCACGCTTATATCCACTTCATCAACTGCCAGTTCAGGATTCCATTCTATCTGGCCATAATACATCATTGCTCTGAAGAGGATATAGTATCTAACCTGTAGGGTTCTTTGGGTTGCATCTGATGAGCCTTCGCCCTCAACATCGGTAACGAAATCCGAAACGCTGTTTATATCGAATGGCAGTATCAGAACCTTGCTTCCGTCCGTATACTGTAATCTTACGCCGTATCCCCAAGTAGGTTTCCATTCATTGCGATACACTGTATCGAAGGCGCCACCATAATCCACGAGACCAGTTGAGGATGCAAATTTCAGCCAATCCACATCCTGCCATGGAGGTGAGGAAGTTCCGCTCACAACTATTCCCATTCCTCTGAACGCAGCGTTATCCGCGTAATTCACGCCGTACAGATTTGCGGTGCCTGTTATATGGTAAGTCTCATTAATCTGCAAGCCGAACAAGTCCATTATTTTAGCGTGGAGCATATCTTCGGCTATCGTGCTCCCGATGAACAGTAGATGTCCGCGATAAGTGTTTATGTATTCGCAAATTTCTTCTTTATCTGTAGTGCTTAAGTAATAGTGCTGGGAAGTCCCACTACCTCCGCTACTTCCAACATATATCACAAGATTATACGATGAAAATACCCTGCCCGTCCCGAAATACGAATTGTTTTCAAGTGCTGTATGCGTGGTTATATTGAGGGCGTAACCCATCTCCTCAAACCCTTCCTTTATGATGTCCCTATTCGCCGTGGAGAATGTCGTATCCGGATCGGTAGAATCGTAAATGAGCAGAGTGGAGAAAAGAACTTCTATTTTGGTCGGCATCACCCCCTGTAGATAGTTGTTCTCCTCGTTTGTTTCTGGGATGATATTCAGTGGATCTACAACAACAGATAATGAATGCACACCCGGCGGTTTTGCAATCCAGTGAAATTCCACATATGTCTCGCCACCGTAGGCTGGTATGGTTCCTGTGGGCAAGGTATCTATCTTCTGTCCGTCTATGTACAAAACTACCTCTGTACTTTCGTTCATCATACCATTGTTTCTCACAGTCACATTTATTATCACTTCCTGATTGTATAGGGGTCTTGTAGGAGTAATATCTATACCTCCTATAGCCACATCTCTGCCTGTCTTTCCGGTTATGCCCGTGAGCCACATAAGTATATCATAAGCCACCTTTGCCTGCGACCCTAAATTCTCTATACGCGAAAACTCCAAGGATTCCCAGACGAATTTTCCATTTCCCTTCACAGCGGCTATAACCGGTATTGCGTTGACTTCCGTAACGCTCTGAACATTCCCTCCTACTACATTGATAAGAGATTGTTTAGCGTCATATATGTTTGCTCCATAGCTGCCGGAATACCTACGCACAAAACCTGCAGAGAAATTCTCAAGTAAATGATAAGGGTTGGGTGTTCCGTCCATGCTTCCGGAATCAACATCGGTGCCTGTGGTGTAAACAGAGGAAATTACCCATACACCACCGTAGTTTCCATAAAAGTCCTTCAGGTCCGCTACCTGCTCAGAACTAGGCCCAGTGTTGTATCCGGAACACCAAATTATGACATCGTAGCCTGTGTGGGCAACAGGGTCCGATGTCAAATGTGCAACCTTCGTGTAATCAAAATCAATGGACCGCAATGCCGATTCCATATACTGTACAGGTGAGTATCCACAATCATCAGTTATATCTCCATTCGCATCAACAAGCAAAATCTTCGGCAACACCGTTACGAACTTGTATGTTGAATTGTATCCCGGATCTTCCACAACAGTATCGTCCAAATATCGTACATTCCAAGCCTCCATATACAATGTGTGATTTCCGGCTACGGATATGTTCTGCCAGAAGCCTTGTCCAACCTTCCAGATAACGGTTACAGATGTTACACCAGCCGCTGGTATGTACCACCATTTCTCCTCCTTATATACAAAAACAAAATCCTTTCCTTCCTCCAGTCCGTACCTCTGCTTAATTGTGGTCCAATTATCATTCGTCTCTATCTGATATCTTCCCTTTATATCTACTACTCTTATATAAAACTTCGCAGCCGTATCACCCTCATTTATTAGAGTTATCGTAACGCTAACCAGATCATCATGGGTAGGAGATTCATCACTCAACAACACGGAATCTGGCGTGAGATTTAACCAAACTCCCCGCAACGACACTATCGGCGACCTCACATATATGTACTCTAAGGATGTGGCTACGGTCTTCGTGTTCTCTGAATTGTTCACAACTACAGTCACAGCATAGTACCGGTTGGACTGTATATTATCCGGAACCAACACCCTCCCTGAATATATCCCGCCACCCTCATTGTCAAGCGTCAGATTCAACCACTCTCCATGTAGGTGTACAGTGTAATTGTCTACCGAATCCGCAGGATCAGGATCAAATAAAGTTACATATATCTTTCCTATCTTCCCTTTAACCAATGGTGAGGGTTTTGTTGTCACGCCAAGCACTATCGGCGGAATATTCGGCTTTCCCCTCAGCGTGGATTGCCATATCACTTGATTGTTGGATTTGTCTATCAACAATACCGTAAGACCATCATCGGGTAAAAGCTCCAAACTATCATTCTTACTCAAATAAAAGAAGGATTCTCCCACCTTAAAGTCTCCATCTCCAAGCGACTTCTTGTTCTTGCTAGGCCAGTTTGATATCTCCGCCAATAAATGCCTCTTTATCTCTATATTCCCATCGTTGTGCGTCACAACTACAACAAAAAGCGTGTTTGTAGTGGATAATCTTTCACCTCCTATGTTCGTCACATTGAGCTCGAAATAATATTTTCCTCCCTCCGTGGCGTTTATAAATTTGACCGTGAATTCACCATATGTCTGCGGATTCGGTTGAGGCATGTTATTCACAAATATGTATATGCTCGAAAAGAGCATAACCGTAATACTGAGTATTAACAGATTGCCAACAACTTCCGATACGCCTTTTTCTTTTCTTTTTATCTTCTTCATACAGCATCACCTCTAATCCGTTGCTTGCATTCAACTACCGCAGAATCATATTTAAAATTTTCGCGGTAGGTACCTTATGTCTCCTCCTCCATAGACACACTCAGAATATCTAAATCATCCATTTTCTTTCCTTTTCTTTTCCTTATTTCTTCAATCTCTTCCTCAAGTTCTCTCTCAAATTCATATTCCGCTCTTTTCTTCCTGTAAACCATAAGCCCACACTCCCATGTTAGATATGGAGAAGAAGTACAAAAATCTTTCTGAAGTAAGGTTTATATATTGCTGAGCAATGCTATTCTGCCCGCCAGCCATGCATCCCCTGAAAAATGAAGGGGAAACCACCCGGCGGGCAACACTCTAAACCTTTATATACATAGGTATATTTGGGTTATGCAAGGAGTTGAGAAAAATGATAAAGCCTCTGCAAGTACTCCACGGTAGTCTGAACAAATCGGTGATCGTTTCGGTTAAGGGAAATAGGGAGTACCGTGGAATATTGGACGGATACGATCAGCATATGAATCTCGTACTCAAAAAAGTTGAGGAGATAATAAATGGAGAGAGCAAAGGAGTATATGAAATAATGGTACTTAGGGGAGATAATGTTGTTTTTGTCTCGCCGTGAGGTGGTGTAGATGAGTAAGGGTACCCCATCAATGGGTAAAAGAAGCAAAAACAAAACCCACATAGTTTGCAGAAGATGCGGGCATCATTCGTATCATATAAGAAAGAAGAGATGCGCCCACTGCGGATATCCGAATAAAAGGTGGAGGTCATACTCCTGGGCCAAAAAGAGGAAATGATAGTAGATAAATGTGGGGTCGCTGGTTTCAAATTTAAAAAAAATGATGTTTTTCCTTATTTGTACTATTCGTTAAGGGCCTTACAGCACCGCGGACAGGAAAGTGCGGGAATGGCTATATATTCGGATAGTGTTATCAAGGAACACAGAGCCATGGGGTTGGTTTCGGAGGTTTTTGAAAATATATACATTGAGGGGAATGTTGGAATAGGTCATGTTAGGTACTCTACCCAGGGCTCATCTTCAATTAAAAATGCCCAACCCCTCGTTATGTTCACGAAAATAGGAACTATGGCCGTCTCGCATAACGGTGAGATAGCGAATGCCCACGAACTCAGAGAAAAACTGATGGCCGAGGGCCATACTTTTGTTACTGAAAGCGATTCGGAGATAATAGCGAAGGTAATATCAATAGAAACCAGTAAAACTGGAGATTTTGTACTCGGAATAAAAAGAGCCATGAGGATTCTTCACGGCTCATATTCTCTGGTTATACTTCTAAATGACAGACTTTTCGGGGTAAGGGACCCCCTCGGCATAAGACCTCTTGCCCTCGGCAAGGTGGATTTCGGCTACGGAATAGCCTCCGAAAGCGTGGCGTTTGATTCTCTGGATGGGGAGTTCATAAGAGATGTTTTTCCCGGCGAAATAGTTGAGGTAAAAGAAGATGGATTCGTAACTCATGCCAGAATTAGGAAAAAGCATTATGCTCATTGCATGTTTGAGTATGTTTATTTCGCCAGGGCTGACAGCATAATTGATGGAAAATCTGTGTATGAAGTCAGAAAAAATCTCGGAAGGATCTTAGCGGAAGAGCAGCCGGTAGATGGAGATGTTGTTGTTCCCGTTCCCGATTCCGGAAGAGCCCATGCCCTAGGATATTCGGAAAAATCTGGAATTCCGTTTGCTGAGGGAATAATGAAAAACAGATACGTGGAAAGGACATTCATAATGCCTTATCAGGAGCATAGGGTTGCGGGAATTAAACTTAAACTGAATCCGGTGAAGAGCGTGGTTTCAGGGAAAAGGATAATTCTCGTGGATGACAGTATAGTCAGGGGGAACACAATGCTTAAAATAGTGAATATGCTGCGAAAGGCGGGAGCAAAAGAAGTTCATGTAAGAATCGGCTCCCCGCCTATAATAGCGCCATGCTATCTGGGCATAGATATGAAGACCCGTGATCAATTTATAGCCACAGACAGAACATGGGAGGAAATTGCCCGCGCCATAAATGCGGATAGTGTAGGTTATTTGAGTATAGAAGGTCTCGTGAAGGCCATAGGCCATCCGAAGGAAGATCTCTGCCTTGGATGTTTAACAGGCGAGTATCCCGTTAGGATAAAGGGAGAGAGATTCCGCGAAGTAAAACAAATTGAAGATTACTGACACTATGGAAATTTTTGCGGAGCGTACTGAAAGGGAGCGAAGCAAAAATTTCCAGTGGACCGGCGGGGATTTGAACCCCGGGCCTCCTCGTTGCAAGCGAGGCGATCTACCGGGCTGATCTACCGGCCCTCAAATGGCGATGGGAAAAACTTATTTTAATTTTTTGCATATTGCCTCAGTAAAGGTAATATCGTCCTCCGGCATACTCCGCATATGAACGAGGTACGGAAGGAAATGATGTTCAAGGGAGTTAAAATACAGATAGTCAAAGGAGATATAACGAAAGAGGAAGTTGATGCTATTGTAAACGCCGCCAACTCATATCTTAAACATGGTGGCGGGGTTGCAGGAGCCATCGTCAGGAAAGGAGGACACGAAATACAGAAAGAGAGCGATGAAATAGTTAGAAAAAATGGACCCGTGCCGACGGGAGAGGCAGTGGTTACCGGTGCAGGCAGGCTTAAAGCGAAGTATGTAATCCATGCGGTTGGTCCTGTTTGGAAGGGAGGCAAAGAGAACGAGGATGCCCTTCTCTACAACGCGGTTTATAGTTCTCTGCTAAGAGCCAAAGAATTAGGTCTAGAATCAATATCCATACCGGCAATAAGCACAGGAATATTTGGATTTCCAAAAGAGAGAGCTGCCAAAATTTTTGAAAATGTCATAAAGGATTTCATAGAGAATGAGGATGGGAGCGTAAAACTTATAAGACTTTGCAATATAGATGAGGAAACAACGGAGATATTCGCTAAAAACATAAATTTCGAATAGGTTGATATGGCGTGTCAAAAAGAGAAAAACCTTATATAGTTTTATGAATAGTCAATTGGGATGGAGAAATATCTCCTTAGCGATTTGAAGGACGTTGTGATAAGAGAGGGTGAATTGGAAAAACTCCTTGGGATATATGAGGAAGTAGCAAAGGGGGGCTTTCGCTGTGTTTTGATAGAGGGAGGTATGGGGAGCGGAAAAACCACTCTGGTGGAAAATTTTGCTTCCAAAGTTGACTGTCATTTTTTAAAAGTTCATGGTCTGAGTTATAATATACCCGAACCCTTCCTACCTTTTAAAATGCTTCTTGAAAGTGTTGAGAGGGAGAGCGGAATTGAAAAACTTTTCATAGGAGAACACGAGGAAGTGGGGGGAATAACGGACAGAATGAGAAAGCTTTTATCCCTGCTTTCCAGGGATAAGGTGGTGGTTCTGTTCGTGGATGATGCCCACTATTTGGATGACGGAAGCATAACCCTCTTAATGTACCTCAGATACGCATTGGAAAAAAATAGAGTTATGGTGATATGCGCCTACCGTCCGGAGGAGGGTGGAGCGCTCCGCGGAATACTGGCGAGATTGCTCTCCGATCCGAGAACAGAGCATATGGTTCTCCACAAACTTTCTTACGATAAAGTCAAAAAGATTCTGATAGATGATCTCGGCTATAACTTTTCCGAAGATGTGGCTGAAGCAATCTACGGAGCATCGGGAGGTAATCCGTATTACCTGAACGAACTTCTTAATACTCTTCTATCCTCGGGGGCCATAGATAAGAGCCGTAAGGTCTGGAATCCAGATGTTTTGCTTAAGGAAATAAAACTTCCGAGAACAGTGGCAGAAATGGTCATAGAAAGATTCAACGCTTTATCTGAGAAAACTAGAAAATTTTTATCATACGCTGCCATATTCGGAAAAAATTTTGATTTTGATGATGTAGCCGAAGTATCTGGCTTGGGAGAGGACGCTCTGGACGCTTTGGAGGAGGCAATTAATGTTGGCTTCATAGCGGAAACTCCGTTGGGATACGAATTCACAAACCTTCAGGTTGTTAGGAGCATATACGATAGCATAGTTGCGGAACGCAGGAAAAGAATGCATCTAAAAGTCGCGAGATATCTGGAGGAAAAGGGTGCAAGCGTGTATGATTTGGCAACACATTATTATCATGCGAGAGATATTGAAAAAGCCAAAAAATACCTTACAGAAGCGATGAGAAAGGCACAAGGCGCGGGAGCATACAGGGAATCACTGTGGTTCATAAAATCCTTGAAATCGCTCGGCGTTGAAAACGACGAAATAAGATTCAGGGAGGGATTGGCCTACTGTACACTGGGAGATTATACTAAGGGTCTGGAGATACTCCTTTCAATACCCAAGGAATCTCCTTTTTACGAAGATGCGATCATAACAAGTGCTCCTATACTTGAAGGAAAGGGAGAGAGGAGTTTGGCAGCAAACATGCTTATAGAGCTGTTCGAGAGTGCCCGAGATAAAATAAAGGTGGGCTCCAGACTTGTAGTAACTTTATCCAGACTTGGAAATATAGAAGAGGCAAGAAAAATCCTTTCCCGAATGAAAATAGAAGATGGTACGCCTATAGACCACTATTTTCTTGAAAAGGCTCACGCAGTATTTAATTACTATGCCGGGATAGGAGATGAAGCCCTCAAACACTTTATAAGAGCTATGGAATATATTGAAAAAGTGGAAGATGTTGATGTGGAGAAGGTCAGAGCGTATTCCAATTTAGGTGCGATGTACGGTGTTATGGGAGATGCTGAAAACTCCGAAAAATATTTCAAGAAATCGTTGGAACTGGCTGAAAAGATAGGATATGTTGAGGGTATAATGTATGTTCATATGAACTGGAGCGAGAGTTTGCGATATATGGGCAGGTATGATGATGCACTTAAAATGCTTAACAAGAGTTTAGATATGGCAAAAATTTTCGGACATAAGGATGTTTATGCGGGCTCCAAGCTCAATTTGGCCTGGATATATCTTGAAAATGGGAGATACGAAGATGCACTCCATACCACATCCGAAATAATAAGAATGGTAAACGACGCATATGTTTATAGCGAAAGTTGGTTCGTTATGGGCTACGCTGCACTGTGTCTTAACGATAAAGGGTGGGCGAAGTATCTTAGAAATGCGGTGAAATCACAACCTCAAAAAATAAAAAAGATGTTCTGGAACGAATTGCTTAAGTTTGAACTCAATGGAGATAAGAGTGATGTTGAGGAATATTACAGAAAACTTCCATCTTTTGAGAAGGTGTTTTACAGTCCTTTTATAGCGAGAGTGTATGTAAAAGAGGGAAGAAATGAAAAAATAAAGGAGATTATTAAAATTCTGGAGGATTATTCTCAATATCCAAGAGTAAAAATAATAAAGGCAGCTCTTGAAAAACTTGTAGCTGGGGATTATGAAGGATTCCGTGATTTAATGCTTGAAAGCAATTTGCCATTCTACCTAGATATTATGAGGTATAAAGATATCGGCCAAGAACATCCCTAAACTTTTTATATATCAAAGGTATAGGCGGCCCCGCAAACGGGAGGAATACGCCATGGTTACGGTGTATGATGTTCCAGCGGACAAATTAATCGCGAAGGTTGCCGAGAAACTTAAGGATAAAGCGGAGCCGCCAGAGTGGGCCATGTGGGTCAAAACGGGAAGACATAAAGAAAGAGCGCCGGAACAGGATGATTGGTGGTATATTCGCCTCGCCTCAGTTCTGCGAAAAGTTTACATTAAAGGTCCCATAGGTACATCCCGCCTAGCGGCGGAATATGGTGGTAAAGCGGACAGGGGTTCCAAGAGATACCATGCTGTCAAGGGTTCCAGAAATATAGTTAGAAAATGTTTGCAGCAACTTGAGAAATTGGGCTATGTTAAAAAGGACAAAGAGGGCAGAATTATAACCCCTGAGGGAAGGTCATTCTTGGATAATGTCGCTTACGAAGTGATGAAGGAACTCGTTAAGGAAAATAAGGATTTGGAGAAATATATGAAGTGAGTGGGTATGGAAGAGGATAAGGAACTTGAGGAAATACGACGCAGAAAATTGCAACAGTTGCTTGCTCAGCAACAGATTGAGGAGGAAGAGGCCGCAGCAAAAGAGGCCGAACTACAAAAAGCAGCAATATTGAGAAGAATCCTCACCCCGGAGGCAAGAGAGCGACTAGCCCGCCTCAGAATGGTTAGACCTGAAGTTGCCGAAGCTCTTGAAAACCAATTGATATATCTCGCGCAAGCAGGAAGAATAAGAAGTATGATAACCGATGAGCAGTTAAAAGAAATCCTTAAGAAATTGACTTCAACTCGTAGGGATATAAGAATAATAAGGAGGTAGTTTAAATGGCTAGAAATAAACCTCTGGCAAGAAAGTACCGTTTGCTTCGCGCAATGAAGCAGAATAGGAGAGTGCCAACTTGGGTGATAATAAGAACGGCGAGAAAGGTGACCACGCATCCCAAAAGGAGGCATTGGAGAAGAGGAAGATTGAAGGTTTGAGGTGATGAGGTATGGCGGAAAATGAAAGAATATATACTATTCCTCTCAGAAAGGTGTTGAATGTTCCCCGCAGCGTTAGGGCACCTTACGCCATCCGCTTAATTAGAAAATTTGTTGCCCGCCACATGAAAGTTCCAGAAGAGAATGTGTGGATAGATAACCGAGTGAACGAAAAAATATGGGAGAGAGGAATAGAGAAAGTTCCAAATAAGATAACTGTGAGAGTTATAAAATTTGAGGAGGAGGAGACCGCTGAAGTCCTCCTTCCCGAGTGATTTGGCCGTGTGGGGAGCGAGGGGCAATATAAATCCCGAAAAAATACCTCAAAATATTTTTGTTTATGATTCCTCGCTAATTTTTGGAAAGAAACATATTATCGCGGCATATAGGAACGCCAAGAGAAATTTTGAAAGTGGAAGGAACATATCATCAAAAATGTATGTTGAAATAATGCTATATCTTGCGGGAACTAGGCAAATTAGCGATGCAATGGAGATTTATAGACCAAAACCGGAGGGAAAATATGCGATTCTTTTCAACAAAAATTTTGAGGGAGAGGCGAGAAAATTTATGGAAGAAAATAATTTGATTAGAGATGAGTCAGTTCTGGAAATAACCGAAGAAAAAATATCCAAACTACAAGGAATTTTCCGCGAAAGACCCTTGGAGTTCGTTTTGGAGAGAATGGCGATTCTGAACATTCAGAGATGATGATTCCTTATTTTTTCTAACTGAGAGAGCACATATTCTCTTATCTCTTTTACGGTGGGCAACTTACCTATAATTTCTCCATTTTCCACATATTTTTTAAGCATTTTCTCTCCGGATTCTTCCGAGCCGTAGGGATGCACATAGTATTCCAGAACATCTTTTCTGAATACTTCCTTTCTTCCAGAGTACTTTCCTCTTTTAGCCAGAGGTTTTCCTTCAACCTCCACGATATCCATTGCGTAATCCACAGTGGGGGCATTGGATAAGTATGTTCCCACACCGAATCCATCAACAACATCCACCAGTTCCTCTATCGATTTTTCATTTATCCCACCGGATACGAAAATTTTTACATTCCTGTATCCGCGGGAGTCCAGTTCCCACCTTACCTCCTGAATTATATCTCTGAAGTTCCCTCTCCTAGACGATGGTGTATCCAGCCTGACTGAGTGGAGATTTCCAAATATTTCCGCCGCTTTTATAGCGGCGAATTTTTCATCGTTGAATGTGTCTATGAGCGCGATTCTCGGTACCTTCTCGGGCATAATTTCATCAAATGCTCTCCACGCCTCCTCTTCTCCCATGGTGAGAATGAGAGCATGAGGCATAGTCCCCTTCGGTTCCTCTCCAACTAGTTTAGATGCAATAACACTTGAAAAACCGTCACACCCTCCAATGTACGCCGCTCTATCAATCATTGGTGCGATGGCCGGATGCATTCTTCTGACCCCGAATGAAAGTATAATTTTATCCCATGCTTTGAGGCGGAGTTTGGCGGCGCGTGTGGCTATTCCAGACGCTTGGCAGATGAATCCCAATGCGGGGGTTTCATAAACTGCAAAATCATCGTAATATCCTTCTATGACCATAACGGGAACGGGAACTCCATTTCTGGAAAAGGGTGTGAATATCGTCCCTTCGGGAAGGGCGTAAAGGTTCACAGGAATGCCTTCAAAAAGTTTCACTACCTCTTCAAGGCCCGCAAATACCGCCCAATCCATTTTAGTTGAGTGGTATGTGAATTCCGCAACCACCTTTTTCCTTATACCCTTTTTCTTTAGAATCTCTTTAGTGCGCTGGAAGTATATATCTGTTGTCAAACCCTCCTTTATTTCTTCCTCCGTAGCCACATGAAACCTTACCATTCGCTTACCTCCTCAAGTTTAATAACTTTCGCGCCGTAAACCCTTTTCATGTATTCCAAGGCCTGCTGCTTCGTTTCCTCATCAATACTCTCCGTGCATTCCTCGCAAATTGCAATCTCATAATTTCTGTAAAAGGCGCCAGCAGCGGTATGCTGAACGCATATATCCGTGGAAATCCCTGCGAGTATGATTTTCTTGACTCCGAGGTTTCTTAGTATCGTGTCAAGAGGAGTATTGAAGAATGCATCGTACCTCATCTTTTCTATTATTATATCCTCGGGCTTGGTTTCAAAGACCAGTTCTGTGCCTTCCGTGCCTGCAATACAATGCTCTCCCCACACACGAAATTCAAAATCTCCGGGTAAATGAACATCTTTTGTGAATATTACTTGCCATCCTTTTTCTCGGGCTATTTTTATCAATTTCTCTATATTCTTTGCGCATTTCACAGCCCTCTCACTTCCGAACTTTCCGGTAACGAATTCCTTAACCATATCCACAACTATAACCGCTATCATCACCAAGGCACCTCCTTCTTTCCCATCTTGTATCCTATTATATTTACTGCCCTGTGGAGTAGAGGAGTGATAAATAGTATAAAAATTATCGCTGGAAGATTCCAGAAGGCGTAGAGGAAAAAGTCAGGGAAAAATATGTAGGTTAGGAGGAAAGCTACGAAGACAAATGGCCACTGGTCGAGAAGAAAACCCTTTCCTCCACTCTCTATACCCATCCTCCTCTTAATGAAGGAGCCAAGGGCATCACCGAGCATTGAACCTGATGCCAGACAGAGAATTATTAAAAAAGCTGTGAAAAAATCATCTGAAAATGTCGGAAACAAATTATTTGGAAATAGAAAAGATAATGTGTTCTGTATCATGCCTATGAATACTCCGCCAAATATTCCTCCGAAAAATCCCCGCCATGTCTTGCCTTTTCCCAATATTCTTCTGCCATCAATGAAATTCTTTCCGAAGTCCATTGGGGTTTTTCCTTTAAATAATACTGCAGAGGGATTAGCTGTGTACGCCGGAAGCATATACCAGAGGGCGCGAAGAATTAAAAATATTATATCACTCATGCCAATTTATGACCGCAGTTTGGACAGAATTTCGCTCCGGGAGGAACCTGCGAACCGCAGTTCGGACAGAAATTGGCAACCGGAAGCTTATAACCGCAGTTAGGGCAGAATTTGGCATTCGGCGGAACTTCCGAACCGCAGTTGGGACAGAACTTTTTCCCGCTCGGTTGAGGAGTTGGGGGCGATGCGGTCTGCTGCTGCATCCCCTGCGAAATTATCTGCGCCATTCCTAGTCCCATACCGAAGCCGGCGCCCATTCCAGCCATTCCTGAACCCTCGCCGGGTTGCTGACTTATGTTTTCCACAGCCTTACCTGTCTGATACTGCATGTAATTCACGCCGAGTGTAGCCATCGCACCTCTCTTATCTATCGCCTCTTGAACCTCCTCGGGCAGGTTTATGTTCAAATCCGCGATTTTGGTTATTTTCAAACCGTATCTCTCCGTCTCGCCGGTAAGTTTTGTGAGAACTAACTGCTCTATTTCCTGCAAATAGGCAGGAATATCCACAACGCTGAGATTTTTATCTCTCTTGAGTTCGCCTAGGGCATCGTTGAGGGTTTTCACGAGTTCTCCCTTAAGCCAATTTATTATTTCCTCGCTTCTCGCGTATTTCATAGTTCCGACGAACTGGGTTATGAAAAGTGTTGGCTCTATAACCCTATAGGAAAACTGTCCGAAAGCGCGGATTCTCACCAATCCGAATTCCGAATCCCTGAAAACCAGGGGTTCGGGAGTTCCGAATTTTCCGCGCAGTTCTCTCTTCTGAACGTAATAAACTTCCGCTATTTGCTGAACTCCCGTTACGGCGGCGGCAATTTTTGCAAGAAAGGGAACATTCTCTGTTGTCAAGGCGTATCTCCCGGCTCCAAGAACTCCGAGCACCTTTCCATCTCTGAAGAAAACCGCGTACTCGTCCTCTCTAACCACTATATTATCATTCCACTGTATGTTGCGGGGCAACTTCCACATTACATTTTCTCCTTTATACGCATCCTCCCAGTAGAATGTTTTTCTGGCGTAAGCACCTTCCATATCATGCTTTCTGAATATCATGAATTATCCCTCCACGAGTATGTTCGCTATTGCATAAACTCTCTCATCAAATATCTTTCGGAATTCCAGCAGTTCGTTCTCTATTTCCATAAAAATATCCATCATGTTCGCCCAGTTCTTCTGCATGGCCATACTATGCGCTTCCTGAACCTTATCTCCAATACTCTTTATTCTATCAAGAAGGGCGAGGTCCCACTCGTAAATTTTGTAAATTTCATCAACATCTATTTTGAAATCGGAAACCAAAGGAGAATATCCTCCCTCAGCATGCCTTATTTTTCCTTCAATCTCGTACATCAAATTGATTATCTTTCCGCTCTCGCCCATAAGTTCCAGTTCCATCGCGTTTGCGATGGTTTTGCGAACATTTTCAAACTCATCTCTGATATGGTGAAGTTTATCTGCCAGTTGATCCCTCAAAATTTTATCGGCATTTCTGGCATCCTCCCTCTTTCTGTATCCGCGAAATCCCGGTATGGCCAGTTCTATCTTTTTGAGGAGGGTGCGCTCCCTCTCCACCTTATCTCTAATGCCTTCCAATGTTATCACCTCCCATGAGGAAAATCAAAATCAATCCTGCAACGAAAAATGCAACTATAACTCCATAAACCATTTCGTATCCGAGGGCAACCGCAAGGAAAGGTATCGCTATGACCAGCATGAATAACCCAATAACCAGAGGTAATGCTTCCTTCTTGATTATTCCCATAACTATCAGTAAAGCGGAAATTATGAGAGCAAAGGACAAAACCCCTACATATACCCCGAGATAGAGGGAGATCAATATGGCGAATGCTATTCCCATAAAAACCACGCCCCATCCGGTGTAGTAGGCTCTATCCGATTGCTTCATGAGGATAGTTAATGGATGTGAGTATAAAAAGTTAATCGTTTTTTCCATCTCAAATCTATTTAACCACTGCGAAAGAGTCAAGTATTTCCGCATGCTCAGATATAACAACCTGGTGCTTCAACCTCATACCGAAATTTTTCCTGTATATTCCTATGGTCAGGAAAAACGAGGAGTTGTTTTCGAGTATATCCTCGCTCCCGGGATAAGAGTAAGGTGCGTAGAACCCACCTAGCGGCATAGCTGTGTAATGTGGATAATCTATATTTCTCGCCGCCAAGAAATCCCTGGCAGCGGAATCCATTTTTTCGGCTTTTTCGCCTATTCTCGCATATTTTAAGGCTTCACAAGCCGCAGAGTTCAGAATCTCAAGATACCTGATTTTCTCGGCATCTTCCTCCGTGAGTATTGTTCTCCCCACACCAAGGGTAAAGCCCTTGTAGACGGGAGCGGTATCTATTATTATAACATCGCCCTTCTCAATTTCTTTATCCGTTGTGTTGGCAAGAGGACATGATGTTCTTTTTCCCGAAGCCACTATACTTCTGTAGGCAAAACCATCCATACCTCTTTTTATCAGGAGTGAATCAAGCATTGAAGATACTTCGCTTTCCTTCATCCCTATTTCCATCATGCTTATAACTTCCACTAGGCAGGTATCAAGAGTTCTCGCCCCTTCTTTAATTACCGCGAGGTCATCATCCGTAGGTTTTCTAAGAACCCTTCGGAAAAGTTCATCAGCCACAGACACCTTCCTCTTCACAGATTTTCTCAGAGAGTAAGGGGTATCCGATGGTATAAGAATCCTTCCATCAGGAAGAATATCGTTTATATCTCCATTACTTAAGTAAATTATCTCGTAGTTTTCTTTGTTTTCCACTTCAAGTTGCTCCTCTTGTAGTTTATACGCTACAAGTTTCGCGCCATCTGAGTTTATAATCATACCCAGAAAAGTTTTCGCCGATGTGAATTTCACGGAATCTTTATTTTGCGGAAAAATTAAGAGTGCAGAAGCATCATACTTCTCTATCAATTTTGATGCGAGATTGGTGCGAAATTCATTGCTCATTAATCCACCTCCTGCAAATCTCAATATCTCTTAAAACTCTTTTATCCTTCGTTGTGAGAAATAATGCACCTTCGGCATAATCCTCACTTCCCTTTCCCGGAAATTCGCCGAGGATTATGTAATCCCTTATTTTTATTATGCCCATAATTTCCGCGAGAACATAAATGAGTTTTAGAACATTTTCAAATTCCGCATGAATCCTTACAGGGAAATCGTGGGGAAGTTCCAAATGTATTGAAGGTATACCATAACTTTCCGCGTGAAATGCGAAATCCTTATCTGCACTCATAACTATAACTTCAACTCCGTATTCTTCGGCAAATTTTGCATACGACTCCACAATAACCCTATCTCTCATTTCCTTGTCAGCAACATATTCTCCGCTCTTCACCCTTAGGGTTTTGAGATTTTTTTCCATCCAGAGAATTTCCCCGAGCGCCATCTTCGCTATTCTCGATTCCTTTACACTCCCGTTAACGAAGTACTTCGCGTATTTTCCGTAGGGAAGTGATTGGAAATAATCTATCTCTCTGGGCGTGTATTTATCGTGGATTCTTGCATCAATTTCCTCCAGAACGGTTTTGGCTATAGCGTATCCGAATTTATCGTAGGAGTAGAAGTTGGATATCGCTTTGTAATACGCGATATTTGTATCTATCCCAATGAAGATTGGTTTGGGTGCAAAAAACGGCTCCGAAATTTCCTCCATTTTCAGCTTAAGCAATCTTTCAACATCCTTTGCATTTTTAAAAGGTATTACGCCCCCAATAATTAAAGAATCAAGAAAATCGTGATGATTGGCGAGGTCCCATTGCAAAAACTTTGGCAAATCCTTCCTCCCTCTATCGAAATCTTTTTTATCCGCAAGAATTTCAATTTCGCTCTTTTCCATATTAATTTTCAAAAGTGGAATTTCAAGAAAAGGATACTCAACCCTCACTTCCTCAATTCCTTCCAGATAGATGTTGTTCAAAACAACGGAAATCTCGTTCCAGTAAATCTTAATTGTATTCATCAATATTTACCTCCATTATTTTCTGCGCGGGCATTGGTCTCATCATGAACGGCAGATGCGAGTATTTCATATCCTCCAGTTTCAAATAACTTATTTTTCCTCTGCGCAAACACGACATTAACGCTATTATCTGGGATTTCCTCGCACCCGTGATATCCACTATAAAATCTTCATCTATACTTTCAAAAACCTCTTTTATATCTGAGAAATCATCCTCAATCCTTCTCGTGGATATTGATACTTCCTTCCCGTATATTTCAAAAAGAAATTTTAAAGGAGAGAGGAGTTTGTTCAGCAAATCTTCATCTGTGTAGAGAATCAGTATTTTCTTCGGAAAGCCCTTTGTTTTTGAGTAGGCATAAATGGAATTAAAGGTAGTCAGCGGGTCCCTCGTCAGGAAAGCGATGTAAATCATGCGTCTCTGATTCCCTCTTCCGTTATGACGAATATCGTTTCTCCCTCAGGTAAATGGGGCGAATCCACCAACCTCGCTATTCTCTTGCCGTGAGGTCCTTTTCTGAGGCTTATTCGGAATGTTGCTGTGTGAGCAACAATATTTCCACCTATCGGCTGTAGAGGATTGCCGAACATTATATCTGGGCGGGCGGCGACCTGATTCGTAACCGCTATTACCGCATTGAATAAATCCGCGAATCTGAGCAAATCGTGCATGTGGCGGTTCAGTTGCTGCTGTCTCGCCGCTAAATTTCCCCTGCCTACATATTCCGCTCTGAAGTGGGCTGTGAGAGAATCAACCACGAGTAATCTCACCGGAACTTCCTGCGCAAGTTCCTTCGCCTTTTCAACCAGAAGCATCTGATGATTGGAATTGTACGCCCTGGCAACATGTATCTTTTCAAGGGTTTCAACGGGGTCAAGACCCAGGGCTTCGGCCATCTGCTTTATCCTCTCTGGCCTAAAAGTATTTTCCGTGTCTATGATAACAGCATGGCCGTTTAAGCCACCCCTGTCGTCGGGCAGGGTCACATTCACAGCGAGTTGGTGCATTATCTGAGTTTTACCACTGCCAAATTCCCCGTAAAATTCCGTTATGGCTTGAGTTTCCAAACCACCGCCCAGCAGAGAATCCAGATTTTTTGAGCCTGTTGTGAGTTTCTTTATATTTTTTCTCCTTTCAAGAATCTCCGCTCCGCTCTCAAATTTACCTACATCCGCGTATTCCCTGGCAGCCCTTATTATCTTCGCCGCAGTTCCTTCCCCTATTCCCGTGGCTTCCGCGAGTTCCGCGGGGGAGGCAACTGCAACAGCCATTATATCGTAGTATCCTGCCTCCCTGAGTTTTTCCGCAGTAGCCGCCCCCACTCCGGGCAAATCTTCAAGTTCCCGAACCTTTTTCTCTTCGGAATTCTTCTTTTTCGCCATCCTATATTCACTCCTTACTCGCCATATAATTTATCAAATCCACAACACGCCTAGCGTAGGCGAATTCGTTATCATACCACGCAAGAACCTTTACGAGGCTTCCTCTAACATAAGTTTCCGAGGCATCGTATATCGCGCTCCTCGTATCTCCCTTGAAGTCCATTGAAACCAAAGGTTCATCCACATAGCCCAATATTCCCTTCAAGTAAGTTTCCGATGCCTCTTTGAAAGCAGCCCTGACATCATCCTCCGTGGGCACATTCTCAACATCAACAACAAGATCCACAAGAGATACTGTGCTTGTTGGAACTCTTATAGAAATTCCGTGCATCTTGCCGTCAAGTTCAGGGAGCACGAGACCTATGGCTTTTGCAGCGCCAGTACTAGTGGGTATCATGTTGAGTGCCGCTGCCCTCGCCCTCCTCAAATCCTTGTGGGGCAAATCCAGCAATCTCTGGTCGTTCGTGTAGGCGTGAACGGTGGTCATTAACCCGGATTTTATACCGAAATTCTTGTGAAGAACTAGACAAACAGGCGCTAAGCAATTTGTTGTGCAAGATGCGTTGGATACCACATGATGTTCTTCTGGATTGTATTTTTCGTGGTTAACTCCCATAACTATCGTTATATCCGCGGGAACCCCCTTCGCCGGAGCGGTTATTACTACCTTCCTTGCCCCCGCATCAAGATGTAAAGCGGCCTTATCCCTAGAGCGGAAAACTCCAGTACTTTCAACAACATAATCCACATCGTAATCCTTCCAGGGAAGTTTTGATGGATCTCTCTCGCAGAACACCGGTATTTCCTTGCCGTTCACTATGAGCGACTTATCCGTGTAATCTACTTCGTCCTCAAATTTTCCGTAGTTGGAATCGTACTTCAGAAGATGCGCTAAGGTCCTCGCGTCCGTTATGTCGTTGACAGCCACTATATCCAACTCCTTGTATCCATTTCTGAAAACCAAGCGCCCTATTCTTCCGAACCCGTTAATCGCTACCTTCACCATATCCAATCACCGAAACCCCTATTGGATAGTGATATTTGAAAGTTATCGGTGAGGTTTTTGATTAGAATGTTAGTATAAATTGTTATGATTATAGTTGTCGGAGAGAGTGGTGAACAACTTTTAAGTACGAGATCATAAATATAATGATTGAGGTGACTCCAATATGCGGAGGGCGACGGTAGCATTTGCTTTGGTGGGCATACTGATAATATTATCAGGAAATTTCCTCCCTATGAATGTATCCGAAGCACCCTACGAGATAAAATTATCTCAACATATAAATTTAAAATTTGTATTGCACAATGTTATAAAGATAAA
>Ga0190313_1000361_pt1 | contig 27459 bp, 28 predicted proteins | sample 4870071011_MG_FD_169989 | JGI IMG/M metagenome (GOLD analysis project Ga0190313, IMG submission 169989) | Hydrothermal vent sediment bacterial communities from Southern Trench, Guaymas Basin, Mexico - 4870-07-10-11_MG | ecosystem: Environmental > Aquatic > Marine > Hydrothermal vents > Sediment ... | reverse complement strand
TTAAAAAGCAGGAGGTAGCGGGATGTACAAGCTTTTGACAGTTAAAGATGTTGTGAGAATTCCCCCAAGAATGTTTACAATGGATCCAAAAGAAGCCGCAAAAATAGTTCTGAGAGAGACTTATGAGGGAATTTATGATAAGGATGAGGGAGTTATCTTGGCAGTTCTTGATGTTCATGAGGTTAGTGAGGGTGTTATTGTTCCTGGTGACGGTGCAACTTACCATGAAGTCGTTTTTGATGTTCTCGTGTGGAAGCCTGAGATGCATGAGGTTGTTGAGGGAGAAGTTGTTGATGTTGCCCCTTACGGTGCTTTCATAAGAATTGGACCCATGGATGGTCTCGTTCACATTTCCCAGCTTATGGATGATTATGTGGTCTTTGATGAAAAGAACAAGCAGTTCCTTGGAAAGGAGAAGAAATACCTCCTTAAGCTTGGCGATGAAGTTAGGGCAAGGATAATTGCCATCAGTGTTAAGAGCAGGATAATCAGAGAGAACAAGATAGGTCTAACGATGAGACAACCCGGTCTTGGAAAATTTGAGTGGATTGCAAAAGAAAAGCGTAAAGGTGAGGCTGGATGAAGGAAAGAGCCTGCAGACACTGTCACTACATAACAACTGAGGACAGATGCCCAGTTTGCGGGAGCAGGGATTTAAGCGATGAGTGGTTTGACTTGGTTATAATCATGGACGTTGAAAATTCAAAGATAGCTCAAAAATTAGGCGTGAAAGTCCCAGGGAAGTATGCAATAAGGGTCAGATAAAGATGTGCAGAGAATTTTACTTCAAACTCCCTTTTTCCCTTAGAAGTGAACTTAAAAAGCCATTGGGTGAGTTAGTTAGGGGTGAACTTCCCCGCCCTTATATTTTAGCAAAAGAAAGGTTTGAAAAAGCTCCCTATCTTATTACAGTTGGGGATGTTGTCACGGAAAATGTTTTAAAGCTCGGCATAAAGCCCAATGTGGCAATATACGACCACAAAACTGAGCGAAATGAGTACAATCCAGAAATTGAGTTTGATGCTGTAGTACTTACAGCAAGCAATCCACCGGCAACCATAACGAAAGCTTTATTAAATGCGATCCGAAAATCCATCGAGCTTGCCAAGAGAGGTTTAAACGTTCACATTAAAGTTTATGGTGAAGAAGACCTATCCGCAATTCCTGCGGTGCTTTACGCTCCTCTCAATGCGTTGGTTGTTTATGGCCAGCCCAAAGAGGGCATAGTGCTTATAAAGGTAACACCGGAATGTAAGCGTAGATGTGCTGAGATATTGCGTAAGATGGAGGTGGTTTACGATGGAGATTAGAGTTACTGAAATTAAGGAGAACAAGCTCCTCGGGAGAAAGGAAATTTACTTCGAGATTATCCATGAAGGGGAACCGACCCCCTCAAGAAAGGATGTAAAAGGAAAGCTCGTTGCAATGCTTGACTTAAACCCAGAGACAACAGTTATTCAGTACATTAGGTCTTACTTTGGTAGCAGGGTTTCAAAGGGCTATGCAAAGGCTTATGAGAGCAAGGAGAGAATGCTCTACATTGAGCCTGAGTACATTCTGATTAGAGATGGTTTGATTGAGAAGAAGGAGGGAGAATGATGGGGCAGAAGTGGAAGCTTTATGAAGTTAAGGATGGCAAAGTTGTGAGGAAGAACAAATACTGCCCAAGATGCGGTCCTGGAGTTTTCATGGCAAACCACAAGGATCGCTGGAGTTGCGGAAGATGTGGCTACACTGAGTGGAAGAAGTGATTTCTTTTCTCTAAATTTCTATTGTGGTTAAGATGGTCTTTCTTTACTATAAAAGTCTCAAGCTAAAACTCCACCCTCAGGTTTATGAGCCTGCTGAAGACACTTTTCTGTTAGCTGAACATCTGAAGGTCAGAAAAGGGGATATTGCTTTAGACATTGGAACAGGAACTGGGATAATAGCGTTGTTAATGGCAAAAAAAGCAAAATTTGTTCTTGGAGTTGATATTAACCCGATTGCTGTTGAATTGGCCAGAGAGAATGCAAAAATTAATGGGATAAAAAACGTTGAGTTCCGCATGAGTGATTTGTTTGAAAATGTTGAAGGAAAATTTGATATAATAGTTTTTAATCCCCCTTATCTGCCGGGGGAAGCCAAAGAGTTAAAGGAACCAATTGACTTGGCCTTAATTGGTGGGAAGCAGGGGAGAGAAGTTCTTAATAAATTTATTAGTCAAGTTAGAGGCTATTTGAGACCAAATGGTATGGTTCAAATAGTTCAGTCATCAATAACAGGTGTTGATGAAACCATAGAAAAGCTCACAAAAATGGGTTTTAAGGCAGAGATCACCGCAAAGGAGAGGTACTTTTTTGAGGAAATTGTTGTTATCACAGCTAAGCTAAGTGAATTCTCCTAACTTCCTGGATAAATTTGACTTTTGGTCTATTCTCGGAGTCAAAATTCTCTTCGAAGAACTCAATTTTGAACTCCTTTTCACGTGTTTTGATGATTAAAGTGGGTTTCATATGGCTCAACATAGTTGCCACTAATCTTTACTGTTTTTAAACTTTTTGTTAATTGCCGAACTATTTTTCGACGATAAAATACTTGGTGGTTTATAAAGTTAAATGACCAAAGTTGTGTTGCAAAAATTTTTAAACACCCTCTTTTACTCCCTCTTAGGTGAGCCTAAAATGGGGAATGTAAAACCCAATATGCCCGAGGAGATTGCGAGACTATTTAAAAAGCACCATTATGCTCTTGTTGGTAGGCATAGTGGGGTTAAGCTATGCCACTGGTTAAAGGAAAGTATAAAGCACAATAGGGTTTGTTACAAGCAGAAGTTTTATGGCATTCACTCTCATAGATGCCTGCAGATGACCCCAGTTTTGGCATGGTGCACTCACAATTGCATATTCTGCTGGCGTCCAATGGAAGGCTTTTTAGGAACAGAGCTACCACAGCCATGGGATGACCCAGCGTTCATCGTTGAGGAGAGCATAAAAGCACAGAGAAAATTACTTAGCGGTTATTGGGGAGTAAAGGATCAGATAAACGTCAAAAAGCTTGAGGAAGCCATGGAACCTAAGCATGCAGCAATAAGCCTCTCAGGTGAGCCGATGCTATATCCTTACATGGGGGATTTAGTTGAAGAGTTTCACAAGAGAGGCTTTACTACCTTCATAGTTACTAATGGAACAGTTCCCGAAAGGCTTGAGGAACTGATCAAAGATGACAAGCTACCAACACAACTCTACGTCTCTTTGACGGCTCCCGATATTGAAACCTACAACAGGGTTAACATTCCAATGATTCCAGACGGATGGGAGAGAATAATCAAAACCCTTGAGTTAATGAAAGAGTTGTCAACGAGAACTGTAATAAGGTTAACTCTTGTCAAGGACGAAAATATGCATAATCCAAAGGGTTATGCAGAGCTAATAATGAAAGCTAAGCCAATGTTCGTTGAAGCTAAGGCTTATATGTTCGTGGGCTTCTCAAGGAACCGTCTAACTATAAATAACATGCCCAAACATGAAGAAATAAAAGCATTTGCTGAAGAATTAGTCAAATACTTACCCGGATATCACATTGAAGATGAATACCAGCCAAGCAGAGTAGTGTTAATAATGAGGGATGACATAAGCAAAGAAGGGCGCTTTATAAAACATTAACTTTTGGATAAAACTTCTTTGTTTTGGTCTTTATTTTGGAAAAGCTTATTTATTTTTGGAAAACATTACTATGTTGGGGAATGTTAAAGATGAGGCATGTAATGTCATTTATTTTGATCATTCTCATGATAACCTCATATGGAGCTGTTGCTGCAAAACCGATATTAGACGGCTCTGTTGAGTTTTTAACAAAAATAGATGGGTTAGCTAACACAACTCGGGATATAAGTTTGGTAATAATGGCATTAGCTGCAGCTCAGGGAAGGGTTGAGCATAACCTTAATGAAGATGTCGCCTCACTTACTGATTTGTTAATTTCATGGCAAAATCCTGATGGAGGGTGGGGATATTTTAAAGGGAGTGTGAGTAGCGTTGTTGACACTTCTTATGCAGTTATTGCGCTAAAAAAGGCACTTAATCTCTATGAAAAGGGCACTCCTGAATATTCAGAAATTTTCCATTCAATAGATGATGGTATTTCATTTTTACTGAATTCTTATTCAGGTAACGGTTGGGGATATGTTCCTGAAACGGAGCCAGAGTTTTACCCAACAGTTATGGCGGTTTGGGCTTTGGGAGAAAATGGATTTGGAGTGAATCATCCCTACATTGAAAGATCTCTTAATTACATGGAGGATTACAAGATTGACAAGTATAAAGCACTGGCTCTAAAGTTACTGGCTTTTAAAAGCGTTGGAAAAGATGTGGATATCAAACTTATAGATGACATAAAGACAGCACTTAGCTCCGGAAATTTAAGTGTAAGTGATAGAGCTCTGCTCACTTATGCCCTCGTGGCTTATGAAGATGTGAACTTTGATGTTGTCAAAGCACTTTTAATTTTGGAATCTTTAAAGCATGGAGAGTCTGCTTTTTACTGGACTGACGGTTCTGGATTGTTTGCCCAGAGTCATCTCTTTGAAGCATCATCTTATGCCACATTGAGCTTTGCCCTTGTTAGTGATAAGCTAAGTGGAGGACTTGAAAACCCATTTAAAACCTCTTGTGAAGCTTTGAAGAATGCTCAAAATCCAGATGGCGGCTGGAGTTATTCTTATGGCTTCCCTTCGAATGAAAAAGCAACATATTATGCATTAAAAGCCCTTAGATTATGTTACTTCAGGGATCCAAGCATTGAAAAAGGATTGGAATGGGTAAGGGCAAAATACGAAGAAGATAAGTTAATCGCTGAAAAGAATCGTGAAATATATTCACCTTATGTTTACACCCTCTTGACACTTCTTAAATTTAATATGTTGAATGAAACTGAGAAGAAAGAGAACATAGAACTTATAAAGAACATTCAGCTTGACACGGGAAAATGGGGGAACTTTTTGGGTCCCCAACCATATGATACCGCTCTGGCAGTTAAGTCTCTTCTTGCACTTGGAGTTCCGTCAAATGACAGTGAAATTCAGGAAGCAAAAAGGTGGTTGCTTTCAATTTCTAAAGGAGGATGGGGAACTTATATAGATACCGGGTTTTATTCCTATATGCTTCCGCCCGAAGTTTCTGTTACGCTTGAAGTTCTTGAAGCTTTGGCACCAATTTCGACAAAAAATGAGCTGGAGCCCCATCTTAAGTGGCTTATTGAGCAGAGAACAGAAGATGGTGGGTGGGCAAATATAAAAGAACATTACCTATTTGGCGTGTTCCAATATAAAGAAAAGCCAACTGTTGAGCTTACGACAAGGGCAACTGAATTACTATTAAAATTTGGATACGATTACAGAGAAGAAACTTTCTCCTGGTTACTGGACAAGAAACATGACGGCATGTGGAGGAACAATATCGTTGATTCAGCCTTAGCTACGCTGTTTCTTTCACAGTTTCGGTTTGTATCAAAAATTAATCTCTATAATGTTGTAAGATTGATACCAGAACAGAAATTTTACATTGTATATACTGATAACAGAAATGAAACTGCTCAGAAGATCAAAGAGTCAATTAATATGCTATTTGAAACAGCAAATGTTTCAATTGAGGAGTTTCATGGATTCGGGAATGCTAACTATATTGTGCTTGCTAACTTCTCTGACTTCAATATTACTAAGTATAACCCATATTTCAAACTTGAAGTCAAAAGTGGGAAGGTATACATAAATGGAAAGGGATATGAATTAGATAACACAGTAATGTTGATCCCAGGGAAAACTGAGACGGGATACATACTCTTTGTTCTTTATGAAAAGAACCTTAGCAATGTTGTAGTCAAGCTCTTTGATTCTGGATTAGTAAAATATCTCAAAGGAAATGCACTAATTGTGACCTATGAGGATAAAAATCACAATGGAATTGTTGATTTAGAAGACCTAAATGTGAAATTTATGAGGTGACCTAATAGTGAGAGCTCTAATAATAGGGATTGGTCAGTGCGGAACCAAAATAGCTGATTTGTTTGCATTAGTTGACTTTGAATCACTGGCAATAAATACATCAAAAAGTGACTTAGAGTATCTCAGGCATATTCCACAAGAGCGCAGAATTCTAATTGGAGAAAGCATAACTGGGGGGAAAGGAGTCAATGCGAATCCTGTGCTTGGAAGAGAAGCCATGAAACGGGATCTCCATTTGGTAATGCGAAAAATTAGATTAGCTATTGGATATGAGGATGTGGATGTGTTTTTTCTAACCTTTGGTTTTGGAGGAGGAACGGGGGCAGGAGGGACACCTGTTTTAGCTGAAGCCCTTAAAGAGGAATATCCTGACTCGTTAGTTGTAGCTATAGGTGCCCTGCCTTTAAAAGAGGAGGGCATAAGACCTACCATAAATGCTGCTATAACAATTGATAAACTTTCAAAGTTTGCTGATTCAATAATTGCGATAGATAATAATAAGCTCAAAGAGAGTGGTGTTGACATAAGTAGGGCATATGAAAGAATCAACTATACAATTGTAGAAAGGATAGCCTCTTTGTTGGCATTAATAGACGTTCCTGGGGAACAAACCTTAGATGCCAGTGACTTGAAATTTGTACTTAAGGCATTTGGAAGCTTTGCAACTATAGGATATGCAAAGGCAGAAGCAAGCAAAGTAAAGAGTCTGTCTCGCCTGATACTCAAATCCTTTGAAAATGAAGGGCTGTATCTTGATGCAAACATAGAATCCGCACTGTATGGATTGATTGCAATTCATGGACCTCCAGAACTTCTGAGAGCTGATGAGATATTTGATGCGCTGGATTATCTTACTCAAAAAATTAAAGGAAAACAGATATTCAGAGGATTCTATCCAGATCCCAGAGAAAGGGAAGTTGAGGTGGTGACCCTTCTGAGTGGGATATATGAAAGTAAGAGTATAGAGGACATAATCTTGACAGCTAAACGTTATGCTCAGTCGTTTATGAAAGCAAAAAAAGAAGCAGAGATTAAAAAACAGGAATTACTATCTGGTTTACCTGATTTTGATGACGTATATCCAGGTGAGATAGAATGAGTGAGATAAAAGACTCAGTGGAAGTTGCACTTGAACTCAATGAGAAGGAAGTTTACTCTCACATAGCTCATGAAAGTGCCGAGGATATGATAAGGATAATTTCATCTCTTGATGCTGAGAGAGCTAAAAACAGGGGTGAGATAATTTACTATCAAGATGACTGGGATGATTTGATTAGACAAAGAATAGCAAAGGGAAAGAGGCACACAGCTTTTGATTTCTACAATCCAGCATTGCTGAGTATATGGGAAGATAGGGTTAGATATTTAAAGAAAACCAAGAGGTCCCTGACTCTTATTGCATTAGGCGTTGTTCTTTTTGCTGTACTTTCTGTTGTACTATCTGTATTTTTAAATGCCCCGTGGTTCATAGTAGGCCTTAGTGTTCTTCCAGCTCTGGCACTTCTTAATACATATAAAAAGGAGAAAATTGACTTTACATACTATCAGCTCACCCAGTTCTTTATAGATGAGCTTAAGGAACTTGTTTCTAAACATCAACTGGATAGTACAAAATACAAATTTAAGGTGTTTAGTCACGATTATTTTGGGCTTGTAACAAAGAAAACGGGTTCAAGCATTTTTGCGGTAGTCAAAATTGAGGAAAATATGACCAATGCTGAATGAAAATTGTTAAATATTGCTTTACTTCTTAATGATAATAGTGAGAGTGAAAATGGGAAAAGCGCAAATATCATTGGAGTTTGCATTGATATTCGGGATAATGCTTATCCTGTTAGCATACTCCATCAATAATATAACATTTACTCAAAATTCTCAAGCAGCCGGAGCTCTTAGAGTTCAGATCAGTTTGGAAGCCAAGAACCTTGCCAATTCTATTTCAAACACAATCTCCCAAGTTTACGCTCAGGGCCCAGGCTCAAAAGCTACCACATACGTGACTCTTAGGTATCTCAACGATGCTAATTACCTTGAGAAGGCCTTTAACTTAAGCGGATCTCCTCAATTATTCATAACGTACCTCAATGGGGCATACGTAGGGATCGTGGACAGTGCAAATCCAATATTGGAGAGCACTGGCGTCTCTAAAAATGCCTTCTGGACACAGTCCCTATACAAAGCAGATTTAACACTCAATGGGACATTTGTGCCCTCTGGATCTGTTACATATAATGGCACAACATTAAATGGTATCCTAATAAATAATTTAGACCAGATGCCAAGTAATATTGTGATAGTGGTGGAATGGATTCCAGGAAATGGTAATAGTTGGACATTCAATCTTACAAGTGGAGAGCTTAGGATAAACATTGATCCTGGTGGATGAAAATGAAGAGGGCGCAGCTGAGTCTTGATGTTCTACTTGCAGTTTTACTTGTAATGGTGACTATCACAAATCTTACATACTTAGCCACCAGTGAAATCAGCCATTCTGAAAATTTCGATACTTTTACTAAACTTAGACTTTTCTCTGCAACCCTTGTTGATCATTCTGCCAAAGTTTATGCAATTGGAGAGGGATATAAAATAAGGGAAGTTGCCCCAGATTTAAATGGTGGAAGGATCGGGATTATATTCAATGGTACAACAAATAAGATAATAGTAAACGCGACGGTTAATGGCAGAAACTTTTGGATTATTAGGAACTCAACAGTTCCCCTTTATACTTCAACCTTAGTGCTTAACAGTAGTGAAGAGTTCTGGATTGTTGCTTATTACAATTCAACTGAAGGGATGTTGTATGTTAAAGTCGAGAAATAGAGCCCAAACAGCTCTTGAGATGATGCTCATTGCAGGCATAATCCTTGTGAGTATTGCATTAGTTGTCCCGTCTTATTTTGAGGAGAATACTTTAACCTCGGTGGTTGCTTATGTTAGAGCTTCTGCTTCTCGTGCTTGTGATTACCTTAACTTAGGTGTCTTTTCCAACGATCCAAGATATTCTCCCCTAAATCCCATCCTTGAAACATTGAATGGGCTCAACCCAAATTTAAGGGTACTTAAGCTTGAAACTTCCCAAACTAATGACACTATAACAGTAGTTGTCGTTTTAACAACCCCTTACTCTACAATAGACAATGAGACTTTAGCTTCTGCAGTTAGGAGTTTTATTGTGCATGACTTAAATATGACGACAAATCGGACTCTCTCAAATGGAACTCTGTTCTATGGGGATACCGCAGTGAATATTGTCGTGAGGGTAGAAAAATGAGAAAGGGCCAAGTATTGTCTTTAGATGCTTTGCTTTCTCTTGTAATCGTTGTCATGATTATTGGGGTAGTTATAAATACAAATGATATGATAAAAGCTGAAATTACAAACTTAGTGACATGGTATGATAGGGCAAATGTTGCCAATAATATGCTGGATATTCTGACAAAAAGCCCGGGATATCCAAAAGATTGGGATGTAACTAATAGCCAGATTCGGATGCTTGGATTGGTTTCCCTTAATTATCCTTCATCAATTGACTATAACAAGATAGCAGAACTTAAAGAAAGAATCCAAAATAGGGATTTATCGGTTATAGACAGTTTAAGAAATCTGAGTTCTGGAAAGGATTTTATGCTTGATATATATCTAAGAGAGTATTCTATCAGCACAAGTAGATTTCCAATTACAGGGGTATATATTGTTGTTGGGGCCCCAAATGACAATGTTAATTTTAAGCTTTCAGATAGTGGAGACTCCCCTTTTGATGTAGTTTGTGGTTCTGTTATACTTAATGGAGAACCTTTGTCATCACCTACTGGAAGTATTGAATTAAATCCTGGTGATATTGTTGAATTTGTACCTCTCGAAACGGTTTATGTATACTCCGGAGAAACTCTTTTAGGAACAATTCCATCCAACTCTGCTGTAACTGTTGAAATTATTGATGCTGGATCGAACTTGCAGTTGAGATACAACACAGCAACAACATGTCAGCTTCAATTAACTGGAATAGGGAGAGTTTACGTTCAAGTTAAAGCTTATGCACCTCAAAATGTCAATCTGACGTATACGTTCACTCCAGTCTCAAATGTAACAGATCCCGCGCTTAGAATAATCATGATAAACAACACAATTTATGCACCAAATGGTAGTTTATACACCTATAGCGATGCTTTAATTTCAATGAACAGCTCTCAATGGGTGGAAGTAGCTGAAAGAACTCTACCAATGGTGAGGAGGGTTTATAAGAGTAATTTAACACTAACTTCAGCTTTTAATGGAACAGAGCCAATAATAATAGGAAGGCTGAAGCTTAGTGTTCCTGATTATGCATATCTCAATGTAACTTTGGTTGGTACTAATGCAAATGCTTCATTTTTAGCTGTTAATGGGAATTCAATAAAAGGTGTGTTTGTGTATAAATTTGAGAACATTACAGAGGCTGTGATTGTTGAGAATGATAGAATAGTAGAGAAGTATAATGGCTTAATGATACCACTAAGTGATGTTTTCCCGAATGCTGACATAGCGGAACTATATCTCACGTCTTTTAAAGGCAATAAACTTTCTATCAACTTAACTTGGAATTTGGGGAGTATATTAGAGCCAAGAGTGGAATCCTGCAGATTAAAGATATGGGTGTGGGATGACAGATGAGAAGAAAGGGGTTTGTGTTGACTCTGGATGCCTTACTTTCACTGCTCTTGGTAATGATATTCGTATCCGCCGTAGCGATCATAGAGAATAATGTTAATACGTACACCACGTATATGAGGGAACAGGAAAAGTATATAGCGGAAGATACGCTGACCATTCTCAGAACTGTCAGTTTAAAAGAACTTGTGCCGCCACAGAAGATTCAAGAGTGGCTTGCTGATGGAACCTTGAACACGACCCTTGTCTCTCCAGATATGTCTCCATTAGATATAGTATCCACCTATTGGGCTACTGAACTCATATATCCCTCTGCAAATCTAAGGCAGAAAGCTGAGATAATACTTGGGTACGTTCTCAACAGAACTCTGGCTGGATACAACTATGAGCTCATGATAAACAACTACACGAGTCCATATTTAAGAAAAGTTGGGAGTAATCCCTCAGAAGTTCCAAACATAGCACCTGCAACACTGATTTTGAGTGGGTATGCCTATAATCAAACTCCGAGAGGGTACATGGCAAGGCTTTATCTTGCTCAGATAACGAAGCAGGACGAGTATATTTATATGAGTGATGCTGTGCTGAGTTATCCGTATTATAGCGGATATTTTAGACTATTTGTTTTCACTGGCCCATATATACCGATATTCGAAATGACTCCAGTTGATATTGGGAGTTTTATAGAATTACCATCGGGAGAGAAAGACTCAGCGATTTTATTCTTTATGCCAGTAAGATATTATAAGGTGGAATTAGGTAGTGGGTGGCTCATTGACTTAATTGAGAACTGGATAAACAATCAGCTTTCTGCTAAAGTTAAGATTTATATAAATTCAGTACCACTTTACTGCAATGGGAAAAATTATGGGGATTGGCAAACGGTTAATAATCCAATTTACGTGAAAGCTGAAGACTCAGTGGGTGATGATACCTGTAATTTGCTGGATTTGCTTAATCCAGGACAGAAAAATGCCCTCCACTTTGAGATTAAACATCCCTCAGTGTTTGGAATATCTGGTATCTCTAAGATTATCTCTATAGGCGACTCTGGTTCCTCCCACCTAATCTACGTGTACAACACAACGAAGTTCAAGACCTACGAGTTTGTCCACGACTTCAACTTCCCTGATGTTGAAACCGAGAACCCCACTCAGGTGGAGAAGGCTGTGTTTATCCCTTACAACATAACCAGCATGAATGTAAGGGTCCACATAAATGTTTCTACAACCACTAATGTTACCCTCAGAATCCGGGTGCTTGATAGGATAATAAACGTGAGCAGAAAAACGGTATCTGGGAATGTAACCCTTCAGTGGAGCGATTCGGAGATTAAAGCAGCTTTAAACTCCGCTGGATTAACTTATGAAAATCTAACCAATCAGTACTTCTATCTTATTCTGAGCATCGGTCTGAAAGATTATGAGGAAGTGGTATCTCCTTATGAGTATGGGGTATTGTACAATAATGAGTCGTCAACGTTGTTCCTTGCCGAGAAGTTCCCCCACATTGGGGGAGGATTCCATCTGATAGGGAATGATTCCACAGTTCATATTGACTACGAGACCCCATCATATACTATTCACACGATAAGCCTAACTAGAAGTCCCCAAGTAGAATCCGCTACCTGCCCCAATGGGGATGAGTGGTGTACTGATATTACATGGAGCTGGAACCTTCCGAACGTTACTCCAGTTTATACAAAGTTTCAATTTCCCTACTTCTGGAATAAGCTTAAAAGCACCGACCCTTCCCAGCAGGTTAGTATATACAATGATGAACTTGGCGAAGAAACATTATACTGTCATGGGAGTGTATGTACTCCAAATAGAGGACTTTTAAAAGTCTTCAATCACTGGGGTTATGGCATATGGAGCAGGGCAAACGATAACTCAATAATACAACCTACCATGGCACCAGGAGAGAACAAATTTATTCTGCACTTTGGACAGGGCTTCTACATATCAAAAGATAATTCTATGGGTGAAACCTTAATTCTGCTTGATAGCTACGTACCCTATGGAAACACTTTCCCCTATCTGCTTCAAGGATATCCAGAATACACTGGCTACAATCTCACTTATTATTATGAGGATATAAATGGGAATATTAAAAGTGATAGCTTGCTGATTGATATTCCTTACGAGACAAATATAAAATACAGGAACATTACAATTAATGAGCTTTATCCAGAAAAGTATGCCCTTGATGATGCGATAGTTAGGTTGTTTAAAAAGCTTGGTGGTCGGGATAAAAATGGATGCTCTCTGGTAATTCCAATTAAGCTTGAATCGACCATTTCGGATGTGATACCCATCCAAAATGTGCCCTCACTTTACAAACCTATAACAATAACACTCAGAGTGTGGAGGGAAGGATAATGATGAGAAGAGGATTTTTGCTTAATTCATTCGTTCTGCTACTTCTCATCCCGATGCTCCTTCTCTTGGCTACCTATGAAGATATTTCCTCTCAAATAATTCAAGCACAAAGCGAGAGGGTTCAAGCTGAGAGAACATATAGAGTGATTTCATACCTCGAGATGGATTTTCAAAAGGCTTTGGAAATTTCAACAAAAAGGGCTTTGATTGCCACAACAGAATACGTTGCAACCACGGATTTTATTAGAGGAGAAATGGCAAATGAAACTATAGCAAACTTGATTCTTGACGGGTATTCCAGAGTGGGTATATCAAATGAACAGAACCTTAAGGCATGGCTTGAAAACATTACTTCAAGCCTAAGGGAGCAGGGATACTATGTTTCCCCCTCCATAAATGAAATCTTAAACAACATTTCAATTACAGTTGCACCTTTAGACTCGTTTCGTATAGCTGTAACTGCCAGAATTCCAAGAATAAGGATAACAGACAGCTCTGGCATTGTGATCTATGAAGGGGCTCTACCCCAAAATAGAAATGCAACAACAATAATAAGCCTTGAAGGCATCGAGGATGCGTTCATTGCGAGAGAAACGGATGATTTTTACCACAGGATAATTAGAGCATGTAAATATTCATATCCCGAGCTCGTTAAGAAACCCATTAAAGTTTTAAATGGGACGGGAGAGAGCGATATTCCAATTGTGACGGGAGTTTATGGAGAGGATATTAGTTACAATGCAACACACATCTGGAAAGATAGTTCATACATAATGAATACGACAATTGGTGGGATTGAGGTGTCTCCCATAGATATTCTTGAGAATGGCGATGTTGGTGTTTTAGTGTTTGATCTTCAGCAAGTTGGTCAGACTTCCTGGTGCTCACAGCTTCCTTACAGACTTAACATTACAATAAATAGCCCTCAGCCTCTTACTGAATACCAGCTTAAAATAAATCTTACCTCCGTCTTTTCCTCACTTCCAAATCCCCCCCAAATGGAGATATACTATCAAGACTGTACTGGACCATTAAAATATTGGATTGAAGAGTGGAGTCCAAATTCAACGATTCTCTGGATTAGGGTTAATTTAACGGCTGGAGGTAATATTGTATCACTGTATTATGATCCCTCTGTGGTAGGGAATAAGGGTAATCCGAATGATGTGTTTGATCTGTATGAGGACTTTGAGGATGGAAATTTGAATGGTTGGAGCTTCTCTGGAAATGGAGGATGGATTATTACAACAAATTCATATGAGGGTAGATATGCTGTTACAAATGAAAATATTAACCCCAATGAGGAAGCCTGTATATACAAAAACCTAAACTTACCTGGAGAGAGTCAAATATCATTCTGGTGGCGATTGGAATCAGATGGTGAGGGTATTTTCACAAAAGATCAACTTGAATTCTTACTTGATGGAATACGAGAAAAGGTAATAGAAGGAACAGACTACGCTAACTGGAGCAGGGAAACCGTAATAATTCCCAGCGGCCAACATAGAATAGAGTGGTGTTATCACGAAGCAGGTTATTGGTTCTTTGGATGGCATAACGATAAAGGTAATGGATACCTCGATTATATAATCGTTAGACGGTATTCCTCAACTAATCCAACGTATTCATTCAGTACCCTTGAGGAAAAACCCTCTTCTCTGGTCTTCAGCCCTGCCAGAGCCTACGACATCCAGCCATTTGTGAGCTGCCTTGAAAATGGCTACTACTTTGGCATTTACAATGCCCCTTCGTTTTTCGAGCGATTGGAGGGCAGCATGAGCAATCATGAGGCTTATGAAAAGCTTGCGAATGAAACACAGGACATGCTTGGCATCTCTTACAACGGTAAACATCATCCAATTGGTCTCGTCAGCTTTGTTCTTCCAACAAAGGACACGAGACTTTCAATGCTGATAAATGGAACAGGTATTGAATTGGATAAGCAGACATGTTTCGATTATTACTTCTTCAAATACTACTTTGAAAACGATAATACCGCCAAAAAAGAGGGCTTTAAAGTGTATGGAATATCCGCTGGCGACGTAATAATTGATGAGAACTTCTTCCTTGATAACCAAACAGCTGTAGCAATTTTTGGAACCCAAGGAGCTCGAGATTTATTGCAAAGGTGATATAAAATGAACATTGAAGATTTGTTTTATCGGGTAGGTGAGCTTGTAGAGACAATAGGAAAAAAGATCAAAGCTATCATAAACCCAATGCCTCAGGAAAATCCTCCATCTTTTAAATTTCTTGATAGATTATTAATCAAGAAAAAAGTTACAGTTCATGAGCTGCTTGTTTTAAAGGTTCAGCTTGCATTTGTCTCATATCTTGTTTTATCTCTGCTTATTACGGTATTTTTGCCAAAGAAGCTGTATCTTATGGCATTAACAATTGTATACTTCATGTATTTGAGATCGATATTCAGAAAATATGGAGAATTTTTTATTGAGCTTGAGCCTTACCAGATGTTCTATTATTCTGTTAGTGCAATAGGCTTTTTGGCATTTTTAGGATACATGGTGCTGAAAGAAGTTGCCCTGGACATTAAATATTCTTTGACATACCTTGGAGTGATATTTGTAGCAGTCGTGATATTCCGCTTCTATTTCAAATCAAGATATGGCAGAGATTGGACTTATGGCATTGTGGAGGAGATTAAAGAAAATGCGGTTAAAATCAGTGTCCATGAGGATATAAGAGCGAACGTTAAGCCTGGAGAGTACTGGGTTGATAAGGTTCCCGACGTAGAAATCGGAAGAGTTGTGAAAGTTTTAGTTGAGGAAAGGGCATTTAGAGGGGCGGTACCAATAAAGATAATTGAGGTTTATCTAAGTGACCAACCTTCATCATCAAAGGCTTCAACAGAGGCAAAAGAGGAAAGCGAGACTAACAGTAGCTTATAAATCCCAGTCCAAGGCTGCCGTTTATAAGTTTTTACAGAAAGCCATTCGTTTTCTTCAATTCTCATTGGTTCCACGGAGTTAGTTGGTGGTCTTATTGATATTTCCGTGTCCTTTTCATACACAGTGAAACCAAGCTCTTCTAAAATTGGTTTTATCACTTTTGCAGCTCTTTTTCTGTCTCTAAATTTTATTTTGTAGTAGATAGTGTAACCCATCTCAAACCCTCGTTAATACTTTTAAAAAGAGTAAGAATGGAAACTTTAAAAGGTTTTCTATTTTACTATTGTAAATTAAAAAGAGAAAATTAAAGTTCACCACAAAGCTCAGCAAAGTTTCTATATATTTCACTCCCTTTTTCTGTGTGTGCAACTTCGGGATGAAACTGAACTCCGTAGATAGGTAATTTTTTGTGCTTCATTGCCTCAACTTCACAGAACTCACTCCTTGCTAAAAGCTCAAAATCCTTTGGCAGTTCCTTTACCTCATCCATATGACTTTCCCAGACCTTTAAATGTCTTGGTAAACCTTTAAAGATGTCATTTTCCTTTAAGATCTCAACCTCAACTAAGCTGTATTCTGCTTTCTCCCCTCTTCTGACTTTTCCTCCAAAATACTTTGCTATTAACTGATGACCGAGGCAAATTCCTAAGATGGGAACATTGAAGTCTTCATAATTTTCGAGTATAGCTTCACAATTACCTGTTCTTTCCAAGCTTGGTCCTCCTGAAAAAATTATTCCCTTTGGATTCATTGCCTTGATTTCTTCAAGAGGGGTAGTATTTGGTATTATCTTTGCCTCAACGCCTAGATACCGTAAAGTTCTCCAAATTCTATGAATGTATTGCCCGTGGTTGTCCATTATGATTATCATTTTGACCGCCTCAACCTTCAACTTAAATCAACTCCTTAATTGAAAATTCCACAGTATCTGATTCTGAAACAAAGCCTTTTTTTATTATCGTTAACGAGTTATTCCAAGGGAGTTCAACAGATAACTCTTCACGTTTGATAAGCTTTTCGAAGAGTTTGGATTCGTTATCAGCAACATTTTTGATATTCTTTGCAGTTCGTGACAACACAATAGTGTCCATGTCGATTGTATCTAATTTAATCCCCACTACTCCATACCATCTAACCACAGTGTTATCAAGTACATCTACTTCTATAAATCTTAAAATCATAACTACAAAAAGAGCGGTATTTATAATTTGTTTTATTGCTTTTTTATATTTTTTGATAGAACTTTTCATTTCGGGTAAAATTATATAAAGCTGATGATTACCATTATTTTCGAACAGGAACAAAATTGCTGTCTCACAGTTATCCTTGTTCTTAAAAAAATATACTGTGTCTTTGGAGACATGGAATGGCACTATATTTTCACTAGAGACGGGGATATCTTTTATAATAAGCTTTTTCAACTTAGCGTTATTTGAGCGTTCAAATAATACTATACTATCTCCCCTAATCTCAACTCTATGGGAGTATAGTAGGCTTGGGTCAAAAAACTTCCTTAGTTGTGTTACTATCTCTTTTGTAGATTTTAATCCCATTGGCTCATCACCGTTAGTTTAGTCAGCTCTTTCATTGTTAGCAGATTCTAGGAGATTTACTAGCTCATAGGTTTCATTAAAAAGTTCCCGTATGGTATGATAAAAGGCTTCAGATGAAATTCCTTCATTTTCAATAATTTCAAGTTCACGTATCTTTGTGTATCCTTCGCTATCATCAAATAAATATGGGGCAACTTTTGATGGGTCTAGGATTTCGTCTTCTCCCCAATCATGTTTTTCGAGAAATTCTTTTAGTTCTTTTTCTTTTCCGGCTCTTTTGAGATAATATAGCTTGATGCTGTTGTTTATCTGCTGAAGGATGTATGGACTGTGAGTTATCAATAGCACATAGACCCCTTTGTTTACAAGTTTAACTAAAGCTCTTGCGAGTATCCTTTGAGCGTCGGGATGAAGATGGGCTTCTGGTTCTTCAAGAATTAGTAGTGTCCCAGGCTTCACTTTATCAGTATATTTAAGAGTAATTAGCAAAGGAGTATTTTCTATAACTGATGACGAAGAGTGTAAAAGCGATAGTAGGGTATTTTGATTATCTTGGGGAGCATATCGTAATCCTAGAACAGGATGGTAAATTAAATTTCCTCTGAGCAATCTATTTTCAATAAAGGATGCAATATCTTTAAATCTTCCATCTGAAGTTTCAGAGGGACTCTCTAGTAACATAGCAGAAGACCATTCTAAAAAATTGTTTAGGGGTTTGGGTAGTTTCAGAATATCTTGTGGAGTTCTTTTGTGAGTGGTTATTAGATATTTATCAAGAGTTATTATTCCTCTTTGAGTGGGGCTACTTTCTCCTAATGTTTGTTTCAACCATGCTCCAAAAGCTGTGAGTATCATTTGTTCTATTCCTGCTTTAGATGCAGGCAAATAAAGGGTCGTGGGTATATGGTTTGTTAAGTAGTCATGGGTAATAATCTCAATAACCCATTGTGGAATACGGGATAAAAACTCTCTAGCTTTGATATGGTTCTGATCCAAAGTAAGTTCTTTTCCAATATGTATCTCCAACTGATATCCAGCATCTCTTTTCCATAAAATAGCAAAGGCCCCCTCTAAGAACACAAAAGTGCCTTTACTCTCCCAGTTGCTTTTTCTGAATTTTTCTTGTTTTATTGCGATATCTAAGAGTATTTCTTTACCTTTTAATTCCTTATCAATAGTTATCACTATCACCAATTTAGTGTTAACCCGGATATTTACTCCTCCTCTCTTTAGCCCAATATCTTTTGCTTGAAAGAGATTAGAAACCATGGACTTATTTATTCCAATACTTATCCTATTTAAGTTTATTGTATCACTAATTATCTCCTCGTTGTTTCCTTTTGTTGTTACCTTATTGTATATCTCTAATAGTTTTCTCGTTAGTGCATCTGATTTAAATGAGTAATATTTTCTAGTGGAAAAGGAATGTGTTATCCAGTCTGAGTTTGTAATACCCCAAATTAGATAGGCCATGTAGGTTTTTCCGGTGTTGTTTTTTCCAAAAAATATTGTAAATGGTTTCAGTACTACCTCTCCCTTTTGTATTGGACCGAACTCTGTTACCTTAATTTTCAGTAATTCATTTTTAGATGTTGTCTTCATCCATGTTCCCCATCTTTTTTCTCTTTAAAGTTGATTTAAATTTTGTCCTCTTTATCTCCTTATTATCGGGTGTACCAAACTATAAATTTTCATATTTTGGTGAAACTATCACTCAAACTCAATTGTTGCAGGAGGTTTGTTTGTTATATCATAGAGAACTCTACCCACTTGGGGAATTTCGCTTGTAATCCTAAAGGCTATCCTCTGTAGGACTTCCCAGGGAACGTTCATTGCATTTGCGGTCATTCCATCCAAGCTCTCAACGATTCTAACAGCTATTGTCTCTTTGTAAGCCCTTATATCACCTTGAACTCCAACAGTCTTCACGTTTAAGAGCACGGCAAAAGCCTGCCAAGGCTTTAAGCCAGCCTTTTCAACTTCTTCCTCTACTATGGCATTTGCCTCTCTAACTATTGCAACTTTCTCAGGAGTTACTTCACCAAGAACCCTAACAGCTAATCCTGGCCCTGGAAAAGGCATTCTATTATAGATTTTCTCTGGCAATCCAAGTTTTTTGGCAACTTCTCTGACCTCGTCTTTGTACAAATCACGAAGAGGTTCTATGAGCTTTAAATTTAAGCGCTCTGGAAGACCGCCAACGTTGTGGTGGCTCTTTATCTTGCCTTTGCTCTCAATCCAGTCCGGAGCAATTGTTCCCTGAATCAAAAACTCCGCATCTATTTCTTTGGCAACCTCTTCGAATACATCAATGAAAGTCTTTCCGATTATCTTTCTCTTCTGCTCCGGGTCAGTAACACCCTTCAAAGCAGTGAAAAAGCGCTCTTGAGCATCAACGTAGATTAAGTTTAACCCAAACTCGTCCCTAAATGTTTTTATCACGAATTCTGGTTCTCCTTTCCTTAAAAATCCGGTGTTCACAAAAACGGCGTAAAGTTTATCTCCAATTGCTTTATGTGCTAAAACTGCAGCTGTTGAGCTATCAACTCCTCCAGATAAAGCTATTATCGCTTTTCCATTGCCAACAGTCTCTCTAATTTCCCTAATTTTCTCTTTAATGAAACTTTCCCACATAACTATCACCTTTTCTTTTGCGTGGATTTTATAAATTTATAAATTTATGCCCACATTTGGAAAGAGATGAATACCAATCAACATTTTTATGTTAAAATTTCATCGAGCTTATCTTCATCAATGGCTTGCTTTATCTCTATTGCAATTCTCCTTCCAGTGCTCATTGGTTTGTTGTACTTTAACCAAGTGTAAGGAGAGCCGTTAATGAAGGGATTTGTTCCGGCGACAATCCTTGCGGAGATTTCAAAGACAACAAATTCAAGCTCATCTGTGAGGATTGTCTCTAAGCAAAATGGGCCCCAAAGCCCGCCTATAAGTTTTTCTGCGGCTTTAACAACTCTTTCACCCATCTCTATAACTTCCATCAAAAGGCTTTCTCTCAAGACAATTGGTATGTTCCCTATGACAACATATGAGTTTTCCAAGCTTAGCTCCAGTTGGTCTTTTGCCAAAATCCTTCCAACCCCATCTACATTTGTCTCGTATCTCCTGTCAATGCTCATAAGCTCAAGTTCCTTGTTGAGCTTTGAGTAAAAGTAGTGTGGATATACTGGAACTCCGATTATGTATTCTTGGATTTGAACCTCCTTAAGCTGTTCTTTATTTTTGATTCCAACTTTTTCAGCTTTTTTCCAGAAATCTTCAGGATTTTTTGCTAAAAAATAGCCTTTTCCACCTTTTGCCCCATGAAATTTAACTATTACAGGCTTGTCAATATCATCGGGGTCGTTGTAGACTCTTGGGATTTTTAACTTTGCTTTTTCAAACCATTTCCTCTCTAATTCCCTGTCGCTTTCCCACCTAAGGACTGCTTTATTTCCATAGTACGGAACCTTCATGCTCTCAACTTTCTCAATTCCAAGGTGAGCAACAAAAGAGCCATGTGGGATTACTATCGCATTTCTTTCCAAAAGTTCTTCTTCGGGGCATTCCCCTATTAAATACTCATCAGCAACTGGAAAATATTTGGTGTATAGAGGTTTGACTCTCTCCCTTCCGAAAGCCACGGTTTTGAATCCTTCATCCCTTGCACCCCTTAAAATCTGAAGTGCCGAATGAGAGGCATAAGTGGCTATCTTCCACTCCATTCACTCACCAAGAAAATGTTAAAATATTATATTTTTAAGCTTTATTTTGACAAAAACATGTCTAAAAATCAGGCTTAAAATTCAAAAGCCCATTCTGGATAAATGCCATTTAAACAAGCTAAGCATAAATCATCCAATCCAACTGCTTTTATTAATCCTTTGATGCTCAAATACCTTAAGGAATCTGCTCCAATTTCTTTTTCTATCTCCTCAATCCTCTTCCAAGAAGCAATAAGCTCGTGTCGTGTTGGAATATCAATCCCCATATAGCAGGGATATCTTATCGGCGGCGATGCTATTCTGACGTGAACCTCTTTTGCTCCTGCTTTTTTAAGCATTGCAACTATCCTCTTCATTGTGGTGCCCCTTACAATCGAATCATCAATCAAAATTATCCTCTTACCCTTGATGACTTCCTTAACTGGAGAGAGCTTGAGCCTAACTTTAAAATCCCTCTCAAATTGAGTTGGCATTATGAATGTCCTACCGATGTATCTGTTCTTTATTAGCCCCTCTTCATATGGGATTCCGCTTTCCATGGAATATCCTATTGCCGCGGCTCTTCCCGAATCTGGGACTGTTATGACGACATCTGCAGTAGAATCGTCTTCTCTCGCTAACTGCTTTCCCATTTCAACCCTTGCTTTGTAAACGGTTCTTCCTTCAATAACACTGTCCGGACGAGCAAAGTAAATAAACTCAAAAACACAGTGAGCATGCTTCTTCTTAGTTAAAACCCTATTTTCAACATCATCTGAAACAACAAAAACTTCTCCTGGCTTTACATCTCTTGTTTCAACATCAAACATTCTTAGCGCTGAATCCTCAGAGGCGAAATAATATCCATCCCCAGTTCCAAATGTTAGGGGTCTGAAGCCTAAGGGGTCTCTGGCAACTAAAATTTTCCCATCAAACAGAAAAGCCAGAGAATACGCTCCTTTGACTTCATTAAAAAGCATTTTCATGGCTTCAAATTCATCCTTTGTCTCTGAATAGTTTTTGAGAAAAATTAATCCCAAAAGCTCGCTGTCAACACTTGTTTTAAATTTGAATTCTCCTTCATACCTTCTTCTTAGCGGCAGATAATTAGTTAAAGTTCCATTATGAACCAAGGCAAGTCTTTTTCCACAGCATTCAACTTCAAGGGGATGAGCTTCATTTAATCCACCAAAAGTTGAGTATCTTACATGTCCAATAGAGATATTTGACCTCAGCTTATTCAAAATGTGCCCCCTAAAAACTTCAGCTACAAGACCCAGCCCCTTGTGTGTTCTTATTTTATTTCTCCAAACGCTAATTCCTGCACTTTCTTGACCCCTGTGTTGCAAAGCGAGAAGTGCATAGTATGCTTTTCGATTTGCATTCTCTGTTTTTGCTGCAAATACCCCACACTTCTCCCTCATATGACCACCATCTTAACAAGTAATAGTTAAAGAGAGTTTTATTTCCACTGGAACTTTACATTCATATGCTTAAAAACTTTGCCCTATGTTTGACAAAAATTTGTCTAAAAAAGGCTTTTAAATTATAAATTTTAACAAATTTTTGGTGAAGATCATGGAGGTTTATGAAGGAAAAGCCAAGAAAATGATCCCTTTGGATGGGGGGAAGTATTTGATGGAGTTTAAAGACGATGCAACAGCTTTTAATGGTAAGAAAAAAGCACAATTCAAAGGAAAAGGCTTTTACAATGCTCAGATTTCAGCAAAAATGTTCAAGCTTTTAGAGGAGCATGGTATTAAGACACACTTCATTGGCATTGCTGGAGACAACAGGCTGATTGTGGAAAGACTGGAAATGTATCCAATTGAAGTTGTTGTTAGAAATATTGTTGCCGGTAGCTTAAAGAAAAGGCTTCCATTAAAAGAGGGAACAGAGTTGAAAGAGCCAATTGTTGAGCTTTATTACAAAAGTGATGAGCTTGGAGACCCGATGATAAACTATTATCACGCTAAGATTCTTGGAGTTAGTGAGGAGGAAATTAAAGAAATGGAAAAAATTGCACTTAAAGTAAATGAAGTCCTCAGAGAATACTTCAAAGAAAGGGGAATTTTACTTGTTGATTTTAAGCTTGAATTTGGCAAAAATGCTAAAGGGGAAATAGTTTTAGCTGATGAGATTAGTCCAGATACATGTAGATTTTGGGATGCAGAGACAAAGAAAAGCTTAGATAAAGATGTTTTTCGCTTTGATAAGGGAGACTTGATTTCGGCTTATGAAGAACTTTATGAACGCCTTTCATAGAGTATAGGTTCTTTAATTTTTTAACAATTTTTCACTAAATCATTTGCTTTTTAAACTCTAAGAGTCTTTTAAGCATGTTCCATTCTTTTTCTCTCCATGCAGCCTCTTCAGTAATTAGAATTAGGGTGCCTTCATGGATGATCACATAATCCTTAAGTGCAGTGAGGAACTTTGCAAGGGATGTGAACTCATTATAGGTACAAAGATATTCAAGGCAGTCAAGAAGAATTATTCCTTTGATGCCTTTTCTCTCTGCCTCTATTAAGTATCTGTGGGAAATTTCAACAATTTTTTCCAACTCTGTGGGGGAAATGCTCTTGGGTTCGGGAATTTTTGTTATGAAATAAACTTCCCAGTTCTCAGGAACATTCTTTATATTCCTCAGAAAAGCTAAGACTGGGACCTCTTTTAGTTTTTCCTTAACCTTTTGATACTCTTTGGGGTCGATAACTAAAATTCCGCTTTCAATTTCCACCCCTTTGACTGCTCTGTTGAGTTTCTTGAATTCCTCAGAAGATATTATGAGCAGTATCAGCACGACCTCAAGGACTGTAAATATGGCACCTAATAGAAAACCTATTGGGGCAAACCATTCTACAGGCCTTAAAAACGGGTAATCCATTTTATGAAGACCATACAACATGAAGATGATGGCTAAGCATGTCCCTTTTCTTGAATATATCTCACTAAGACTGAAAAGCAAAACTCCAGTGAAAAAATAGAAAAATCCTGCTATTCCATACATCAGCACTATCTCTGAAAAAGTATTGGCAGTATTTCCTCTAAAGATGTAATATGCAATTATATAGAGGGTCAAGACAATAGGAGACAGACCGCTGATGTATTTATAAGATAAGGGGAATAGTTGAATGCCTTCCTCTTCTAGTATAATAAAGGCCCCATAAAACAGCAATGAAACAGTAAAAGCTTGGAATAAAACCAGCACATACTGTTTGCTTACAAAATCGAAGAGTATGGAAAATGCATCCACAAGAAAAGCCAGGGACCAGAATACTGTAAACTTCCTTCTGTGTTGGATATATGCATAAAACAACGCAATAGATGCTGTTAGTTTGGCTGACGTGTTTATCCATTGTCCGATAATTAGCAATGAGAAATTCATCTTCTCCACCACTATTTTAGACTATGAGTGATAAATATATAAATTCTTGTTTCACATTGTTATTTTATAATTCTGAATTTCTATCTTGGGATTTTTTGTAACTCTTCCGATTTCATATGCTGGGTAATATCTGTTGAGAACCTGCAATGCCTCCTTCTTCTCTTCTTGTGAAACTACCACCACAAAACCAATCCCCATATTAAAAACCTTAAACATTTCCTCTAAAGGAACACCATTTTCGTATATTAATTTAAAAATCCCGCTAATTGGTGGCATTTCAAGGGAAAATCCATACTTTGTGAGCCTCTTTAGGTTTAAAAGTCCTCCACCAGTTATGTGGGCTAACCCTCTAACTTCTACTTTTTCTAAAAGCTCTAAAATTGGCTTTACGTAAATCCTCGTTGGCTCAAGCAAATGCTCCCACAGCTTTTTGCCTTCAAACTCGTATTCAAGCCCATACTTTGGAATTAAAAGCTTTCTTGCGAGAGTTAGACCATTGGAGTGAATCCCAGAGCTTTCAATACCGATGACAGCATCCCCTGGTTTGATTTTTTCTCCTGTGACGACTTTGCCCTTTTCAACGATTCCAATAGCAGTGCCGGCTAAGTCAAATCCGTTGATTAGATCGGGCATTACAGCGGTCTCGCCGCCTACAATTGCAATTCCACTTTGTTTAGCTCCCTCGTAGAGACCTTTGGCTATTTCTTCGAAAATTTTATCATTGGGCTCTCTCACAGCTAAATAATCAACCAAAGCTACAGGTTCAGCTCCAACACAGATTAAGTCGTTTACGTTCATTGCGATCATATCAATTCCAATTGTGTCAAATTTCCCAACAGCTTCAGCCACAAGAATTTTTGTGCCTACACCATCAGTGGTCATCGCTAAATAGAAGTTTTCAAAATCAATCAATGCAGCATAATGACCGATATCCTTAACAGGCACTCCTACTTTTCCTTCCCTTAATTTGAAGGTTGCTCTTGCGAGTGAAATTATGCTCTTTAGTGCTCTTTGTGTTTTTTCTTCATCCACCCCGGCTTGTGCATATGTGAGCATTTGTACCACCAAAAAAGAATAGAAAAATCAGTTTAAAAATTTTATCATTTTCATGTAAATTTAAGTGTCTCCTTTTCTAATATATTGTCAATATTTTGTTTAAAAAGAGCCATAAGTATCGGTAGCGATACTAAGTATCGGGGACGATACCTATGCTTTTTTGATCCAAAACCCAAAGTAAAAAGAGAAGACATTTTTGATAGAGAAGAAGAGCTGAAGAAAGTGATGGAGTCCATTAAAAGTTACCCAATAACACTAATTCTCGGAATCAGGAGAGTTGGTAAGTCATCTGTTTTGAGGGTTGCCCTTAACGAGAGCGATGCAATCGGGATTTATATTGACGCAAGAAAACTGTATATGAATGTTAGTGGATGGATAACAAAGGATGAACTTAAACGCGAGCTTGAAAGTGCCTTGTTAAACCTTAAACCAAAAATATTGAAATCCCTTCAATCATATTTCAACTTAGCAAAGTTTTCGATAAAAGGTTTTGAGCTTTCTTTCAGAGAAAAAAGCTTAGCTGACATATTGGAAAAGCTTAATAAGTTTGGCGAAGACAGAAATAAGATCATTGTACTTGCTTTTGATGAAGCCCAGTATCTGAGATTCTACGGAACAAAAGGAGGAAGAGAATTCTTGGCCTTAGTTGCCTATGCTTATGATAATCTACCAAACATACATTTTGTTCTCACAGGTTCAGAGATTGGTCTCTTACATGATTTTTTGGGTTTTGAAAATTATGAGGCACTCCTTTTTGGAAGGATATACAATGAAATTACGATAGAGCCATTTACAAGAGAAAAATCCATAGAATTCTTAAAAAGGGGTTTTGATGAAGCTAATTTAAAAGTTAGTGAATGGGAATTAAAAAAAGCCGTTGATGTTTTAGATGGAATTCCTGGTTGGTTAGTTGAATATGGATTTCATTATCTTCATGTGAACGACCCTCAAAAGGCATTGGAGTACACTATGAAGAAAGCACGACAAAGCATATTGGAAGAACTTAAAGAACTTGAAAGAAGAAGCAGGAGATATACACTGATCTTAAAGGCGGTAGCTTTAGGATTCAATCGCTGGGAAAAGATAAAAGAGTATCTTGAGATGCACAGTGGTAGAATAACAAATGCACGCTTTTCTTCATTGCTCAAAAATCTCGAAAGGATGAGCTGGATAAAGAGTGAACTCAAAGATGGAAAAAAGGTTTATTCAATGACTGACCCCGTGATAGAACAGGTTTTGAGAGAGCTCCAATAGACATTGAATAGCAATGCCTATATATTATTTGATCCAAAGATAAGGAGGTAGATTTTTGATTCTTGGATATACATTGGATCCTGAAGTTAAATCTTCTTTGGCAAGTATTATGCGATCTCTATCATGTGTGTTTTCCTTTTCTTTTTCTATTTATTATCTCCCTTTTCTCGAGTCCACGGAGAACTCGACAAATTCTAGCATGACCAAAGACTTCCCTGAGTTCCTTTTGGATGATTTCCTTGTTTTTAAGAATAAAGTTTAAAATTTCTTCTTTCTATTTTTCCCTCTTTGTTTAATATTTTTCTTCTAAATCAACGCCCTTTTTGATTTGGTTGTTGGTTAAGTTTGGCATTTTTGAATAATTTTCTGATGATTGTCATTGGCTCTGGGCTTATTGTTAGCTTGAATGCTCACAACCAACAACTAACAGGAAAAGAACGATCAATGCCTTAATTACTTTTAACTCTTTTAACATTTTTATCACCTAAAAGCTCCTTGAACACGTCTTCGAGGGTTATTGTTTCGTTTTGAAGGTCAACTACTTCATAATTTGTCAGGATTGCAAGGATATCTTTTAGGCGATCTTGTTT
>Ga0190313_1000360_pt1 | contig 27463 bp, 30 predicted proteins | sample 4870071011_MG_FD_169989 | JGI IMG/M metagenome (GOLD analysis project Ga0190313, IMG submission 169989) | Hydrothermal vent sediment bacterial communities from Southern Trench, Guaymas Basin, Mexico - 4870-07-10-11_MG | ecosystem: Environmental > Aquatic > Marine > Hydrothermal vents > Sediment ... | reverse complement strand
AATAAACATTCGCAGAAAGTATCTCGGCTACGGTCGAAGTGGATTTGGCTCCCGCCGTAGATGTGAGGTTCATCCCACCCTGTGTGATCCGGGCATTAGCCCGTGGAAGCTGGTCTTGAGCCAATAAGATTCCTATCCTCTTCAAGAAATTGGGAGTGGGTCAACAAGTGAAATGTTAGTAAAATCAGATCTTCCGAGGTCAGAACCGAGGTTTTTTATCAAAATGTTGGTGGACTCACCACCCATATACCTATCGCTTCTTTATCACCTATATTACGCCACTTGTGAGGAAGGTTACATGGATAAGTTATGCTATCTCCTTCTTCCAATACGAAAACCTTGTCGCCGACGGTTATCTCCATTTTACCCTGAAGTATTATTCCTGCTTCGAGCCCTTCGTGAGAGTAGAAATCTTTTCCACTTCCCTCTCCCGGTTTCAAGTAGACCATGAACAAGGCCAGAATGTTGTTTTTCGTCGAAAGCAACTCATATCGAAGAGCTTCCGAAACTATTATGTTCGTTCTCTCTTTTCTTCTAACAACGTACTTTGCTTCCTCCTTTATGGTTTCTTCCTGGAAAATCGAGACCAGAGTTTCTCCGAGAGCATCCAATATTTTCTTTAAAGTGCTCAAAGAAGGAGAAACCTTCCCATGCTCTATCTGGCTTATGAGACTCGGTGTTACACCGATTTCCTTGGCCAGATCTTTGAGTTTGATCCCTTTTGATTTTCTAACTTCTCTGAGCTTTCTCCCAATATCTTTAATATCCCTCATGATCATTCCTCCATTCCCACAAGTTTCAGCATGGAACCATAAAGTTTCACCAGTCTTTCGAATTCATCATGATCGTAAAATCTGCATTCACCAGATGTGAAGCTTTTTGCAACCTCAACACAGAATCTAACCGCAGGCTCAAGATCGGTGGGACTTGATGTACCTGTTGCACATCCCGGAACAGGAACTTCCGATGTTATAGCGATTCCAACAACTGGGCTCTTGGTTATCGTTGCTGGTTGCATTATACTGTTTATATGATGTATCCCATTTCCATATGGTGTTACATCCTGCATTGTTATCGGAAGAACAACTGGTAGCTTCCCGCAAACTCTCTCGTATATATCTAGAAGGTCATCCGATGGTTTCAGTATGTAACCTTCTTTCACAGTTGGAGAGATGGCAAAACCCTTAACGTTTATTATTCTGTTTCCCCTTGTTGTATCTATCGACAGTATGGCTTTCATATCACTTGTTATCATCTCTCTGAGGACTTCTTTAACCCCCACAGGAGATCCCATGAATGGAACCGGTTCATGAGGCTCTACAGGAGCGTTAGGGCAAACATGAGTTGCAACTATGACATCACTTTCGAGGATATCCCCTCTTTGCCTCATCTTCGCTAGCTTCAAAGCACTCGCGAGTGCAACCACAGCTCCATCACCGTCACTGACTAAACCAATGAAGTTGGGCCTTGCTCCAACTCCCCCAAGCTGTCCTATGATACCCAAAACGTTTTCTTTACCCTTGCCAGGTATTCTTATTGTGATCACATCCGTTTTCCCTTTTTCACCCTTTATAATTTTCACATGAACGTCTACATCGTATCTTTCAAAGACTTTCCTGATATCTGATCCATTCACACTCGGATCATCCAGAAGATCGTAGATGAAGGCAACATCGTTTAGCATCTTCATCCCTCCTTGTATAGATGACAGAATATCAAACGATCGTTCATCCTCACGGGTTTTGGCGGTTCATCACATATATCCATTGCGTACTTGCATCTAGTCTTGAAAGGGCAACCTCGAGGTGGATCCAATGGACTCGGCACTTCTCCTTCGAATACCTCCTCGTCCTTCCTTCTCTTTGGATCTGGGAGCGGTACCGACGAGAGGAGAGCTTTCGTGTAAGGATGAAGAGGCTCCAAGAGAATGTCCTGAGCTGATCCCATCTCCATTATTTTCCCAAGGTACATTATCATGACTCTATCGGCTATGTGTTCTACGACTTTCAGATCGTGGCTGATGAATATGTAAGTTAGGGCCAGTCTTTCTTGAAGATCCATCAACAAGTTCAATATCTGAGCTTGGACAGATACATCTAGCGATGATGTTGGCTCATCCAGTATGAGGAGTTCTGGCTCCAATACTAAAGCTCTCGCGATGCTGACTCTCTGCTTCTGACCGCCAGAAAGTTCGTGTGGATATTTATTCAAAACCTCTTCTGTCAACCCAACTTTTAATATGACCTCTTTTACTCTCTTGTTCCTTTCATCCTTTGTGGCGATTTTGTATATATCCAACCCTTCCCTCACAATGTACTTTATTTTCTTTCTAGGATCCAGGGAAGCTTCAGGATCTTGGAGCACGATTTGTACTTTCTTTCTAAGGAATTTGAAATCTTCTTTGCTTTCGATAGTTTTACCTTTAAAAACGATTTCTCCCCCTGTTTTTTTATGAATCCCAAGTATGGTCATTGCGATTGTGGATTTCCCGCTACCACTCTCTCCAACGATCCCGAAGGTTTCTCCCTTCTTAACGTGGAAGGAAACACCGTTCACCGCCTTTATGAATTTTTCAGGTTTTCCAAAAAGTTTATCTTTTATCGGAAAGTAGACCTTTAGATCCTTGATCTCCAGGAGTTTCATGCAGGATCAGCTCCTCTTCGATAGAGCCAGCAGCTGACATAGGACCCGTTCACTTTAAAAAATGGAGGCTCCTTCTCCTGGCACAGCGTAAGGGCATCAGAACATCGTGGATGAAATCTGCAACCTTTTGGTGGATTCATGAGATTGGGAACGTTTCCCGGAATAGAATGGAATCTACTTTTTCTCTTTTTGTAGAAAGATGGTATAGATTTCAAAAGACCTTTGGTGTAAGGATGAAGGGGGTGTTCGAAGATATCATTGATTTTCGCCTTTTCAACAATTTTTCCTGCATACATAACCACGACGCGGTCTGCAATTTGCGCAATAACACTCAAATCGTGAGATATGAATATGATGGATGCTTTTGAGGATTCCTTCAATTTTCTGAAGAGTTTCAAGATCTGTGCTTGAATTGTCACATCTAAAGCTGTCGTCGGTTCATCGGCTATTAGAAGTTTCGGCTCACACAACATTGCCATGGCAATCATAACCCTCTGCCTCATACCGCCGCTGAACTCAAAGGGGTACCTGTTCATCATCGTTTCAGGATCTGGTATTCCCATCATTTTCAAAACCTCTACGCTTCTGTTCCATGCTTCTTTCTCATTCATATTGAGATGCTCTTGAAGCACTTCCATCAGTTGAACACCTATTTTCAACGAAGGGTTCAAAGAATTCAAGGGATTCTGGAAAACCATGGAGATTTCTTTTCCCCTGAGTTCATGGATGTTCCTAGACACATCTTTCCCTTCGAAAAGAATTTTTCCACTCACTAACCTTCCAGGAGGGGAAGGAACAAGCCCCATTATCGCAAGGGCAGTTGCGCTCTTTCCGCTACCGCTTTCTCCGACTATCCCCAAAACTTCTTCGTGCTCAACCTCAAAGCTTATACCATCGGGTGCTCTTATCTTTCCTTCAGGCAGGGAAAACTCAACCACAAGATCTTTAACCTCAAGAAGTGCCAAGTTCTTTTCCCCTCCCGAAGTAGTCTTTTATTTCGTTCAAAAGATCTTTTGAGGAGAAAATATCGTAACAGGTCATCGCAAGGGCTTTCACAGCCCTTATCATAGCTTCATACCCTTCTTCTGAGTTGGCAAATTCAGCAAATTCATGTGTATGTGCTGGGACATACTTACCACCAGTTATGTTCACATAGGCATGTATTCCGGGAACGACCTGTGTTACATCACCCATGTCAGTTGAACCTACTCCTTGCTCGTAAGTCCTTTCCACAACCTCTTCCCCAACTATCTCGAAGTTCTTTTCTAAAGCTTTGGCAAGTGGTACGTTTACGAAGACTTCGTTCATAGACTCCAGCTCTTCAATGTTGTATCTACAGCCAGTCATCAACGCCGATCCTTCCACAAGTTTTTTGAACTTATCAGTAATTCTTTCTAATATGTCTTTATTAAGAGCCCTTACGATTATCTCAGCAGATGTGTACTCTGGTATTATGTTCGGAGCTTGTCCACCGTTGGTAATTATTCCATGTATTCTGACCTTCTCTGGTAACTGCTGCCTCATGAGCCCTATCCCAGAAAAAAGTTGTATCATGGAATCCAAAGCGTTGATTCCTTTTTCAGGATCTGCAGCTGCATGTGATGGTTTCCCGAAAAACTCCACTTTATAAACTTTCAAAGCATAAGATATATCAAAACCAGTTGTGAACGACGCTGGATGTATCATCATGGCAACATCCACACCCTTAAAAACACCGTTTTCTATCAGTATTCTCTTTCCAGCTCCTTTCTCCTCAGCAGGTGATCCCACAACTAGGATAGTTCCTTCGTATTCGTCCAGAACGCCTGCTTTTTTGAGTGCAGCCCCTGCACCCGCACTGATGACTCCTATCATGTTATGACCACAGGCATGACCAAGCCCTGGTAAAGCATCGTACTCTGCAAGAAGTGCTATGACAGGGAAGCTAGAGCCACATTTCGCAACAAATGCTGTTTCAAGTCCTGCTACGTTTCTCTTAACTTCAAAACATTCTTTTTCGAGGAAATCAGCAAGAAGTTTCGATGATTTTTTCTCTTGAAAAGCTACCTCTGCGTATTCAAAGATTTTTCTTGCCATTTCGATGAGTTTTCCTCTCATCCTATCCACAGTTTCCATTATCTTTTCTTTCATTTTACCCCCCCTTACGTTCTCAATCTGGGATCCAACGCATCCCTCAGACCATCTCCAAGTAAATTGAACCCAAGACACGTTAGCAAAATGGCAAGTCCGGGAAATATCGCCATATGAGGGGCAATTTGAAGAAAATCTTTAGCTTCGCTCAACATACTTCCCCAAGAAGGTGTTGGAGGCTGTATACCAAGCCCCAGAAAGCTCAGGGTCGCTTCACTTATAACGGCTCCTGCAAAATTCAGTGAAGAGTATATTATCAGAGAAGGAACTATGTTTGGAAGAATATGGTGAAAAATGACTCGAAGATTGGAAGCCCCTAGAACTTTCGATGCTATCACAAAGTCCTCATTTTTTACGTTCAAAACCGCACTTCTCACAACTCGAGCAAAACTTGGAACCATGACGACACCTATCGCGATCATGGCGTTGAAGAGGCCTGGTCCTAAGACCGTCATCATCGCTATGGCAAGGAGAACGTAGGGAAAGGAAAGGAGAGCATCCATGAATCTCATGATGAGAGAATCCAGAAATCCTCCAAAATATCCTGAAATTATTCCAAGAATAGTTCCTATAAGAGCTCCTATACCGACCGCAATTACCCCGACCATCAAGGATACTCTGGATCCATAAACGAGGCGAGAAAAAACGTCCCTCCCATAATCATCTGTTCCGAATATATGGCCTCCCTCTCCTGGCTTTGCAAGAATGTGCATGAAATCTATTTCATCGTAAGGGTGAGTCGCTATGAGCGGTGCGAAGATCGCTAGAATTAAATCTAGAGTTATAATGGCGAGACCTGCCATTGCAGATTTACTTTTCAGGACCCTTTTGATCGTCATGTTTCATCCCCTCTCATAACTCTGTCTTATCCTTGGATTCACGATCGCATAAATCACATCAACCAGGAGATTTATGAATATGTAAGTTACGGCAACAAAAAGCACTTCTCCCTGAACAAGCATAAAATCTCTTCTCATGATGGCATCGACCATGAGTTTTCCAAGCCCGGGAAGGGCAAAAACCGTCTCTGTTAAAACCGCACCGGCAAGTAGATTTCCCAGTTGCAAACCGATGACTGTGATTATCGGAACGAGGGCATTCCTCAGGGCGTGTCTGTATATTATTAAACGCTTTCTCAGTCCTTTTGCATAAGCTGTCCTCACGTAATCCTGTCTCAGCACTTCCAGCATACTGGATCTTGTGAATCTAGTTATGGTTCCCATGGAGAGAATACCGAGTGCGAAGGAAGGTAGAATAAGATGCTTCACAACATCCCAGATACCCTTATCCAAACTTCCAAGACCAACCGCTGGGAGCCATCCCAATTTCAGAGAGAATACGATGATGAGTACCATTCCAAACCAGAAGATGGGTATCGAGATCCCAATGAGCGCCAGGACCGTTACAAGAAGATCGGTGAAAGAATTGTGTTTGACAGCACTGAGTATGCCTGCTGGTATCCCTACCAAGACTGCTATGAAGAGAGCAGAAACGCTCAAAACGAGAGTCGTGGGAAACCTCTCCAGGATAAGAGAAAGAACATCTTGCTTGTATATCAGGGATTTTCCAAGATCTCCTGTTAAAACTCTCTTCAAATATAAAAGAAACTGAACGAATATGGGTTTATCGAGGCCAAGCTGTTGTCTGAATCTAGCAATATCCTCTGCTCTTGCCTCTGGTCCAAGGATCACCATGGCGGGATCTCCGGGTATGAGTTTCAAGAGCAGAAACGTTATCAGAAGAACGAAGAACAATGTTGGTATGACTTGAAGGAGCCTTTTCACCAGATATTTCCGCAAAGTGCTTCACCTCGAAAATGATGGGGGACTTCCCCCATCATTTTTCTTCAACCCAAACGTTCGTGCCAGGAGCGTACAACCTTATCATCATATCGGGCGATACGGTGAAACCTCTAACTCTCTTGTTAACACCCATAACCACCATCTTGTGATAGAGTGGCATATAAACTCTATCCTGCATGATCAACTTTTCGGCTTCCTGGTAATATTTTATCCTCTCTTGTCGATCCGCTGTTGACTCTCCTTTGGCTATGAGTTCATCGACCTTTGGATTGCTGTATCCTCCACCATTTCCATAGGTTCCTTTTCTAGATGAATGGAACATGTAGAATATGAAGTATTCAGGGTCTGGATACCAGGTCCAACCGATGGTGTACATATCCGCTTCTCCCTTTGATGTGACTGCGACAAAACTTCCCCATTCCAGAGATTGCACTTTGAGATCTATACCTATCTTCTTCAACATCGATTGCATTATGATAGCTGCTTTCCTCCTGTTTGGATCCTCTGGAGTGTATATCGTAAGCTTAAGTCCATTTTCGTATCCTGCCTCTTTCAAGAGCTCTTTTGCCTTTTCTGGATCGTAGGGAAGGGCGAGTTTCTTTATGTCTGGGTTGTAAGCCCATGAACCTGGCGGAATGGGACCGTAAGCTCTGACACCAGAGCCATTCGGGAACAACACTTTTATTATCTGATCCAGATCCACACCGTAGAATATAGCTTCCCTAACTTTCTTGTTTGTCGTTGGCCCACGCAAGGAGTTCATGTACACCGCATAAACGTTCACACCGGGAACCATGACAACGTCCACATTTGGAGTTGCCTTCACCCTTGGAATGTCCTGATCAAGAATGTCGCTTGCTATGTCGACCTCTCCACTCATCAGAGCAACTGCAAGGACTGACTTGTTCGGTATGAACTTGTACGTTATCTTCTTGAGGTACGGTTTTTCACCCCAATAATCCTCGTTTCTGACAAAGGTCATGTGATCATCCTTCACCCATTCAACCATCTTGAAAGGTCCCGTTCCAACAGGGTGAAGAGTGAATTCATCTCCCCACCCTTCTACCTCTTCTTTTGGAACCACAGCCGCGCCTATGTCCGTCAGAACTGTAAGGAAGGGGGCAAAAGGATATTTGAGAGTGATTCTAACAGTGTATTTATCAACAACCTCGACTTTATCCACCATGTAGAGTCTCACCATCGGTGATATCTTTATTTCTCTCTCGAAGCTGTATTTCACATCTTCAGCTGTTACCTCTCTCCCATCTTGGAACTTCCCTTTTTGGAAGTGAACACCTTTTCTAAGCCTGAACGTCCAAACCTTCAGATCTTCTGAAACTTCCCATGATTCTGCGAGAAGTGGTCTTATTTCCTTCACTTCAGCATCGTATGCCACCAGTGTTTCAAAAACGTTTCTCATGACCTGAGCTGATGCAAGATCTTGATACAGAGCCGGATCCATGGTGGTTGGATTCTGATCGGTACCAACAACGATCTCCCCATTGTAGTTAGGACCACCAAAAGAGATGACTGTTAGCAATGTAACGATGAGAAGCAGAATGAACTTTCTCACAACCAACACCTCCCTTATAATATGGACCTGAGAAAATTTCCCAGTAATTTACGAGCTGATACCACGATACCTTCTGTGTATTTCTTCACAAATTCTTCTTCTCTCAAAGCGTATCCTATACAATCCAAGATAACGAGATCTCTATCCTTCAGGGTTGATAAGTCGTTGAAGATGTGCGTATAGGGTGAATACGAGACTATTTTTATATCTCTCGCTATACTCTTCCATTTTCCTCTTACCATCTCAATTTGACCAGGCTCTGGAACAACGATTCCCAACTTCTCGGGTTTCATGATTGAAGCAAAGTATCTCAATATTTTTGAAGGAAGAATGTACCCGTCGATGTTCACATCGTCGGTACATAAAAGCACTGTCATTTCCTCTTGATGAGGGATTCTTTTCAATACCTTCTCTACCCATCTTCTTGAAAGTTTCACTTCGTTTCCATCTCTAAGCCGTGTAACGAGAAACTCTTCATTCTCTGATGACTTGGCTTTTTCGATGTTGCTCGGATCATCAAGAAGACCTATTTCTTTATAGTTCAACGTTTTTCCTATGATTTTAAAAAGTTCCGGTATGACATCATCCCTTGGCGTCTGCCCAAGAGTTACAAACACCATGATGATTGCCCCTTCTAGATTTTTTAAATTATACTTAAAATTGTATTTTACCAGAAAGGATTCGAGAATGTCAAATGAAAGATCATGTAAGATGGCAGGGGGGAATGGATACATTCATAATGGATTTAGAAAAACTTGAAAAGGCGATTCCCTTCAAGAGATTGAACAAGTTTCTAGGTTTTGCAAGGGAACACAATGTGCGATATTGTGGCAACGAGGTAGAATAATAGCTACATGCTAGTTCATTCTGGATATTATCATAAAATCCAATAAGCTCCCCATAGAAATTTATGTGGTGAGATACGAAATGAGAGTTCTTTACAAAAACAACAGGATCGATTTTCCGGTGAGAAAAGATGATGGGAAGAACATCTGGATAGAGGTTAAATACTTTGATTGAAAAATAGAATTGCTCTTTTTTCCGGATGCTCCGACCAGAATTGGAAAGCTTTAATTTACGATGTAATAATCCTTCCGGTGACTTTCCAACTCAAGGGGACATACATCAATTTTGAGAGGCTGATACTTATATGCAGTGAAGGATTCACTCGATGATATCTAAAATTTCTGCTTTCTGGTGCTCAACTATCCTTTTTGGATCTATCTTTATCAATCTGTCAATACTTCCTCCACCTCCCAGAACGTAATCGTTCTCCATCACCCTTTTATCGACAATGGTTTTTATATTAACTCCAACAGGAGGAACCGACCCTATCTCATAACCTGTAAGTTTTTGAACCTCCTCAGGTTTTGCCATTCTGACCTTTCCGAACATCTCCTTGAGTTTTTTGAAACTCACTTTAGCTTCTCCATCCACGATAACGAGTAATGGCGTTTTTTTACCTATCAGAACGATGGACTTAACGATCTTTCTTCTGGGGACCCCAGAAGCTCTAACTGCTTGCTCAACCGTTTTCACTGGCTCTCCAAGATTCAAAACCTCCCCACCTAATTCACGTATCAAATCTTCAAAATTCATTTCTATTACCTCATTTCCAATTCGATTGATAATAGGTCGTTTTGTATATGATATCATACCATTGTGCTTGTTGTGAGGTGAAAAAATGTTGTACATTGGGACGAGTGGCTTCTCTTTTGATGATTGGGTTGGAAAAGTTTATCCTGAGAATATAAAATCTTCCCAAATGTTGAAATATTACTGGGCCGTCTGGAAATTCAACGCTGTGGAGTTGAACTTCACTTATTACACTCTTCCAACCACCAAGAGTATCGTTTCTATGCTCAGAAAAACTCCTATAGATTTTTATTTCGTGGTTAAACTGCCGGGCAAAATAACACACGAGGCGTGGAGAGATGGGGATATAGAAGACTGTGCAAACGATTTTTTGAGAGCGATTCAACCCATGAGAGATGAAGGACGGTTAAAACTACTGCTAGCTCAATTTCCATATTCTTTCAAGTTCTCGCGAAAGAATGTCGAATATATAGAGATGATACAGGATCACTTCAAAGATCTGGATATAGCCGTGGAGTACAGACACAGGTCATGGTTAAGAGAAGAGGTCTTTGAATTCATGAAAGAAAGAAGTATCACTTATGTGACGGTGGATGAACCACCAATAGGTGATCTCTTTCCGTATTATCCGTATCACACAACTGCCAAAGCATATTACAGGTTCCATGGTAGAAACAAGAGATGGTTTGAAGCAGAGGGTGGGGAAAGATACGATTATCTCTATAGCAAGGAAGAATTAGAAAAATTTGCAGGGGATGTCAAAAAATCAATGAAAGAGGTGGAAGAAGTTTTCGTGTTCTTCAACAACTGCCACAAGGGATCGGCTGTGACAAACGCTTTGGATTTTTCTAAAATGCTCAGGGAGGGATGACATTGGAAGAGATCATGGAAGAGATACTGGAAATGTTCGAAGAAAACCAGGATGAAGAGCTCATGGATTTTTTCAAAAAAGTCGTAGAAACACTCAAAATGAAGGGTTACACCATGGAACAGATAGTATCAGGCATTGATCTGTTTTTGGAGGCATTAAGCGATGTTTTCTCTCCGCTGATTAGTTTTTCCTTCGAAGATTACGATCCTAGGATTCGTGTTTTCACAGAAGAAGAGAATTTGAACGTTGAGGAAAAGGAAAAGCTACTCAGGGGAGAAATGGATGAATGGGAGTTCGAAGTGAAGAGATGGAGTTGAGGAAACTACACCTTTTCCTCGGTGTTTTCATCGTCTCCTTCTCAGGGATCATGGTAAAACTCAGCACCATTTCACCTAACTCGCTTGCTCTATACAGAGTCCTGCTTGCAGAAATACTATTTTTCGCTTTCTCATGGAAAAAGCTCTTTCATTTCAGCGGTTTAAGAGAATTCCTCACAATTTTATCTGCAGGTTTTTTTCTCGGTATGCACTTCCTCCTTTGGATATCCTCCTTCAGATACACAACCGTCGCAGGAGCTGTGATACCTTTGATGTTACAGCCTGTAGTCACGAGCCTGCTGGCCTTTTTCATCTTTGGAGAAGTCCTCGACAGAAAGGAAATATTAGCCATATTGATTGTTTTCTCTGGTATTTTGATGATGAACATATCCGATCTCTCAATCTCGAAAAAATTAGGGTTGGGTGATTTCTTATCGGTTCTAGGTAGCATATTCGTGAGTTTCTTCACCCTCATAGCGAGAAAACTGGTACCAAGAATGGGGGCTATTCTATTCAACGCGAGAGTTTACATGATCTCCTTGATCCTCCTTTTGATTTTCAGTATAGCTTCAAAAACTGTGGAATCACTGGATTTTCGAAATCTCTGGATCACGATCTTTCTGGGTTTTGGATGCTCATTTTTGGGATATTCCCTGATCACCAACTCGTTGAGATTTTTCAAAACAGGAAGTGTCTCCATGGCTCTTGTGGGTGAACCTGTCTTGGGTGTTCTCTGGTCCGTTATCCTTTTGAAGGAAACTCCAACGATATACCAAGTAGCAGGACTGGTAATTTCAGGAATAGGCCTTATGATATTCTACAAAGTCTTGAAGATATAATATGATACGGAATTTGTTAGAACGGAGGGAAGGTTATGAAAACTCTCATACTGGCAGCTGGTATAGGAAAGAGGATGAAATCCAAATATCCCAAGGTTGTGCATAAGCTCTCTGGGAAACCGATCTTGAGTTGGGTCATAGATACGGCAAAGGAGGTGTCGAGAGATATCGGTATCGTATTGGGATACAGAGGCGATGAGGTCAAGAAGATACTCCCATCTTGGGTGAAAGTCTTCTATCAGAAGGAACCTTTGGGAACTGCTCACGCTGTGATGTGTGCAAAAGATTTCATAGATGAAGATGAAGACATCCTCATACTTTATGGGGATGTTCCCCTCATAAGAAAGGAGACGATACAGAAGATGCTGGAAAAGCATAGAAGCAGTGACAGTGATGTTATCGTTCTCACCGCCATTTTCGACGATCCCAGAGGATACGGAAGGATTGTTAGAAAAAATGGGAAAATCACAATAATTGAAGATGCAGATGCAGATGATGAAATCAGAAAGATCAAGGAGATCAACACTGGAATATATATATTCAAAGGTCGGGCCCTTCTTGAAATCCTGCCAAGAATAAAGAACGAAAACGCTCAGGGAGAGTACTACCTGACAGACGGAGTCAGAATGCTTCAGAATGTGGAAACGGTGGTCATAGAGAATGCTTATGAAGTGATAGGAGTGAATACGAGAAAAGATCTGATAAAGTTGGAAGAATATTTGAGACGGGAGAAGATAGAGGAATTGCTGGAGAGTGGTGTAACCATCCTGGATCCGAACACCACTTTCATACAATATACGGTCAAGATTGGGAAAGATACCATCATATATCCCTTCACTTTCATAGAAGGTCACACGGAGATAGGTGAAGACTGCGAGATAGGTCCTATGACAAGGTTGATAGATTGTAAGATCGGTGATAGGGTAAGAATTGTGAGGTCGGAGTGTATGGGTGCTTTCATGGAAAGTGATGTTACGGTTGGGCCTTTTGCGAGATTGAGAAAAGGGACCGTTCTGAAACGGCATGTGAAGATAGGAAACTTCGTCGAGGTGAAAAAAAGTACAGTGGGTGAAAACAGCAAAGCGCAGCATCTGACTTACATAGGAGATACGTTCATCGGGAAGGATGTGAACGTGGGAGCAGGGACGATAACGTGCAATTACGATGGGAAGAGGAAGAATCCCACCTTCATTGAAGATAGCGCCTTCATAGGGAGCAATACAGCACTAGTCGCACCTGTGAGGGTTGGAAAGAAATCTCTTGTGGGAGCAGGATCAGTCATCACTGAAGACGTTCCACCTTATTCTCTGGCTCTTGGAAGGGCAAGACAGGTGAATAAGGAAGGATGGGTTTTGAGAAAGAATCCTGGAGGGGAGGAGTGATTCATGCCTTTTTCCAAAAACGAGTTGAAAATATTCTCGGGGAATTCCAACAGAGCCCTCGCTGAGAAAGTGGCGAAGCATGTGGGAATAGAGCTTGGAGATTGTGATGTTGGAAGATTCGCCGATGGGGAGATAAACGTCAGAATAAACGAGACGGTGAGAGGGCACGATGTTTTCATAATCCAATCCACCTCTCCTCCTGTTAACGAGAATCTGATGGAGTTACTCATTCTTATAGATGCCTTCAAAAGAGCGTCAGCAAATACTGTGGCAGTTGTGATACCATATTATGGCTACGCAAGACAGGATAGAAAAGCGAGGGGAAGGGATCCAATAAGTGCGAAACTGGTGGCAAATCTTCTAACGGTGGCTGGGGCAACCAGAATTCTGACAGTGGATCTCCACGCGGAGCAAATCCAGGGATTCTTCGATATACCTGTGGACAATCTATGGAGTTTTCCGGTCTTTGTGAAGGCTCTGAGAAACTGTGAAGATCTGAAGGATGAGGATATCGTGATCGTGTCTCCAGATGTTGGAGGGGTGAGAAGAGCCAGGAGGATGGCGGAGAAACTTTCGACTTCTCTTGCGATATTGGATAAAAGAAGGCCAAAGGATAACGTGGCCGAGGTTGTGAACGTCATAGGAGATGTCAAAGGAAAGGTGGCGATACTCTTCGATGATATAATAGACACTGCTGGATCCCTGGTCCAGGGAGCTGAAGCTTTGAAAAGGATAGGAGCGAAAAGAATCATAGCATGTGCAACGCACGGGATATTTTCTGATGGTGCTCTGGAACGTATAGAGAATTCTCCTATAGAAAAGGTTTATATAACCGATACGATATATCACAAAGATCTTCCTGATAAAATAAGGGTATTGAGCATTGCTCCCCTTCTGGGAGAAGCCATCATGAGAATCAGAAAGAATCTTTCAATAAGCATACTTTTCAGATGAGGACAGGAGGGATCAACGAATGACAGTCAGAATAGAAGCGATTTTGAGAAAAGAGAAAGGAAAAAGAAGAGTGAAAAGATTGAGAAAGGAAGGATACCTCCCTGGTATCGTTTATGGACCTGGAACAGAACCCATACCTATATCCGTAAAGAAAGTCCAGTTTGAAAAAATATTCCATCACATAACTGAGACTACTCCTCTCGAATTGGTAATAAAAGAAGATGGGAAGGAGATATACAAAAAGAAAGTCTTCATGAAGATGATCCAAAGAGATAAAGTCACGGACGAAGTCGTTCATGTGGATTTTTATGAGCCTGTAAGAGGTCACACGATGAGAATAAACGTTCCTGTAAAGGTCGAAGGAAAGGCCATAGGTGTCGAAAGAGGAGGAATCCTTGAGGTTCTGTATGAAGAGATACCTGTGGAGACGGAACCTGATAAGATACCTGAGTACATAGAGCTCGATGTTTCATCTCTAGATCTTGGAGAGTCACTGCATGTGAGGGATATGAAGCTCCCTGAGGGTGTGAAACCTCTTTTGGAACCTGAAGAACCTGTTGTCACTATCCTGATCCCCAAAGGGCTTGAAGTGGCCGAGGAAGAAGAGGTTGTAGAGGAGGAAGAAGTTGAAGAACCTGAAGTTATAAAGAAAGGAAAGAAGGAAGAGGAAGAAGAGACAGAATAAAATGCGCCTGGTTATAGGTCTTGGAAATCCGGGACCACGTTATGCCTTAACAAGGCATAACGTAGGTTTCATGTTTTTGGATAGATTGTGCAATGTTTTGGAATGTGATGAATGGAGAAGTAACAGGAACTATCTATGGAACGAAGTAAAAGTGATAGGAAAAAGGGTTTTTCTGGTAAAACCAATGACTTATATGAATTTGAGTGGTGAAATCTTCCCTGAAGTTCTGTACTCTTTCAATGTGGAAAAAATGAGTGATATAATCGTTGTGTACGATGATATCAGTATCCCCTTGGGAAGTTTAAGGATAAAGAAGAGAGGATCAGATGGTGGTCACAACGGTATGAAATCGATAATAAACGCCTTGGGAACGCGGGATATACCCAGGATGAGGATAGGAATAGGGCCAAAGCCGTTCACCATCAGTACTGCTGATTACGTTCTCTCAGAATTCACTGATGATGAGCTGGAAACGATCTTTTCTGTATTGAGCAAAGCGATCGAGGCATTCGAAGTTATACTGAAAGATGGTATAGATAAAGCCATGAGCCTTTACAATACCTCTTGAGGTGATAAGATGAAGTGTTCAAAGTGTGGTAGGGAGATCAAAAATTTTTACAAGGTGGATTTCGATGGCATGACAAGGGTCATCTCTCTGTGTGAAGAATGTATCAAGGAAATTTTAACCAAAGAGAGTCAGGAACTTCAGAAAGAAGGTGTGAAATTATTGGCAGCTCATTCCAGATACGTTCAAGACAGTTTCCTCGATTCTTCCTTCTCACCTGTTAGAGGATCATCGGAGATATTCATCAAAACTCCTATCCTAATGATCGAATTACTATTCGGTGAGTTCGATGAGAGAGAAAAGATGAATGAAATGGTGAAAAGAGAACTTTTCATTCTGGAGAGAGAACTGAAGAGTGCTGTGATAAGGGAGGATTACAGAAAAGCCAACGAAATAAAGAAAAAGATAAAGGAGATAAAAAAGAAGATGGATGTCTGGGAGGATAGATGAAATGAGAAATTCTTCTTTTGAGCCCTTTCCTTCCTACTTTCATTCTCCGAACATAAGAGAAGCAACCAGGATATATCGCTCTCCCTTATAATCACATCATGGGACTTTCATACCATTCAAGGAATGGTGATCCAGAATGATTCGTGAGATGCTGGTATCATCTGTTTCCGATGGTGAAGAAGAAGTACTAATAGGTATTGAAAGGGAAAAAGTGAAGAAAGTTGAATTCGTATCGAAGGATATTTTGGAAAATTCCGGTGTTCTTGGAATAAAAACCGGTGATACCTTCATCCCGTTAGTGGTCCCTTCTGGGATTTTGAAAGGGAAGATTAAAGTCAAATATATGATCGTTACAGAGAGAGTTGCTGTGGGAGTCACGAGAATCGTAGGATTTCTCAAACCCACAAAGGAAATGAAGACAAAGGGTATCGTCGATTTCGTAGATAAAGCGTTCGAAACCAGTGAAGGGATCGTTTTTCTCATAGATCTTCAGAGAATGCATTCCAGAAGTGAGGATATGAACATAGTGTTTGAAGTTCAAGGTGTTAAAGACGTCACCACATCCGATTTAGAAGGAGAAAGCTTGATTCTTCTGAACTATGAAGGGAAAGAATGGGTTGTGAGGCAAGGTATGGTCAAAGGGATTACCAAGAGGATGAACGAGTTCAAGCTTGGGAAAATAAGAGGTTTTGTCACGTACGAGAATAAGGTCATCCCTGTCTTTGGCAGTGAAGGAAAATGGATTGTGATACTAGAGGATATGGGATTGCTCTGTACGAAAGTCGAGAGGTTAAAAGGAGCGGTATTGAACATTGAAGGAAAGGAGAAGTGGGCTGCTGTAGGTCAACGAAAGATACCTTTTCTCAATTTAGAAGGAGTGAAGAAGGCTGGAATTTGAAAACCTGTTCGAAGAGGAAAAGGGCAGATTCCTGGAGGAAGCCAGAGAATCGATTGAAAAACTCCTGAGGAAGGTTGATCCAGAAGCCATAACCACGGCTCTTAGAGCCTTTCACACCCTTAAAGGTTCCTCCGCCCTCCTCGGTTTTGAAAAACTTCAAAAAATCTTTCATGAGCTCGAAGATATCTTCAGGAACATGCAGAAAGAGGGAAAGGTATCTTACGAGACACTATACAGAATTTTGAGAGTGATAGATTTCCTCGAAGGTATAAAAGGAGAAATAGACTACAAGAGCTTGGATCATGTGAGAAAAATATTGGAGGGTGAAGAAGTCGAAGAGAAGAGAAGATTCGAAAGGATGGAGGGAGCCGAAGAATTTCTGGAGAATTTGATAATGAAGCTGGGTGTAATCGAGATCAGGCTTCAAGATGAGGAGAAGGAAGAAGCTTTACGCGAACTTAGACTCCTGAAGAATCAACTCATAAAAATTTTTGAAGAAATTCAGTACATCGACCTTGAAAAAGTTCTGAAGGGTTTTGGAACCATGATAAAAGTGGATGCCGAAAGACGGAGAAAGAAGGTGGAGGTAGTTCTAGATGTCGGAGGAGTCAGGATAGAAAGGGAGGACGCTAATTCTCTGAAAAATATACTCGTGCACCTCGTTAGAAACGCTGTGGCTCATGGAATAGAATCACCTGAAGACAGAAAAAGGGCAGGTAAACGAGAGGTCGGAAGGATAACCATAAAGAGTTGGATGGAAGGGGATAGAATACATGTCATAGTGGAAGATGATGGGAAAGGAATGGATATGAAAGAAATTGAGAAAAAGATGAAGGAATTGGGGATAAAGGGCAGACCTGAAGATGCCATATTTTCACCAGGATTTACAACTTCTGAAACAGCAGACGAAGTCTCTGGAAGGGGAATGGGATTGTACGCTGTTAAAGAGTTTGTTGATCAAAAAGGTGGCGAGATCTTTCTGACGAACAGGCCTGGTAAGGGTGTTTCTTTCCATTTCTACTTTCCAATAAAGAGAATCCTTAAAAAAGTTCTCATATTGAGGAGGAAAGGTGCCATATTCGGTTTGAATTTGGAAGATGTTGAAGCCACAATAAAAAGGGATGAAAGAGTTAGAGATTTTCTTATGGAAGAAAAAAGAGTCTACGAAGTTGTAGATATAGGAGAAGGGGATTTCAATTATCTGGTTCTCACAAAATTTAAAGAAGCAATAGCAGTTGATGAAATTTTGGGCATCAGAGAGGTTCCCGTTTCAATGGAATCCATGGGGATAAAAGGAGTAAAATACTTCGTAAAGAATGTTTGGCCCATTCCCATACCAGTTATTTCGCCAAAGGATCTGGAAGTGTAACTCGGAGGTGTGATTTTTGAAGAAAGTCCTCATAGTTGAGGATAGTGATCTTTGGAGAAAATTTTTGGAAAGATCTCTCCAGAAAATGGGGTATATCGTCGAGACCGCTAAAGATGGTGTGGAGGGGTTGAATAAAGCGTTTTCGTTTGTACCTGATGTTTTCATCCTGGATGTCATCATTCCAGGCATAAGAGGATTTCAACTGTGCAGGCTCCTGAGAAAACTCGAGGCTTTTGAGAAATCTGGGATATTGATTATGACTGCTTCTAATGAACCCTTCAGCAAATTTTGGGCAGCAAAATCTGGAGCAGACTATTTCATAAGTAAGGATAAGAATGGCGAGGACATTCTTAAAGAAATTGCGGAGATTCTCAGCAACCTAGATTTCAGATCAGATCCTGAAAAACTACCCAAAGATATTGTAGACACCAACTTGGATATACCGGAGATCCTAGATCATCTTTTTCTTCAGGAAACTCTGAAGAGTGAGATAATGTCTTTAGTTGAGTATATAAACGATGAGGATTACGTTGGATGGAGAATCACGGACCTTGTTCTTCAAGTTACCCATTCGGAGATAGTCGGTGTGATGATAGTCGGTGTGGATGCAGGTAGAATATACGTTGCCAGTGATGGTAAGTACGGTATATGTACTGAGGACCTGAAAAAACTTTTGATATCCCATATGGAAAGACCTCATTACCCTAAAAGATGGTACATAAAAAACACCACATCTCACCTTGACACAAGCATACCAGAAGATCTTGTTTGGGATTTCTTTCTTATAAAGTCTCAGAAGGAAGAACTGGGTATCCTAGGGGTTCTATCGAGAAGTCTTGATAGAATAGAAAAAGAATCTTTAAAAACCATAACGGAAAGCCTGACAGCTTTCGTGAAGCTTCTGAACCTGGTTTCCTCATACAGGAGCATGGCTGAGTACGATGAGCTCACGCTCTTGAGGAATTACAGGTCGTTCATGGATCGACTGATGAGTACCTTCAATTCTTACAAAAAGAAAAAAACGTTTTTATCCCTCGCCATCATGGACATAGATGATTTCAAGAGAGTGAACGATTCGTACGGTCATCCCGTTGGGAACGAGGTTCTGAAAGAGATTTCCAGGATCATGAGGAATGTATTCGATGAAGATAAAAATGTGATAGCGAGGTATGGGGGGGAAGAGTTCTCCGTTTTGATGGAGGATACAGATTCATCAGACACTTTGAAACGTTGTGAAACATTCAGAAAAGCGGTGGAAGAATACGATTGGCACGAAATAGCTGAGGGTTTGCGCATAACCATAAGTATTGGCATCACAGGAACGGATTTGAAACCTTATAGAACGGCTATGGAAATGGTTAAAGACGCTGATAAAGCCTTATACATTGCAAAGAGACTGGGGAAGAACAGGGTAGAACTGTATAGAAAGGGGAGAACATGATGTCTTTCAAGATCAGGTACACTCTCTTCATATTGTTGATCTTTGGTTTGATATCACTTGTGAGTTTTTATTTCATATATAACACGTTCGCCAGAGATGTGAGGGATGAGACTCTCTCCCACCTCCAAAGCACAGTCGAGATATCCTCGAAAGCTCTGGAAAGAGCTTTGGAAAGTGTTTTAATAGTTGCAACAGCGAAAACCAAGCCAGAGTGGGTTATCAATTCCAGCATTCTAGAGATACCTGGGTATGGAAGTACAGTCGAACCGGAGATAGAGTTTTCAAAAGAGGAAGAGACGATAACGGCTAGGATATTCGGTATAGTTAACGATATGAAGTACGACGTTACCATAGATTTCGTCAAATTCGTTGACGCGATGATAGCAAAACCAAGACATGGATATTACTACATAGTCAGTTCCGATGGTTTCACCCTCTATCACACCTTCAAAGAGAGAGTGGGAATGAATCTAAGAGATGTAGACCTTGAAGATCTCTTCGACCACATCATGAAGGAGAGGAAGGGATGGTACAGATACGATTACGGGGGAGAGAGCATATTCGTGTTTTTTGATAAAATAGATCTTCCCTTCAAATCGGATAAAGAGATATTCCTCGCGAATGCGATACTTGAAGATACAGTTTTTTCATCACTCAAAAAAATAAAGAATTTCTTTCTTGTCATAATACTTCCGATATCCTTAGTCGTCACTCTGATAGGAGCTTATCTTATCTCAAGCATGGGTGTCAACAAGATACAGTTTCAAACAGAGAGTATAGCGAACTTCACGAAATCTGTCGCCACCGCTCTGTCCAACCTTTTCGTGTCGTCTTCGGAGATACAGAAAGCAGCTGAAAACACTGCCCTGAGTTCCTCGAATCTCAGCGAACTCGTACAAAACTTCGCAGCTTCCGCAGAAGAAGGGAAAACAGAAGTGAATCACAGTCTAGATCTGATGAACTCATTCTTAGAACACGTTGAAAGGGCTAACGATATAATAAAGGAAACGGTTGAACTCATGGATTCGCTGAACGAATTGAACGAAAAGATAACGGATCTCTCCGATGTTATTTCTATTCTCGCCATAAACGCTTCAATAGAGAGTTCAAAAGAGAATATCGATAGAGAAGGTATAATGAAAATAGCTGATCACATTGCCAAGATAGCGAGCGATGCGAAGGAAACCGCAAAGATCTCCAAGAAGACTATCAGATTAGTACAGGAGAAGATATCTAAGGTGTTTGAAATGTCTCGTAGCATAGAAGAAGAAGTGGCGTCTGCTAGATCCGCCATGAAAAATATCCTCCAAGTTATAGACTCTTTAACAGAAGGTATAATGAAGCTTCAAGGTCTATCAGAAAGCCTTGCAGCTGTTTCTCAAGAGACCAACGCGGGTGTGGAAGAGATGGTCTCATCTTTGGAAAAGATAAGAGAAGAGGTCTCAGAGCTTGAAAGAATGTCAAAGAAGTTGAAATTGTGAGGAGGGATATGAATGGCTCTCAAGGAGAGGATAATGAACGATTTAAAGAAAGCTATGAAGGAAAGAAACGAAGTTAAGGTCAGAACCCTCAGAATGGTGATCGCTTCCATCAAAAATTGGGAAGTTGAGAATACAAAAGAGATAGACGATGATGGTATGATCACTGTTTTGACGAAAGAAGCTAAAAGAAGGAAAGAAGCTATTGAAGAGTATAGAAAAGCTGGTAGGGAAGATCTGGTGAGGGCAGAAGAGGAAGAATTGAAAATCATAGAATCTTATCTTCCAGAACGTATGAGCGAAGAAGAGATAAAAGAACTTGTGCTGAAAACGATAGAAGAGGTGAAGGCAACTTCTCCCAAGGATCTGGGTAAAGTCATGAAAGTGATCATGCCGAAAGTTAAAGGAAGGGCGGATGGAAAACTGGTGAATGAGATGGTTAGGAAGATTCTCAGCGATGGTCAGACTTGATCCCTTCAACGAGAGCATACTTGAAGGCCTCATATTAAAGGATGTACCAGGCGAGCACAGACCCACCCATGCTTCCTCCCTTCTTGTATGGTATTCGAAACCAACGAAAGATGTTAAAAAAGTTGTAGAACTCGGATCCGGCGTGGGAACTGTTTCCATCGCTTTAGCCAAGCTCTACAATGTGGAAGTTGTCGGTATAGAAAAAGAGGAGAAGTTGTACATATTATCGAAAGAGAATGCTCATCTCAATGGATTGGAGGGGAAAGTCTCCTTCGTCAAAGAAGATGTAAAGTACGTGAAAAAGCTATTTCTCGCTGAGGAATTCGATCTGCTGGTTTCAAACCCTCCTCACAACATAGCGGGAGTTCCAAGTTCGAGGAGCATAAGAAAAAGTACGAGAAGCGGTAGTTACGAGTTGATAGATGATTTCGTAGAAGCCACTTTCTACCTTCTCAAAAACGGTGGGCAGTACGTTTTTGTGCTGTCCCCTGTGAACTTCACAGTCTGGATCGTGAAGCTAAAGTTGAAGAGACTCGAGCCCAAAAGATTGTGCCTCGTTCATGGAAAGAGGAATAAAAAAGCTGAATTGGTACTTTTAAGAGGACGAAAAAATGGAAAAGAAGGCCTGGTAATCGATCCACCTGTTATTTTGAAGGAAGGTGATGAAATTGGAAATCGATGATTTGGAGGAGAGAATAGACAGGGCGATAGAAGAAAAAAATTTTGAAGAGTTACTCGACTTGTTGAAGAGGAGGGCAGAGATTCTAAAAACACTCGTTGATAAAGGTAGAATACAAGAATTGAAAAAGAAAGACGAGGAAAGAATAAAGATATTGAAACGGGAGATGGAGAAATTGAAAAATGAAGCGATAATTCTGAAGAGAGCGAGAAACGAGTATAAAAAACTCCTAGATCTTATGAGAAAAGGAGAGGACATAGGTAGGGCGTGATCTAGGTTTTTTCCTCCCTTGAGTATGGAATTCCAAGGGCACTGGGAGCTCCTATTTTCTGTCTAAAGGTCTTGCTGAAACTGAACAGCACCATTGCAAGAAGTGTTACCACATAAGGAAGCATCATCAAAAGGTTTGCAGAGACATTGACTTTTCCCCCTGCCTGGAGTCTCAATTGTATGGCCATCACCCCTCCAAAGAGATAAGATCCTATCATCGCTTTGAATGGTTCCCAGGCTGCGAATATCACAAGTGCGATCGCAATCCATCCTCTTCCAGCAGACATGTTTTCTATCCACATCGAGGTATAGGCAAGGGAAAGATAAGCCCCTCCAGCTGCAGTGATCGCCCCTCCAATCACAGTAGCTAGGTACCTCACAAGGAAAACATTTATTCCCAGAGAATCTGCAGCCGATGGTTCTTCACCAACCGCTCTTAAAGTCATACCGGCTTTGGTTCTGAATATGAAATAAAACAGGAAAACCGTAAGGATATAGCTGAGATAAACCAGTATATCGTGGTTAAAAAAAGCTTTCCCGATGATCGGTATATTGGATAGGTATGGAAGCGGGATCTCTGAGAACCTTGGGATGACTTCTCCTATGTATCTTCTACCTATAGTCCCTGAGATTCCCATTCCAAGCATCGTCAGAGCAAGGCCACTCACGACCTGATTTACCCTCAGTGTTATGGACATGAAGGCATGTATGAATGCGAAAGCTCCTCCTACCAATACGGCCAAAAGGAAAGCAAGATATACGTTGTGAAAAGTGTAAGCTCCCACAAATCCTGTTACGGCACCTATGAGCATCAAACCTTCAAGCCCCAGATTCAAAACCCCGCTTCTCTCGGTCAGTATCTCTCCAAGCGCTGCGAAAAGAAGGGGGGTGCCGGATCTCACAGCTGCTGCCAACACACTTGTGAACATCTCCACACCCCTTCACCTACCTTTTCACGATCCTTATTCTGTATCTGAAGATGGTTTCTGAAGCGAGCAAGGATAGCAGTATTATCCCTTGAAGAACGTTTATCAAGGATATCGGAATCCTCATTATTATCTGGAGTTGTTCACTTCCAACTATCAGTCCTCCGAAGAGAAAGGAAACGAGAATGGTAGCCCATGGATTCAACCTCGAAAGCCAGGCTATTATTATTCCGGTGTATCCATAGCCAGGTGAGAATCCGTGTTGAAGTCTGTGTTGGACTCCTAACATCTGAATGGCCCCTGCAAGTCCAGCCAGAGCACCACTCAACATCATAGCAAAGATGATATTCTTTTTTGTATTTATACCAGCGTATTTTGCCGCTTTTTCGTTGTCTCCTATGACCTTCAAATCAAAACCCCATCTCGTTTTATTCATAAGGATGTACACGATTACAGCCATACCAAAAGCTATGAATATACCAAGGTGAATACCCGTATCACCTATGCTGGGAAGCCATGTGTGCTCAGGAAATATAGCAGTTAATGGGAAGTTGTAACCGTGAGGATCCTTCCACGGACCGTATATAAGGTAGTTCACCCAGTAATAGGCTATATAATTCAACATGAGAGTGGCTACTATCTCATCCAAATTCAGAAAAGCTTTCAAAACACCGGGAATCGCCCCCCAGAATGCCCCAGCTAGGGTTCCAAGGATCAGGAGTATGGGTACAACCAGAGGATTTTGAAAATCCTTCAAGAGGAAAAGGGCACCCCACGTTGTCGCCATGGCTCCAAGGTACAACTGACCTTCTGCACCTATGTTCCATATCCTCATGCGAAAAACTATCGTCAAACCGAGTCCTGTTAGCATAAGGGGTATCATCTTCTGAATGGTGTCAGATAGACCGCACTCAGGTATGAAAGGCCATGAAAACATTTCCTTGTAAGCTTCCAGAGTGTTGGAGAATTTACCAGTAGTGGCCCATATGGTGATTCCCATGAGAATTAACGATATAGTTATCGAGAACAAAGATATCAACACGGAAAAATATCTTGGAATTTCTAACCTTTTCTCAACCTTTACTCTATACATTGACGACACCCGCCATCATCAAACCGATCTTTTCGAGATTGGAGGGATCTGGTTCTACCTCACCAACGATTCTACCTTCATATATCACGACGACCCTATCAGATAGGGTAAATATCTCGTCCAGATCTCCAGCAAGAAGTAGGATGGCGACCCCTCTATCTCTGGCTTCTAACAGACTCCTGTAAACGAATTCCATGGAAGCTACATCTAACCCTCTTGTTGGATGTTCAGCGATTATGAGTTTGGGATGAAGCTCGAATTCCCTTGCCACAACCACTTTTTGAATGTTTCCGCCGGACAGGAGTTTTACCGGTTTCAGAGGATCTGGCGTGATGATGGAGTATTTCTCTATCAGCGTTTTAACAGTATCCAGTATCTTCCTTCTGTCAAACCAGAAAACTCTCTTTTTGTCTTTTAGAAAGAGGTTTTCCGCCACCGAAAGATTTGGGCAGGTTGCTATTTCCTTCCTGTCCTGGGGGATATAAGATATGCCCAGTGATATTCTCTTTGAAACGCTTTCTCTTGTTATATCCTCATCATAAAAGATGATTCGCCCAGAAGAAACTTCCCTGAGACCCGTTATGACTTCCGCTAATTCTCTCTGACCGTTTCCTGCAACTCCCGCAACACCAAGAATCTCTCCTTCTCTGACTTTCAAGTTTATACCATTTAAAGCTGTGAACCCTTTATCGTTCAACGCCCTCACATTCTCAACTCTTAGCACTTCTCTTCTAGGATTTGCCGGTTTTCTCTCTATCTGAAATACAACGTTCCTTCCAACCATCATTCGTGCTAGTTTCTTTTCACTGTATTCTCCCTTTTTCAGAGTGCCAACAATCTCACCATTTTTCAGAACCGTCACCCTGTCGCTTATTTCTATAACTTCCTTCAGTTTGTGACTTATGAACACAACACCCGCTCCATTCTTAATCATGAGTCTTATGGCTCTGAACAAGGCCTTGGTTTCCTGAGGAGTTAGAACGGCTGTCGGTTCATCGAGTATGACAACTTTGGCGTTCGTGTAAAGCAATTTCAAGATCTCCACTCTCTGCCTTTCACCAACAGACATCTGCCATATCCTCGCATTTGGATCTATCCTGAGCTCGTACTCTTCTGATATCTTCCTTATCCTATCGATCACATCGTTGATATTCCTTTCGAATCTCCTTGTACTGAGCATTACATTTTCAGCAACGGTGAAAGAAGGAATCAACGTGAAATGCTGCTGAACCATCCCTATACCCAGAGCGAGAGCCTGAGATGGGGAGTGTATTTTCACCTTTTCCCCTCTGTAGAATATCTCTCCCTCATCCATCCTGTAGAGACCGTACAGAATGTTCATAAGAGTGGTCTTGCCAGCCCCGTTTTCTCCCAGAAGGGCATGAACTTCCCCTTCGAACAGATCGAAATTTACTTTGTTGAGAGCAAGGATTCCTGGGAAGCGCTTCACAATATTTTTCATGACAAGAAGAGGTCCCATCACGCTACCCCCCTAAAAAACAGAAGGAGGCCGGGAGCCTCCTTCATTCACCACCTTTTGGAATCGTTCCTTCCACGTTGTCAACGAACCAATCCATAGAGAGGAGGGCTTCATCTGACAATTTCTCTCCTTCTTTGACTCTCAGTTTCCCCTCCTGATCGTATATCGGGCCTTCAAATGGATCGAAGAACCCTTCCTTTACGGCCTTTTTGAAAACTTCAACGAGCTTTTTAACGTTGTCTGGAACCATCGGTCCAAAAGGTGCTATATCCACGATTCCTTCATCCATACCCCCCCAATAGAATCCGTGTTTGTAGGTTCCTTTCATTATCTCCTTTATAACCTTCGCATAGTAAACGCCCCAATTCCATACAGGGGCTGTAAGATGAGCCTTAGGTGCGAATTTACTCATATCGCTGTTGTAGCCAATAGCATAAGCTCCCCTATCCTGAGCTGCCTGAACAGGGGCTGGAGAATCCTGATGCTGTGCGATAATATCCGCTCCAGCATCTAGAAGACTCAGTGCAGCTTCCTTTTCAGTTGCCGGGTCGTACCATGTGTGGGTCCAGACAACGTGAACTTTTGCTTTTGGATTTACAAGTTTAACACCGAGTGCAAAAGCATTTATCCCTCTTATGACTTCAGGAATCGGATGCGCTGCGACGTATCCTATAATGTCGCTTTTTGTCATCATACCCGCAACTATTCCTGTCAAAAACCTAGCCTGATACATCCTTCCAAAGTAAGCTGTCATGTTCTTGTAGGTTTTGTAACCTGAACAATGGAAGAAATGGATCTTCGGAAACTCCTTGGCTGCCATTAGTGTCGAATCCATATAACCAAAACTCGTTGTGAATATCACATCATACCCTCTTTTTGCAAAACTCCTTATCGTGTTGTAAGCTTCCATACCTTCTGGAACACTCTCAACATAAGAAGTTACGACCTTATCACCGAAGACCTTTTCAAGGTATAACCTTCCCTGATCGTGAGCGTAGGTCCAGCCAGCGTCACCTATGGGGCCAACGTAGATGAAAGCTATCTTCAAAGGTTTTGCTAAAGTCAAAAGGGCAAAAGTTAGAAATAAAACAAAAAAGATCTTCTTCATACCCATCCCTCCAATTTCAGTGTTCTGCACCTTTCGGAATGGTACCAACTATGTTGTCAACGAACCAGTTCATGGAGAGGAGTTCCTCATCGCTGAGAACTTCCCCGGGTTTCACCCTGAGATTTCCGCTCTGATCGTATATGGGTCCTTCGAATGGATGGAACTCGCCTCTTTTAATGGCTTCTTCAAATACTTTTACTATCTTTTTCACATTATCGGGCACCTTGTCGGAGAGAGGAGCGAGTTTGACGATTCCATCTACCATACCACCCCAGTAATTCTCAGATTTCCACGTTCCATTGAGTACTTCCTTTATAACCCGCTCGTAATACACTCCCCAGTTCCACATGGGCGATGTCAGGTTGTAATTGGGGCCAAATTTTCTCATGTCGCTGTTGTAACCTATCGAGTAAACTCCCTTCTCTTCCGCTGCCTTCACGGGA
>Ga0190313_1000359_pt1 | contig 27483 bp, 23 predicted proteins | sample 4870071011_MG_FD_169989 | JGI IMG/M metagenome (GOLD analysis project Ga0190313, IMG submission 169989) | Hydrothermal vent sediment bacterial communities from Southern Trench, Guaymas Basin, Mexico - 4870-07-10-11_MG | ecosystem: Environmental > Aquatic > Marine > Hydrothermal vents > Sediment ... | reverse complement strand
CTCTATGGAATCGTACATGCTGTCTTCAAGAGCGATACCATTCAACACACCAAGCTCTCCATCCTTAGAGCCAAAAACAAAGATCGCATCGTCGCTTTTCAAAACAAAATCTCCCACATCAGCGTAAGGACACATTCCCCTGAAAGGATCTTTTTCCTTCAATCTCTCTACACTTACACCAGTTATAATCGTGGCCAGAATCAACAAAATCAACAAAAATTTCCTCATATCTCTCCCTCCTTCCTCATCTATTATCGCATCTTACCACCATCAGAACAAACTTTCTATCATAAACTGATTCTTCACAGTGCAATGTTCTTTGCTTAAACCTTTATGTGTTATATTAAGGAACAAATTGCGATATTGGGGGTGAATGTATGAAAGAATTGATCTCATTCATTCAGAAAAAGATGGCAGAAACCAGGATACCAGGGCTTGCCATATCCGTTTTGAAAGATGGCGAAGTGGTATTTATAAAGGGGTTTGGATTTCGAAGTTTGGAGGAGAACCTTCCAGTGACTGAGAAAACACTGTTTTACGTGGGATCTGTGACTAAGTCCTTCACAGCTCTGTCTATAATGAAACTTGTAGAACAGGGAAAAATATCTTTAGATGATCCAGTCAGCAAGTACCTGGATCTGGAGCTTGAAGTTGAAGGATCTCCTGTCACGATTCATCATCTTCTAACACACACATCAGGTATACCAGCTCTTGCGTATGCAGAAGCTCTAATTCGAGGATATTTCGAAACCACTAGCGTTTGGCTTCCCATATCTAAACCCGAGGACATACTGGATTTCATCCAAGATTATGAAGACTGGATCGAAGCAAAACCCGGTGAGAGATTTTTCTATCTAAATGAAGGATACGTTCTTCTTGGATTGATCATCTCTAAAGTTTCTGGCATGAGTTACGAGGAATTCGTCAGAAGGGAAATATTCGAGCCTTTGGGTATGAACAACTCGATTTTCTGTGATAAAAGGGTGTTCTCAGAAAAAGACATAGCATCCCATTACATCATCGATAAGAACGGATCTTTCGTATTGAAGAGGCCTTTGCTTGGGGTGACTGCAGATGGAGGAATTGTAAGTTGTGTGGAAGATCTCTCAAAATACGTTAATATGATGATCAACAGAGGTAAAGTCGGTGGGAAAGAGATCCTGAGCGAAAAGAACGTGGAAATGATGGAAAAGGGGTATATAAGGATACCTTATGAGGTGTTTGGTGGAGAATCCTATGGTTATGGTTGGATGATATACCCAAAGTTCTTCGGTAAAAAGTTGGTGGGACACGGAGGTTCCGTTTTGACTCATAACACGTTTGTAGGGTACATCCCTTCTGAGAAACTGGGAGTTGTGGTTTTGACAAATGTTGGAGGGTACTCTCCCATGTACTTTGGAATGTACGCTCTGGCTTTGGCATCTGGGAAAAATCCGAATAAACTCCCATTTATTGAATACGAAAATGTTTTGAACAGATTGCAGGGAATCTACCAGACCTACAGAGGAACAATGACTCACACTGTTAAAAGAAGAGGAGATTTCCTGTTTTTGGAGTATAAAGACAGGTATATCGAAGAGGCTATTCCTCTATTTTTTGAGGAGCAGAGAGGAAACAGTTATTTGTTCTACACGATCTCTCGTGGCAAAAAGATGAAAGTTGAATTCAGGGTAGAAAAAGGTAAAACCTGGTTGATTTATGAAAGGTACAAAATGCTGAAGAAGGATACCATCCTTTGAAGGAGCAGGGTATGAGGTGGTTGGAGGTTGACACTTCACTTTTTCTATTTGAAAGCCTCAATGTATAATAATTATAACCAACTAGAAGCTGTTCTCTGGAGGTAATAATGTGAAAATCGTGGAAGTTAAAAATTTGAAAAAGTATTATAAGGATGTTAAAGCAGTTGATGGTATCTCTTTCAACGTAGAAGAGGGCAGCATATTCGCACTTCTTGGGCCAAACGGGGCTGGAAAGACGACGACAGTCGAGATATTGGAAGGATTGAGAAAGAAGGACTCTGGAGAAATAAAACTCTTCGGAGAGACCGTTGATGACATTCCCAAAGAAATGAAGAAAAGAATTGGTGTTCAACTCCAAAAGAGTGCTTTCTTCAGTCATCTTACCGTTCGAGAGACACTTTCTCTATTCAGAGAGCTGTATGGAAGGGGATACAGAGTCAGAGAGATATTGGAGATGGTACATCTTGTGGATAAAGAGAAGAGTCTTGTGAAAAATCTCTCTGGTGGGCAGCTTCAAAGACTGGCTCTTGGCGTTGCTTTGATAAACGATCCAGAGCTCATTTTCTTAGATGAGCCAACGACGGGTCTCGATCCTCAAGCAAGAAGAATGGTTTGGGGGATAATAAAGGACCTGAAAAGCAAGGGAAAGACGATATTTTTAACGACACACTACATGGAAGAAGCAGAATACCTGGCAGATGTTGTGTGCATAATTGACCACGGCAAAATCGTTGAGATGGGAGGGCCAGAGGAGATAATAAGAAGATCCGGCCTCAAAACGGTCATCGAGATGGAAACAATCGAAGATTTCGTGGTAAAAGGAGCGGAGAAACTGGACGCCAACAAGTACAGATTGATAGTGAACGAACCAGAAAGGGTATTACCTGAAATTCTGAAGTCTGGGAAAGTATCGAACGTCATGATAAGGAAACCGAACCTCGAAGATGTGTTTCTAAAACTGACGGGTCATTCTCTCAGAGATTGAGGAGGAAAGGATTGTGAAGAAAATTCTGAGGTTCTCTCTATATTTGTTTTTAAACGACTACATCAGGGATTTCTCCGGAAGCTTTTGGATATTTTTCTTCCCTCTGATCCTTTACCTGATACTAACTTCCATCTTTGGTGGAATCGCAGATGGAGAAAATGTCACTTTCAGGATAGGGATCGTTTATGAGAAAAAATCAACGGTCTTCGAAAAAATGGTTAGTCATTTGAAGGGAGAGAAGGCCTTTGATATTAGAGAGTACAGAAAGGTGGATGAGGCATTGAAACAACTCAAAGAATCGAAGCTGGATGTTGTTATATTCGTTGATAAAAACTTCGATTCTTCCCTCACAAAAGCCATATTACTTGCAAGGACGAAGATGAAATTGACGGTACCCATCGATATCTATTACGTCCCAGAGAGAACGGAATCCTCCATGGCGAAGGATGTCGTCAGGAGTATATTGAAAACCATGGAAGTCGAGATCTGGAGAAGCTTCGGTAACTTCAAGGATGTGAAGGTAGAAAGTTCGGTAGAGGAAAAGACAAAGAAATTCAACGTGGCCCACTATTACTTTCCCTCAATAGTCATGGTGACCATAATGAGTATAGGCTTCTTCTCGATACCTTATTCTATAGCGGGAAAAAGAGAGAGGAAATCTACCAGAAGGTTCCTCGTTTCTCCTTTCGGATCAGGAGAGTTCATAGTATCGGTCATATTGAACAACTTTCTAGCTCTCCTGATATCTCTCACGCTCCTCTTCAGTATGGGTATGTTGCTTTACAGAGTACCGAAAGTGATCCTTAGCCCTCAATTCATCCTACAGATCATTTTTGGAATGCTTATCTACTCCATGATAGGCCTTATGATAGTGTCTCTTGCCAAAAGGACGTCTACAATATCCATAATATCCAATTCTCTCTTCCAGGCTATGATGTTTCTCGGAAACTTCTATTTCAACGTTCTGAACATGTCGTGGGGTATAAGGTGGTTCGTGTACATAAATCCAGCCACTTACATACTGGATAAATTGAGGGGGACAATGGGTTATAACTCTTATCTTTCGAATCACCTTTTGGTACCGTTTGCCTGGTTGGTATTTTCAATACTCGTTGTCATACTGAATTTCAAGAGGGTGATGGAAGTTGAGTGATTTCATGTCTCTTGCAAAGTGCATGTTTAAAGAATCGATCAGGAACAAGGGGACCATGTTCTCTACATTGATATTTCCCATGATACTCTTGATTATCTTTGGATCGGTCTTCTCAGGTGGCAGTGTTGGAGACGTTCAAATCGATGTAGGAGTTGTGTGCAGTGATGAGAACATAAGAGAATCTTTGAAAACTCTAAAAGGACCCTGGAATCTGATTTTCTATGAAAGTGAGAACGATATGGATGAAAGTAAGAAAGACCTCGATGCCTTGGTTTGGATATCAGGAGAGAGTGTTAGGATCCTGAAGAAACCGAGGGATATGAGCAACATGGGATATCTGAATTCGTTTGAGATGAGCCTGAAGATACTCCTTGAAAAGAGTCTAAACGGTGTGAAGAATATAATTGTGGTCAGAGAGCGAAAGATTCATGCTGGAAGTACGGATATCAGATCTGTTGATTATTTACTTGCAGGTGTTATCGCAATCTCCATACTATCTTCAGGAATGTTTGACACTATAACTCTTTTCTCTCATTACAGGGAACTCGGTGTCCTCAGAAGGTTCAAAGTATCCCCTGTTAGAAAAGTGCCTTTCGTTCTGGGCCTCAGCTTTTCGAAATTCATACTGAATCTCCTAGCCGCCTTCATAATGGTAGGTGTGAATATCTTCATATTCCATGGGAGGTACTCCATGAACCTTCCTTTGTTCCTTGTAACCATCATCTCGTCGACACTTGGAATGATGGCTCTCGGTATAATCCTTTCCCTTTCTTTCAGGTCACCCACAGCTGCCAACAACGTCGCTTCCATAATGCTGACAATCATGATGTTCTTCTCTGGGGTTTACTTTCCCATAACCTTCCTTCCACCAAAGCTCAGAATACTTTCTTTCTTCATGCCAGTCAGATACGTTGCAGACGCTGTGAGGTATACTCTGGGACTTCAAAGCATGTCCATTCTGAGTTTCTGGTTGATAAACACAGTATTCCTGATAGCAGGTTCTACACTCCTCTGGATAGCGAGTGAAATATCCTTGAAACCTGAAAGTTGAGAAGCGAAAAAACAACCTGTCCAAAAGTGTGTATAATATGATTGATCCTGTTTGAAGGGAGGTGATCGATGAGTGGCAGTGAGAAGGATTGGAATCCCTAGGGATGTGGAAATTGTAGAGGTTTTTGGGCAATACGATAGAAGAGCACGGTACATAAGGAAAACTTTTGGTGTTGAAATAAGTGTCGTCGATGACGAGATATGGATAAGGGGGGAGAACGAGAAGAGCGTGGATGCTGCGGAAGGTGTTCTTAATGAGGTTATATCTATTGTAAGGGATGGTCACCTTCTGGATTGGATGGAATTTGAATATCTTGTCGATCAGTATAAAAGAAACGGGAACGGCGTCAAGGAGATGTACGATGAATTCAAAAGAGATGCTATCCTCGGATCAAGGGTCAAGCCAAAGACTTTGGGTCAGAAAAGATATATGGAAGCTGTTAGAAAGAATGATATAGTGTTTGTTATAGGACCTGCAGGAACAGGAAAGACATACCTAGCAGTCGCTATGGCACTAGATCATTTAAAAACAGGTGTCGTCAACAGAATAATATTGACAAGGCCAGCCGTTGAAGCAGGAGAGAAATTGGGATTCCTTCCAGGAGATCTTATAGAAAAAGTGGATCCATATCTCAGGCCCCTTTACGATGCCATCCTCGATATGATTCCTCCTGAAAAGTTTTACTCCTATAGAGAAAAAGGTATCATAGAAATAGCACCACTCGCTTACATGAGAGGAAGGACGCTGAACAATTCTTTCATAATCCTTGATGAAGCGCAGAACACAACCTATCAGCAGATGAAGATGTTTCTCACAAGAATTGGTTTCAACTCTAAAGTCATAGTAACAGGTGACATAACCCAGGTGGACATAGATGAGGAAAAATCCGGACTCATAGAGTGCCAAAAGATTCTAAAAGGAATCGAAGGTATAGCCTTTGTCTATTTGAACGAAACGGATGTTGTCAGACATCCCCTGGTCAAGAAAATAATAAAAGCTTACGAAGAATACGAAGGGAAGAAATCAAAATGAAGGTCAAGGAATACCTGAAAAATTTAATTGAGGAGTATGGGCATGTTTTCGCTTTTCTCATATTGCTGTTGGTATTTTCAGATCCAAGACTTGTCAGATTCCCTCTAAGGTTCATAACTCTTTACATTTTAGCTTCTCTTTCATGGTTCGGACTTGTGGAATTATCCATAAAGCACTTCAGGAAGTTTTCACTCCATGTTTCCTATAGATACACCCTTTACGCTTTAATGGGATTTGGATCCCTTCTTATAGGAACCATACAGCCACGATTCGGTGTACTTTATGTACCTTTGTTCATACCCGTAGCTCTGATTTCACTTCTGATGAATCACGAGATAGCGTTGGCATCAGGTTTCATATTCTCTATACTGGCCTCATTCAGGGAAGGATTCGATCTGAGAATTCTCCTTTATTGTTTCAGTGTGGCGTTCTTCGCAGCGATGACCACGAAAGAGATTTACAGAAGGTTGGACCTCGTCAAATCTTCAGTCATAACATCCGCTGCATCTTTTCTAGTGGCTGTGGTCCTCTCGATGTTCAGGGACACTGGCATCGTTCTGAAAGATGTGATCGTCGCTTTTATAAATCCTCTGATTTCAGCGATTGTCGTCTTCGGACTCCTACCATACGTTGAATTCGTGAGCAGAATATATTCGAATATTGGATTGACAGAACTTGGAAACCTGAATCATCCGTTGTTGAAGCTTCTTGCCATGCAGGCTCCTGGTACGTATTATCATAGTGTGATGGTTGCGAATCTTGCAGAAGCTGCTGCCGAAAGAATTGGAGCAAATCCCGTTCTGGCAAGGGTTGCATCGTATTATCACGATATTGGTAAAATAAAGAGGCCCAACTTCTTTGTGGAAAATCTGAAAAACGATTTCGACAAGAACCCTCATAACGAATTGAGCCCGAGTCTGAGTCATTTGGTTTTGATAGATCATGTGAAATATGGAGTGGAACTTGCAAGAAAACACAGATTGCCGCTCCTCGTTGAGGACATCATACCTCAGCACCACGGGACGAGAACCCAAATGTTCTTCTTCCGTAAAGCGAAAGAAACAACAGAAGATGGAGAAAGGATAAGTGAGGGAGATTACAAATATCAAGGCCCCAAACCCCAGTTCAAAGAGGCTGGGATAATAATGCTTGCTGACTCTGTTGAAGCGGCTGTGAGAACATTAACAGATACAAAACCTCAACGTGTGAGGGCGATCATCGAGAAAATCGTATCGGATATATTCTTCGAAAGGCAACTCGATGAATCCGGCCTCAGTTTGAAGGATCTTGAGATGATAATCGAAGAATTCCATAAGGTCCTCATGAACATGTTCACTTCTAGGATAGCGTATCCAGAAGAGGAAAAGAAAAAGATGGTGAGAGTGAATGGTAAGGATAATTAACAGATCAGGTGAAAGAATAGATGAAAATAAGCTGAGAAAATTGATATACCCAGTGTTGAAAGAAGAGATCGGTGATGTGAATGTGAACATCGTCTTCGTAACGATAGATGAAATAAAATCCCTTAACAGAGATTTCATGGGAATAGAGGAGCCTACCGACGTGTTAACCTTCCCATACTATGAAGAGGATGTGTACGGAGAGGTGATAATCTGCCCTGAGGTTGTCAGAAAGAACGCTGAAAAATTTTCCGTAGCTTATGAGGATGAGTTGATGAGTGTTATGGTACACGGTATTCTTCACCTTGCGGGGTACGATCACGAGCGTGAAAACAGAAAAGCTGATGAGATGTTCAAAAAACAAAGAGAATACGTAGAAAGGATCAAAGGGGAGGATAAGAAATGGTGGTGAAACCTTTCAAAGGATTCAGACCCAGAAAGGATGTTGTCGAGAGATTCCTTGTAAAACCTTACGATGTTGTGAGCAGGGAAGAGGCAAGAAAGGAGATTCAAAAAAATCCCATATCATTCTACAAGGTTACAAAACCAGAGGCGGAATTCACAGAAGATATCGATCCATCTTCAGACGATGTCATGAGAAAAGCGAGGAAAAATCTTGAAAAATTCATGAGCGATGGTATCCTTGTTCAGGACGACAGAGAATCCTTTTACGTTTACAGACAGATCATGGGAAAGCACATCCAAACGGGTCTGGTGGCTTTGTTCTCCGTTGACGAGTATCTGGAAGGTAAGATAAAGAAACACGAACTTACGAGAAAGAAGAAAGAGGAGGAAAGGACAAAACACGTTTACTACACGAAAGCTCATACAGGACCTGTTTTCCTCATGTATCGATCAGATTCCGAAGTCAACGAATCTTTTCAAAGGGTGGTAGAAACGAAGGAACCGGAAAACGTACTGATAGATGATGCAGGGATCGTTCACGAATTCTACGTCATCGATGATAAAAGACAAGTGGAGAGCATCAAAAAAGCCTTTGAAAAGGTGCAAGCCTTTTATATAGCGGATGGTCATCACAGAGCAGCGGCAGCGGTCAGAGCCAGTGACATGTTAAAAGGGGAAGTAGACGATGACGAGAGAAATTACTTTTTGGGGATAGTTTTTCCACATGATGAACTCAGGATAATGGATTACAACAGAATTGTGAAGCACTCTATCGAAAAAAAGGAGCTTTTAAGAAGGCTTGAAAAGGATTTCGAGATAGAAAGAGTGTACGAGCGCCCTTACAGGCCAAAGAAAAAACACGAAATAGGTTTGTACGTGGGATCGGGTGAGTGGTACATCATGAAACCCTTGAATGTGCCTGAGGACACCTTATCGTCTCTGGACGTTGAAATACTGCAAAAAAAGGTTCTTTCTCCTATATTTGGAATAGAAGATCCAAGAACAGATGAAAGAATCGATTTCGTGGGAGGTATAAAGGGATTATGTATCCTTGAGAAGTTGGTTGACGAAGAGGGATGGGACTTCGCTTTCTCCATGTATCCAACAAGTGTGGAAGACCTTATGAAAATAGCTGATGAAGGAAAGATAATGCCACCCAAATCCACCTGGTTTGAACCAAAGCTGAAAAGTGGTTTTGTTGTTCATATAATGGGATGAACTTTTTCGGTGATAGATGAGTCTTATTAGGTCAGAAGGAGGTGGTAAAGTGTTCTTCCCACTCTTTGATCCAACGATCATCATACTGATTCCTGCATTTCTCTTTGCATTATGGGCTCAGATTCTCGTTTCAAGTACCTTCAGCAAATACTCCAAAATCAAGTCCACAACGGGCTACACTGGTTTCGAACTCGCAAGGAGATTACTTGAAAGTGCCGGTATATACGATGTCTCGATAGAATACATCTCTGGGAGGCTCACTGACCATTACGATCCCAGAACGAAAGTTGTAAGGCTCTCATCTGCGACTTACAACGATTTTTCCGTGGCATCGCTTGGAGTTGTCGCTCATGAAATAGGACATGCTATACAGCATGCCCAGAATTACGCACCCCTTGTCATAAGAAATGCCATGGCCCCTGTCGTCACTTTCGGTTCAAACCTTGCATGGATACTCTTTCTGATAGGACTCATATTCTCCTCACCTTTTCTAATAAAGCTTGGTATCATATTCTTTATCCTGGTTGTCATATTCACGCTCATAACGCTACCTGTAGAGATCGATGCTAGCAGAAGAGCCTTGAAATTACTCAGAGAGAGTGTTCTCATGCCCGAAGAGGAATTGAGGGGTGTGAAGAAAGTTCTGACAGCAGCGGCCATGACTTACGTTGCCGCAGTTGCAACAGCTATTTTCCAGCTTCTGAGGATGATATTCATAGCCAGTATATTTGGTGATAGACAGTGAACACAAGAGAGATAGCAAGTAGAGTTTTAAGGATTTTTGAGAAAAAGAAAAGAATACCTGAAGATGAGGTTAGAAGGGCTCTGTCCCGAATGGATGAGAGGGACAGAGCCTTTTTCAAAGAATTGGTATGGGGAGTCGTGAGAAAGAGAAGACTCCTCGACTGGTACATCGATAGATTTTTGAGGAGAAAGGAAATACCTCCTGCAGTGAGAGTGCTGCTCAGAATGGGGGTTTACCAGATCCTTTTCATGAATTCTGTTCCCAACTATGCAGCGGTCAACGAAACTGTTGCTCTTGCTGAGAATAAGAGCTTCAAGAGACTGATAAACGCTATTCTAAGAAAGGTGTCGAGCATAGAAATTGAAGAGCCGTCGGAATTGTCACTCAAGTATTCGCATCCGGAATGGCTTGTGAACTATTGGAAAAGCTTTTTGAAAGAAGAAATTGTTGAGGAAATTCTCAGATGGAACATGGTACCTTCTCCCATTGTTCTGAGGGTCAACACGTTAAAGATAACCAGAGAGGAATTGATGGGGATCTTGAGGGAAGAGGGACATGAGGTTTCAGAAACACCCCATTCTCCCGTTGGTATCTGGATAAAAAAGCTCGGGAAATCACTCGATGACAGCAGAGTTCTATCGGAAGGCTTGGCCACCGTTCAGGGGGAATCATCCCAGATGGTTCCCTTCCTTATGGAGCTCGAATCAGGCCTTACGGTTCTCGATGTTTGCTCTTCCCCTGGTGGAAAAACCACCCACATAGCGGAGTTGATGAAAAATAAGGGAAAAATACTGGCTTTCGACATCTCCTTAGACAAAGTAGAGAAGGTTATAGAGAATGCGAAAAGACTCGGGATAGAGATTATAGACACGGGAGTCTTACCCGGTGAAAAGCTTTCAGAGATTGTAAAAGAAAAATTCGACAGGATTTTGCTGGATGTTCCCTGTACATCTTTAGGGACCATAAGAAAGAATCCAGATGTTATGTGGAGAGTTAAGAGATCGGATTTCAAAAAACTCTCAAAGCTTCAATATGAGCTCTTGTCCTCATCCTGGAAACTGCTCAAAGAAGGGGGAATACTGATATACAGTACCTGCACCGTTACCCTTGAGGAAAACGGGAAAATCGTGGAAAAATTCCTGACAGAGCACGATGACGTGGAGGTTCTGGATGTAAACGGTGAGATTTCGGAATTCGGAATAGATGGAATATGGGATGGATACGGTTTTCTAATGCTGCCGGATGAGACGATAACACCTTTTTATGTATCCAAACTGAGAAAGATCGGTTGAATCCTGAAATCCCTTTCCCCCTTTTTTTCACGATCGGATTTGAAGAAAAGGGAATGAACATTCGTTGCTTTTATATCGAGTAAGAGCTGCTCTTCAAAGAGCTCTGGATCAACATCCATATTTCTTTCCTCATCCTTCAATGCTTTTTCAAGAACTTTTCTATAAAGAGATACCGTTGATACGATGGGTAATTTTGAAGCCTTCTTCATTTTCGAAAGAAGATTCCTTCCAGATTCTGTGAAACCGAGTATTCTGAGATATTGAGGCCCTTTCTCGTTACTCCTCTCCACGAAGTCTTTTCTCATCTCAAAAAGCACGTACAGCATCAACCTTCTTATCCTGGTGAAAGTGAACCTCTTACTTTTGACCTTCTCCATGAATTCTCCTATGCTGCTAGAAATTCTTGAAAATCTGTAAAACCTCTCGTCAAGCCCTTCTGAAAACCCATACAATTTTGAGAAATCGTCTCTATCTTTCAACCTCATGATTCCTAAAAGAAGCTTTTCCATATCCTCAAGAAAGATAGGGCCTCTTCCTTCTTCGAGTTCTCTACGTATCACCTCGAAACTCTCCTCTGGTACGGATTCTCTCACCAGGTCCATCTTCCTCTCCCTTATGAGCTTCCTTATAGACGTGGCACTCGATAACCTTCCTTTAAACTCTTCTTCTTTGTAATCTGCTCCCACTCTTTTTATGGTATGAGGGGTTATGCTTGAGCCAAGATCCAGAATTGCTCTCACATACTCAAGGCCCAGTATATCGTTAGATCTTTCTATCAACCTCACTTTCTCTGGATCCATGATTTTCAACTCCTCAACGTACCTCATCAAAGCGTACTTCCTGGCGTTGGGGAACGAATATCCTTTTTTCAATTCCTCGTGAAGGAATTGGTTGTAAAGGTCAGGTTGTTCATGCAAGATTTCTGCTATCTTCTTCAAAAATTCAATATCGTTTGATTCACTTCCAAAAACGATGTCTGTAACAACACCTGTACCATCTAAAACCCCGATGGCTCCCCTCGCAAACCCTCCCGCATCTTGAATGGCGTAAACTGTTGGGAGCTCAAAAACAACATCCACTCCCATCTTGAGTGCGATCTCTGCTCTTGAGAATTTATCTATAATTGCTGGCTCTCCCCTCTGGCAAAAGTTTCCACTCATGACCGCGATGGTGTAATCGGGTTTTATCAATTCTTTAGCTTTTTGGAGGTGAAAGAGATGCCCGTTGTGAAAGGGGTTGTATTCCACAACTATCCCCAGAACTCTCATTACTTGACCAGTTCCCTCCTGAGGAGGGTAAGGTTCGTGACAAGGACGAGAAGGGTGAAAAGCGTGAAGAGTATCGAGATCAGCATGAAAGTTTTAGAATCCCCAGTACTTCCCAGGATCTCAACTCCCATCCACGCGAACCCATTCAGTATGATCCTGTAAACCTGGATGAACAGGGATATACCCGAAAACACAGCAGCGAGTGAAATGTGAATTGAAGGGTTATGACTCATAGATTTGGAGAGGGTGAAGAATCCCATGAAGAGTCCAGACATGGACAGAGAGGCTAGAGAGAACAGAAGCCATTTTGAAGCTGAGATCTTCAAATCCAGAATATCCCTGAACAGAGGGGCTATATGATATATCCCGAAGTAGACAGATGTTCCAAGGAGGCCAACAGTCATGACAACTATTCCTAGAAAAAGGATCGCATAGAGTTTCCCCATAGTCCCACCTCAACACTTCAATTTTCCAGATCATCTCCTTTTATGATCCTTCCAACACCCACATTTATGAAATACTCTTTATATTCGTCCTCAAACATCTTCCTCGTCGTATCACCTGAACAATGTGAGGCTCCAACGTAGCGTACTCCAAGCTTTTTGAAATCATTTATGATCTTCCTAATCTCATTTCTTGACTTCCCCATCAGGTGGAATCCTCCCATCACCAGTAGCACATCCTTACCAAGTAGATCTTTCGCTTTGGCCACGATATTCACGATACCAGGGTGTGCACATCCGGTTATGACGATCAACCCCTTGTCTGTATTCACGATTAAAGATTGCTCCTTTATCCAAAACCCCATCTCACCAGTCGTGTAAACTCCTTTGCATATTTCAGCAGGCTCGTGAATTTCCACTACCTTTGCTCCCAATGATCGAACATCCTCTTTGAATCTCTTATCAAACGATTTCAATAGATGAACGGTGACATTTGAGTTTTCCCTGAGAAAACCAAAGAGTCCTCCAACATGGTCTCCATGAATATGAGAGAGGACTATGATATCGATGTTTTCAGGATAAATACCGAGTTTTTCCATGTTGTACAACAGAGTTGGCGCATCTCCACCCGTATCGAACAGAATGTTTTTTTCTGCACCTTCAATCACACAACTAAAACCCCATCCCGTTCTCAACCCTTCTTTGTACAGGTAGTTGTCGTACACCACAGTTATTTTCAGATTCTTCAAAAGTACTTCGGATGCCTGCATATCGATCCCTCCGCATGTCGTCACATTCTCATCCGTTCCAAAAGAGTAACTCACACAAGATATTAACATTATACCGATGAATATCAACATTTTGCACATAACCATTCCTTCTCATCCCCTTTTCTTCGCACACATTCTCAAAGCACCTGGTATCGGATTACCCCCTGGAACTCTTTGCATGTACTCTCTGTACGAATCCCCAAACTTTTCCAGATTTTCCTTCTCTTCCTCCACCATCGCGAGGTGAAGAAGTAACATCAATACTCCACCAGTATTGACTCCTGCGTTTAAGACACCACCACAATGCTTGTAGCCTTTCTTTGAAATCACAGACTAAATTCTGGTTCTTTCCTTAACCATCGCCCTGGAACCGCGCTGCTGATCTGGTATTTCCTCACGGTAGATGATATACAGGAAGCAGTGCCAGTATCCATAGTGCTTTTTAAGAACAATCTCCATATCCTGCACGATATCAATCACCGAAATTTTTCAACTATTCCAGCCATAGACTCCTGAACCCGATGCCTTCCTAACAGTGTGATTGGCAACGTTCCACAGATTTGCTCTGGTATAGTCGAGGTGTCCAATTGTGATCTGATGTTCTCTAGAAGACTTTCTAGTCATGGCCAGCACTCGTGTTGTCTGCATGACATTTCTTATTGTATCATTTTTTGTGCCGCTGTACTTCGATCCCATAAAAGGGATAGCTCTTAGGAGCACGGTCTTCTATCGCGCTGTTCGGTTTACCCTACACCCTGTACCTCATTTTCTACACCCTAATATCGAACAGCGATAAACGAATACCTACCATCGAATTTTAAGGCATTCCCTACATGGACTTGACAGAGAAATGTCATATGAAGTATCATAGAGTTTGCTGACATATGCTGACAAGAGGTGACAGCATGAGAAAGGAAAAGATCGAAAGGATACTTTCTATACTGAAAAAATCGGAGAAACCAGTGAGTGGCTCGGAAATAGCGAAAGTTTTGGGCGTGAGCAGACAGGCTGTTGTGCAGTACATAGCTTTCATGAAAGAAGAAGGATACAACGTTGTGGCAACACCAAGAGGATATGTGCTGAAAGGTGAGAGTGGTAACAAAAAGTTGATAGCGGTGAAGCATCGGAAGGAAGATATATACGATGAATTAATGACCATTGTGAAACTTGGAGGAAAAGTGTGTGACGTGATAGTGGAACATCCTGTGTACGGTGAAATAAGAGGAATGATAGATGTTTCAACTGAGGAGGATGTCGTAAAATTCGTGAGCCTTCTGGTATCTGCAAAAGCAGAACCCTTGCTTTCGCTCTCAGACGGAGTGCATCTTCATACCATAGAGGTCAAAGATGAAGAAGCTTTCAAGAAAATTTTAAAAGCTTTGAGTGAAAAGGGATATCTTCTGAGGGAGGAGATGCTAAAGGAGGTGTAAAGAATGAGAATAGACGAAGCAGTTGCCAAATACGTTCCCAAGGAAAAGCAAAGACTGTTACTTGTCCTGAGTTCTCTCGCATGGATAGTGGATGCGGCTGGTGTCATGGTTCTTTCTTTCACACTTCCAGGCCTTATAGACGAATGGAAGCTCTCTACAACTATGGCAGGGGCTATCGCCAGTTCGACTTTCATCGGTATGCTCATTGGAGCGCTATCGTCAGGTTTCGTCGCGGATCTTCTGGGAAGAAAGATTTCTAACTTGGTTTACCTCTTATCAACAATAACCTTCACCTTCTTATTGGGGTTTGCAAGGTCACCAGAATTTTTCATGATTTTCAGAATACTGGCAGGTTTTGGTTATGGTGGTTTGATGCCATCTGTTAACGCCTATCTTTCTGAATTCACAACGTACCGAATAAGAGGAAGGTACCTGGTTCTCCTTGAAGCTAGTTGGGCAATAGGAAGTATAGCTATAGGGATCTTCTCGGTTCTAACCAGAGAATCTCTAGGCTGGAGATGGAGCTTCCTATCGTTTTTTGTAGCCTACGCACTCGTACCGGTATTCCTATCCCTACCAGAAACTCCTAAGTACGCATATATAAAGGGTGGGAAGAAAAAACTGGAGAGAGTTCTGGGAGTTGAGGTGAAAGAGAGCGTGGATGTTTCGCGAGAAAGGTATTCCGTTCTTTCGATACTCAAGAAAAAATACCTGAAAAGGACCGTGATGATATGGATATCCTGGTTCGTAGTAAGCTTCGTGTACTATGCCCTCTTCACATGGGCGCCAAAGATATTCGCATCACAGGGGATAAGCTCTGCAAGGTCCTTATGGTTCACGTTCTTCATGATGGTAGCGCAGCTTCCAGGATACCTTTCAGCAGCTTATTTCATAGAGAAAATTGGAAGAAAAAGATCCCTGACAATATATTTCATAGGTATGGGGATATCCTCGCTGTTTTGGGGATACGTCTCGAGTACTTTCCTTCTCGTGACCATGGCTCTCATTCTATCCTTCTTCTGTCTGGGTGTTTGGGGACTTGTCTACGCTTACACTCCCGAGCTCTATCCCACACCTTTCAGAGGAACTGGAAATGGGTCAGCAGGTGTTATGGCAAGGATCGCTGGAATAATTGCTCCGTACTACACAGGTTATATGCTCAAGGTGGGAGCATCGCTACCTCATATCTTCCTATGGCTTTCTGTTATGTCCATCGTAGCAGGTATCGTGGTCATGGCACTCGGTATTGAAACTAAAGGTAAATACATTGATTGATTATTTGGGAACCACAATACTTCCAACTTGTTCACCCATTATTGCTTTTTTAAGGTTCCCTTCTTCGAAGAAATTCAAAACAACTATCGGAAGGGAGTATCTTCTGCATATAGCGAAAGCTTCCGTATCCATTATCTTTAAATTCCTCTTTATAGCCTCATCATAGGTTATCCTATCTATTTTTCTGGCATTTGGATTCTTCCTTGGATCGCTGTCATATATTCCATCCACTTTTGTGGCCTTTATCAAAAGTTCCGCTCCCATCTCCACTGCCCTCAGCGCAGCGGCGGTATCCGTCGTGAAGAAGGGATTGCTCGTTCCCCCTGAGAATATAACCACGTATCCAGCATCAAAATAGAGCTCGATATCATCGTAGTGTATGGGTCTTATAGATGGAAGGGTCACAATCTGTGAGACAACAACCGTTTTCACATCGTTCTTCTCAAGAGAATCTTTCAAATAAAGAGCATTTATAACCGTTCCAAGCATACCTATGTGATCTGCTATAGTTCTTCTTAGATTTTTGAGCTCTTCCCCTCTGAATATGTTACCTGCCCCTATAACCATCCCAAGGGCGACACCATACCTTGAAACTTCCTTTATCTCAGAGACGAGATAAGAGATTTTCTCCTCTCTGAAACCCTTCTCTCCCTCACCACTCAATACCTCCCCACTCAATTTAATGAGGACTCTTTTGTACAAGAGTCATCCCCCCTGATTTAAAAAACAGGGTGAGCTTTTCAGCTCACCCTTCTTCTCCCAATTCGAATCTCACAAATCTTGAAACTCTAATGTTCTCTCCTGTTTTGGCTATTAGATCGTTTATTACATCCTTGACTTTCCTTTTATCATCGAATATATAATTCTGTTCATAAAGACAGTTCTCTTCAAAGAACTTTTCCAATTTTCCTTCTATGATCTTCTCCACAACGTTTTCTGGTTTCCCCGAATTCCTAAGCTGCTCTCTGTATATCTCTTTCTCTTTCTCTATAACCTCTTGAGGAACAGTTTCTCTGGAGACAAACCTTGGAGCCATGGCGGTGATGTGCTTTGCAAGGTTGTATGCGAGTTCTTTGAATTCATCCGTTCTTGCAACGAAATCCGTTTCACAGTTCAGTTCGACCATCGTTCCTACTCTGCCGTTGAAGTGAATGTAAGAAGCGATCCAGCCTTCCTTTGTCGCTCTTCCCGCTCTCTTGGCTGCAACCGCGGCACCTTTTTTCCTCAAAATCTCTATGGCTTTTTCTATGTCTCCTTCCGACTCTTCCAAGGCTTTCCTGCAATCCATGACACCTGCTCCTGTCATCTCTCTCAGTTTTTTGATCATATCCATCGTCACTTTCATATAATTTCCTCCTTTCAGTTTCGTGTTCATACCGGATCCTTTAGGATATTGTACACAAATTTTGTTAAAAGTCCACCTTAAAGTAATTGATGGGTGTTATTTCACCATCTTCTTCCTTATCTTTTTCAAAATATTCATGCCCGCCCTCAGAAGAAGAATAATGTTTCTGATGTTTATTAAAACGAGAAGCGAAAATATTCCAACCTGTAGGATCATTGAAACGTAGAACCAAGGAAGAAGGTTCACAAAAGCGGAAAGAGACACCAAAAGGATGTTCGAAAAGATGAAAGAAAAAGGGTAATTAACAGGAAACAGTTTATGAGAGATGAAGGTTCTCAATACGAACATGAAAATGTAGGACACTCCTGTCGCTATGGATGCACCGATTGCACCGTATTTTGGTACCAGAATGACGTTTCCTGTGAAATTCAAAAGGGCTGTCAAGCCCGTTATCAGAGTATGAAACTCCGTTCTTCTCTTAAGAGAGATTCCTATACCGGTTACCGTGGAAATGGTCGTCATGACAGGTATCAGAACCAGGAATGGCATGACGACAGCAGATTCTCTGTAGCTGGGTGCCAGAATCATGACTATGATGAATCTCATAAGAGAGACTGAAACCGCTGCGAGACTCATAACTCCCACAACCATCTTTGATGCTTCAACGAACTTTTCCCTATCCACACCTCTCTCATACCATCTGAAAGCAATTGGCCACCAGAAATTCGAAAAGGCCCCTCTCAATATTCCTAAGGCAGACACCACTTTATAGCCTGCCGAGTAAATCCCAACTTCGTTGAAATCTGCCCATTTTCTAAGAGCGACTCTATCCATAGAACTCACGATCCAACTGAATATAACGTTAGGTATCAGTGGAAGGGAATATCTAAAAGCTCCTTTTATAATGCGTTCATCTAACTTGAAATCGAATTTCCAGTATTTTCTGTTCAAAAACGTTCCAAAGATTGAAGAAAATACGACGGACAGAAAGCTGGATAGAATGATTCCCTCGTAATTTCTCTTGAAAAAGATCAGGATGATTATAACCGATCCAGCATAAACACAGTTTTTGAGAAAAACGAGCAGTGAGTATGACAAACTTCTGTGCTCGGCTATAAGCATTATGTTGTTGAGGTTTTCAACGTTTGTAAGAAGCGATTGAAGTATCAGAAGCAGGATAAGGTAAGGTTTGTATTCTCTGAAGATGATCAGAGAAGCTGTCCTTCTTAGAAGCCACAGAATCAGAGAGAAAAAGAGTAAACTCAGAAGCGATATCACGAATACGTTGAACAAAACCTCCCTTTTCCTATCGGTAACCGGAAATTCCCTACTCAGGTAAGATCCCATAGCAAGACTCGCAACGCCGAAGAATATTCCCTGAGATAGGAAGTACATGGATGCTTTTCCCATATTTTCCGGGTCGACAAGCCATGTTGTTACAGGCACGGTGATGAATGATAGGAGCGATGAGAGGATAGGCCCCAGAGAGAAACCCAGGATTCTCTTTGATGCTCTTTCCAAACTTTCCACATCCATTTCAGCATCACTTCTCCTTTTCTATGAACGATACGAAATGCTCGTAAGCTCCTCTCAGTTTCCTCAAAAAGCTTTCTATTCTATTTGAGAAATCCTCCTCTTTCAGAACTTCCTCTAGATTAAAACTCATGGAGAGAAACGCTTTAAAAGGAACTCCTGAGAATCTTGTTTGAGGAAAGCCGTATTTTCTCCTCAGAAAAACTGCCATTTCATGAACTAAAGATGTCTCTTCACCAACCCATTCGGGCTTTTTAAGAAAAACGTGAACCCCGTCATCATCAATCAGTACGTCGTAAGAGGGGTTTTTATGTTTCAAGATGTCTAGAATCTTTTTGAAGTCATCAGAGGATACCTTCTTCGCGTATCCAAAGTATTCTTCGCTTTTTACACACTCTCTCAACAACTCCTTTTTTATCCATTCATCATCACCAAAAATGCTTAGAAATCTCGTTTTTATTGGAAGACGGAATATCCCGGCATCATGAGCAGTTACAGTTTCTTTGAACAAATCTTCAACAACTTCCTTCAGTACGTTAAGGTGAAAGCCCTCCGATCTGTAAATGGCTGAAGAGACCTTGAAAGGGTCTGAAAGGGATATGAAAATAATAATTCTCCCTTTCGCATTCACCATTAGGGATACCGGAAGGGATGACTCGGGGAGTACCCTCTCCAGAAAAACATGCCTGTGATAGGTATCGAGTTTATCTTCCAGACCCTTTAGAACGTTCAGAGATTTTTTGGAATCGATTCTATCCACATACTTCGCCAAAATTGTTCCCACATCATCGGGTCCCAATATCATTTCAAGATCACCACCGAGCTTTTTCCGTAGACTCTTCTCGCCTCTTCTACAAAATCCTTGTTGTGAAACTTTGATAGAACAAATAATACCCTCCTTTTAACCATGGGAAGGTCAACGTGACCGTCTGTGAAGATGATTTTCCCTTCAACCTTCAATTTACTCTCCACATAATTCACAGCAGGTTGAAGATCCGTTTCCCCTCCACCTATTATCTCAAAATCCTTCCAGTCCCCTTTTCTATACTTCATAACCATCTGAACACTTTTATCCACCTGTACTAACCAGAAATCTGTTTCCAGAACTTTCGCTATTTTCTCCACTTCTGATAGAAACTCACCTATCTCTTCTTCTATGATACTCCCACTTGTATCGAGAATAACGGCTATGTTTGGGAGGTATTCGTTCTTCCACCCTGGAAGGTGGTCGTATCTCCTATTCGGTCTGAAAAGAGTTGTGTACCTTTCACCGATGACGGACACTCCAACAAATCTTCTGAGAATGGTTTTCCAGTTCAATATGGGTCTTTTGAGAAGTATCTCGACATTTCTCTTAACGCCTGATGGAATTTCGGATTCATAGATGTTGAAAGCTCTCCCAATTTTATCTTTAGTAAGCTCCAATATCATCTCAACAGGCATCTCCGAGTCGTACAGTCCTTCATGTGAATCAACTTCTTCTCTAAGTTCAGAGACCGTTTCCACATCGAACCTTCCTTTCTTTTCAAATTCCTCAAGCATCCAAGCATGGTACACCTCGGCACTTTCTCCTATCATCCAAGCGGGAGGAACTGCAAACACCACATCGTTATCCGTTCCATGACCTTCTTCCACGAGGACGTTTAAAGGAACACCAAAAGCATCTAGCTCAGGAATGTATTGATTTATCGAAGCATCCATCGCAAGATCCCAAATCTTCTTGTCCCTGCTGTTTTTTGGCCTTATGAGAAAGTGTTGATTTATAACGTGCATGATTTCGTGTATTAACAACGCCTCTACCATCCTGATGTCTTTCTTCTCGAGTTTTTCCTTGTTGTAATACAAAACCAAATCTCCTTCCTTGGAGAAGGATAACTTCAGATTCCTGATTTTTTTATCGGGAATGAATTTCATTCCCATGAGAATGTAATGGTAGAATGGACTCTTCTTCCCTATGGAAAGAATGGCATCTTGAAGCTTCATTTTACTATATCCCTCAAGAATTTCTCAATTTCGGGATCTTGAGAAAGGTACTCCAAGACATTGTCGAAAATGTCTGATTTATCATCGTTCTTCGTGGAGGCATCGACTATGAACCTTAGAATCCCATAGAAGGACTCCTTGGGCATGTGCTGAGAGAGTTTTGACAGGTTTTTCGCTATTGTCTTTTCCCTTCCTTCTATTCTGGATCTATCCACTTTTGAGAAGAAGTCTATGATCCTTAAGACTAGAGAATTTATGAGATGAAGATCTTTCGGTACGTTCACATCTCCATTGAACAGAACGGTATCGACAGACGGTATCTGTGAACCTTTCAAATACGTATCGTAGAAAGCTTTCGCAGCTTCTGGACCAACTATTCCTGCAGCAAGTATATATCCGTACTTTTTCCTCTCATCCTCCGATAAAATTCTCAGGACATTGGAAAGCTTATACCAACTTCTTGGACTCGGTTTTAAAGTGGTCTTTAGAGACATTGAATATTCACTGAATAAAAACTCTGGGTACTTTCTTATGAACTCTATTACCTCATCCGCTACTTTCATTCTCTCTGCCCATTCGACCCACTCTCTGGGATCAGGAGACACCTCTATTATGAAAAATCTCGATATGAAAGCTGGATCCGTTATTAAATCCGCCTGGTCGTACTCCTCATCTGGTGGATTCATCGCAGCCATTATCCATGTCCCTTCAGGAAGAACATGATTGTGAATCCTTTTATCTATTATGAGCTGCATGATGGCGTTCCTTATGGATCTGTGAGCCCTGTTTATCTCGTCCAGAAATATTATCACCCTTCCATCTTCAGGCCACCAATCCGGTTTCAAGAAGATGGTCCTGTCTTCTCCCCTGGATGGCAACCCTATGAGGTCACCAGGTTCCATCTGAGAGAGTATGAGTATTATGAGCCTTCTCCCAGTCTCATTCGCTATTTCCCTTGCTATATCCGTCTTTCCCACACCAAAATGTCCTATCAGGAGAGGCACTTCTCCAGCTTCCATTATCTTTCTCACAAGGTACTTCGCTTCAGAGACGTTCATGCCTTCTACCTCCGTTTCTATATTAAATCACCTTTATGGTCTTCATACCACCTGGATTGATCCAGGTCATGACTGTTCCACCTTTAACCTCCAGATTCTTCAAATGTTTTTCAAGAGAGTTGACCTCCTCTGCCTTTTCAAAAAACCAGGATGGTTCTAAAGATACTCTCCCACCATTGTAGGAGTAATCGACCAACCTTACTATCACCCCATCGCCATCTTCTGCCATTTTTACGGTAGTAACGTAGGCACCATCAACTTTGAGGAAACTCCTAACTTCCTTCGCAAGCTTTATCTCCATCGGTATGAGAGGAAGATTCAACTTCAAGGATTCCTCTATAACTCCTCCCCTCCAATCACCATCATGGATATAGATTGAATATATGAATTCTTGTTTTCCAACATCAGCCTCAGGATAAGGATAAACAGGAGATCTCAACAGCGAAAGCTTCATAACACTCCCTTCAACTGAATGACCGTATTTGGAATCATTGAGAACTGCAACTCCCCATATACCATTCGAAAGATCCATCCATTTGTGAGCAGGTACTTCAAATTTTGCCATCTCCCATGATGTGTTACGAGCGGTGGGACGCTGGATAACACCGTACGGTATATCAAAACTTGCCCATCTCGATCTCAGATTCACAGGGAAGAGTACCCTTAGGATCTTCCTTCTTTCCCTCCAATCCACCTTGGTTATGAAATCTATTCTCCTCGATCTGGATCTTATTACCATGAACTGCTCTATCCTGCTATTATTGTATGTTCCCGTCAGTCTGTAAATGACGACGTGAGGGCCTGAGCTCATTAGCTCAATGTTTTCAAAAACAATCCGCTCACACGATCTTTCAACATCGTATTGAACATCCCACGCATCCCAATTTCTTGGCACATCGTCACAGATAACCAGAACGTTCCCTTCTCCACTGAAGACGTCTCTATCTCTATATTTGATATTCACACTTCCATTCTCATTTATTCTAATTTTGTAGAACTCGTTCTCAACGATGTTGTCCATCACTTTCAAATCGCTCTCCGGTATCAAAACACTTTCGGTTGTGTCGAAAACACTCACGGAGAATGGGTTCAGAATGATATCAGGATCTCTGAAAATAACCTTGTTCTCGAAAATATCCTGAGCCGGTATTATCTTTCCCATGATTTTCAAAGATTTGAAAACAGGACTTTCCAATATCAAATCCAATTCCACAGGGAACGGATGGGGATTGAAAACGACCAGTTTTCCAGAACCTTCTTCCGCCTTCGCCAGCACCTTTATTCCTTTTTCAATCAGTCTTTGAGATTTCTCAACAATCATTTTGAGCTCGTTGATGGCGACATCGTACACCTCCTTTATGCTTGATCCAGGGAGGATATCGTGAAATTGATTTTTCAAGAGCATCTTCCACATCCTCTCTATTTCATCTCTGGGATAGCTCAATCCCTCCAGAACCTTTTCCATGGTCAGAACGAGTTCTAGCGTGTACAGTGCGAACTCCGCTTTTCTGTTGTACTTCTTAATATCAGAGAGAGTAGTGTAAGTTCCCCTGTGAAGTTCCAAATATAGCTCATCGTCCCATGCAGGAAGATCGTTCATGGAAAGGAAATCATCTTCTGGATCTTTCATGATTATTTCCGGTATTTTTGGAAATCCCTTCAAAACATCGTATGCTTTGATCATCTCTTCTGTGGGCCCTCCACCACCATCTCCGTAACCGAATATCAGCACACTGAAAGGTTTTTTCGATTTTTTGCTGTGCCATTCCCATTGCTTGACGATCTCTTCAACAGAGAGTTTGTTCGTATATCCAAGAGTGTTTATTGCCTTTATCTCTGTTCCATCATCACCAATCCATAGGAACTGCTCGTGAGGAAAATCGTTGAGCTCGTTCCACGTGAGCTTCGTGGTGAGGAAGAATTCTACATCCGCAGATTTCATGATCTTGGGCAGAGTCCAGGGATATCCAAAAGTGTCTGGAAACCATGCTATTTTTATATCTTTACCATATTCCTTCAAGAAGAATCTTTTCCCGTAGAGGAACTGTCTCACCAGTGATTCGCCAGATGGTATGTTGCAATCACTCTCCACCCATGTGCCACCTATCGGAATCCATCTTCCCTCATCCACAAATCTTTTGATTTTGCTGTACAAAAACGGATCCATCTCTTTGATATCCTCATACATTTGAGCAGAGCTCTGAACGTAGACAAAATTTTTGAATCTTTCCAGGAAATTGACCATAGTTGAGAATGTCCTGAGGATCTTTCTCCTGGTTTCTTCAAAAGGCCACAGCCAGGCGTAATCTATGTGTGAATGACCAAATACCACCATTTTCCCATAGTTTGGGAACAATTCTTTCAATTTTCTCAACCTCTTAAGTAGCTCTTCTCCTCCTCTCAATAGAACTTTGCGATACTCTTCAGGAAGTGGTATCGGCTGATTATCTGGAGGAGAAGACCAAAGATTCTTGAAAATCTTTGAAAGAGTAGGATTTTCATAAGTGTTTCTGAAGTATACATCTATAGAGGAAGGAAGCCTTACGCTGTAAAAGTATTCCTCGATCAGTCTTTCTAGTTCATGTACAAGATCTTTATCGTCGCACGTTGCATAAAAGGCTATAAGATTCTTTAGTAGAATGCAGAGCTTCTCGATCTCCAGGTCCTTAACTATCAAGTCTGCCTTTTCGAATTTGGGATTTCGAATGGGTGTGCCGGATAAACCCCTCGGAACGACTTCAGCTTCCACTATGTATTTCTCATTTCTCGAGGGAAGGAAAACGAGTCTATGATGCTCGTTCAAAGCCGTGTAATCTTTCCCATTCAACTTCACCAAGGATTCTCCCCCGAACCACAAATCCAGGTATACACCACCCTCTGGAAGATCCTTCGAGAGAACGATTTCTCTTGAGAATCTAACAGGGAACCTGGTGGAATCCCAGGTGAACCCCACATCCACTTTCCTGGTGAGAGAATTATCCGAGAAATTCCATCCATCCAACTTTTCCCTGTGAATCACGATCCATTGAACTATTTCATCCAGTTTCTTCTCATATATTCTCACTTTTTCTTTTCTTGAGAGCATCTTCGGGCATACCTCCTTTTCAAATCTACAAGTTAGATATTACCATCTTTCCTCGCTGTTAGGAAACCTTCTATAGGTGATAGAATCCTTACGGGGGTGATAACATAAAGAAGCTTTTGATGTTTCTGCTCCTTGTATCAACCCTCATGTTCCCATTCAGAATCGTCAGCACTTCTAGGATGGACATAATCTATCAAGATGGTCTGGAAAGGCAAGCTTTCGAACTCATGAAGAACGGTGAAAACATTATGAAAAGAGTTGAAGGCCTCCTAGGGATAAAACTAAAAGATAGACTGAAGGTATATATCGTCAGAAATGGTGATATAGCCAACGCTTACGCCGATCCCTTGGACAACGTTATCGTCATATACCCTAACGATCTTCAACCGGAAGATTTCATACCATCTTACAACAACTGGGTAGATTACGTCTTCTCCCATGAATATACCCACATTCTGCTTGGAAGAAACTATGAGAGATGGTTGAATGTCTTCAGGATCTTCGGGGATGTGGTGCCCCCAGCGATCCACAATCAACACGTTCCCATGTACCTTCATGAGGGGCTGGCGATAGAGGTAGAAACGAAATTGAATAGAGGAAGGTTGGAAGATCCCATCTTCAATATGATCATAGAAGATATCAGAAAGCAAAAAATAGATCTTAAATATGGTGGAGCAACAACGCACGTTTACATACCAGGTGGGAATCCTTACGTCCTCGGATCTTCTTTTCTGTCATTCGTAGAGAGGGAATTCGATTGGGAGACCATCAAAAGGATCATTCACAACATGAGAGAACCTTTTACCAGATTCTCAGAAGCTGTGGAAAAAGCCTGCAAGAAAGATTTCAGGGATTTGACGAAAAGATGGTTGAAGCATACCCCAGCTACACACTTCGAAGAATTTATAAAAGTGGATGGAAACGTGAGGAAACCCATATTCGATTCTGGAAAAGTTTATTTTATGCTGAAAGACGATTTTGGAAGGAGTGGCATATACACTTTTGATGGTGAAAACGCGAACCCCGTGATTCTGGAACCTTCCATTGTGGATTTCTCTGTTAAGGATGGCAAATTGGTTTTCATAAAACGTCTGAGTACACCCGAAGGTTATGTAAACCACGTTTTCACGAAGGAAAAGAATATGGTGGGTAAAAACTTCGTATCCGTGGACTGGTATGGTGACAGGTTGATTGGTGTGAAGCAACTCGAGAATGGTTTGAGAAATGTGGTCATTTTCCATAATGGTAGGGAAGAGACGATACTGGAAGGGAGCGAATCTTTCGTACCGCTCCAGGTTACATCGGATGGTGAGGACGCTGCGCTACTTGCCAAATCGAAGGGAGCTGTTGACATATTCCTTCTAAAAGATGGAAAGATCTACAATCTAACCAACGACAAATTCACTGAGGCTTTCCCTCTTCTGAGGAATGGTGTCCTTACCTTCTCAAAAGAAATAAACGGAGAAACACACATTTTTAAAATCGATCTAGCCACCGGAGAGATAGAGGAGTTCGGAGAAGGGGTTGAGGCAACGATATATGGAAAAACGATCCTGAAGACGATTTTCAAAAATGGAAGGTACCGTCTATTCATCGATAAAAAGTCAAAACGCGTTGGCAAAGTTGCTCTGCACGAAACCGTCGTTGATACCGTCTCAGACCATGGAGTTTCTCTGAGGGGGGTGAAAACGCACATTCCTGTTGTTCCAAGACTTTCTCTTCCGATACCTGGATGGTTTCTAACCGCTTTTTGGGATGATCTTCTAAGAGATGTCTTCATATCAGGCAGCTTCATAACGGATAAAGAAAAGGGATTGTACATCGTATATCAACATCTGCAGAACACACCGGCATCTCTCTCAGTTCTAAAAACAAGTGAGGATTTGCTGTTCTCAGGGATCGTTTACTTTCCAACAAGATTGAAAACGAAACAGATGTGGTTTTCCATAGGAGCGTCTTATAAAGATGCGTTTTCTCTTTTTACATCCTTAGATGTTGGGAAAGCTGGTGGAAGAAGACATTACACATCGTTTCCCGAATTGAGGCTTGTTGTCTCATCGAAACCAGGTGTTTCGCTCGGGGAAGGTTTTTTAATTGGAAAATCCTTGAACTTCTTGGAAGTTGATCTATCTGACCCCCCTAGTTTAGAGTTTTTAAACGTAACTCCTTTCCTCGATCTTGGATGGGGTTTCAGCGATGGTTGGATGCTTCTAGATGCTTTGGACATGACCTTTTCAGTGAAGTTAGGTGTGAAGGACACACACTTTGAAGGT
>Ga0190313_1000358_pt1 | contig 27582 bp, 22 predicted proteins | sample 4870071011_MG_FD_169989 | JGI IMG/M metagenome (GOLD analysis project Ga0190313, IMG submission 169989) | Hydrothermal vent sediment bacterial communities from Southern Trench, Guaymas Basin, Mexico - 4870-07-10-11_MG | ecosystem: Environmental > Aquatic > Marine > Hydrothermal vents > Sediment ... | reverse complement strand
GAACAAGGTTGTCTGTTTTAACCCCTTTTTTTATCCATGTCTGACCAAAAACAGCCCTGTCTATGGTATTACATGCACCGATCTCCACATCATCATCTATTTTTACAATGCCGCTGTGATAAATTTTATGATACTTTTTTCCGTCAGGGGCAAAACCAAAACCGTCGCTTCCTATAACTGTACCTGCATGTATAATGATTCTGCTTCCCATAATGGTGCCGCTGTAGATTGTAACGTTGGAATATATGCAAACATCATCCCCCAGAACAACATCATCCCCCAGGACAACATTGGGATGCAAAACAACATTATTCCCAAGCTTTACATTTTTCCCGATCACCACAAATGGAGCAATGGAAATATTGTCACCAAAGTTACAATTATTTCCCACCCGGGCATCCGGGCTGATACCACCAGTAAAAGAAGGCGGATTTTTTCCCTGGACAAAAAACTGGAGAACTTTTGCAAAGGCCACCCTGGGGTTATCCAGAATAATCAGATTTTTTGGAGTATCAATCTGACCAGATTCAAATTTGCTCTTTGGAATAATCAATGTACCAGCAGAAGTTTCATTAATCTTTTTCAGATATTTTACACTTTCTGCAAGAACAATATCATCCTGGGCAGCATTTTCAAAAGGTGCCGCACCGCATATAATCGAATCGGGATCCCCTTGTACCTGCCCGGAAACCAAAACAGCAATTTCCTTAAGGGATAGCTTGCGCACTGATTCAACCTTTAACTTGGGATCAGTTTTTTTTGGTTTTTGCATTATATTTTTCAATAACTGTATCTGTAATATCTATTGCATTGGGATAATAGACTACGCTCGATTTTTCTATTATCATGAGATATCCCTCTTTTTTACCTATTTGTTCGACTATACCAAAGACATCTTCTTTAAAGCCTAAAACATGTTTCTTTTCCAGGGCAAAGAGCTCAGACTGATATTTTTTTTCAAGGACCTTAAAGTCATTAATTTTTATTCTAAGCTCACGCCCTTTTTCATCACGCATCTCCTTGCTCATAACAAGGGCTTCACGCTCCAGCCTTTTTTGCAGATCTTCTATTCCTTTTTTCTTTTCCGTTAAATCGGCCTCCATTTTTTTCCCCTGCTTATTAACCTTGCCAAGGGCTTCTTTACCTGAATCAGAGACTTTAAGAATTTTCTGAAAATCTATAACACCCAATTTGGCAACATCTGCTGCAAAAGCGTTAAAAACAAGAAAAAAAGAAAAAAGAACTGTAACATGAAAAACTTTTTTTTTGATCATAATATCCCCCTTTTTATTTATTAATAGACACCATGGCCTGGCAGACACAGCAAAACATAAAAGCGTTTATTTTATAAATTTATTTATCGCTCACCTTTTTTATATAAAATTAAAAGGCTGCCCCCATGGAAAATTCAAAACGGCCCCCCTCTCCTGCGTCTTTTTCAGGATCAAGTATATAACCGTATTCCAGACGTAACGGCCCCATGGGTGAGTTCCATCTTACACCAAAACCTATACTTTCCCGCAACCTGTCTAACTTGATGCTTTCTCCATCATCATAAAGATCGCCTGTATCAAAAAAGATAAGGCCCATAATCCCCCCGGCACCATCAAAAGGAAAAAGACATTCAAAATTGGCCTGAACAAATTTATATCCCCCCACTTCAGTCTCAACCACATCCCCTTTCTCATAGTAATAAGGATATCTTTCATAAAGATCTATGGTCTCTTTCGGTGCCAGATCTTCCCACTCAAAACCACGCAATGAATTAATACCACCTAATCTAAAGAGGTCATAGTCAGGCAGAACCTTTCCGGAAGTTTTCCACATGATCCCTGTTTTCCCATGGGCAAAGCCGACAAACTTCCAGAATAAAGGAAAATACCACCCTGTTTCCATGCGTACTTTTGTATACCCAACATCCCCCCCTATTCCGGCATACTGGACTGATATGCTGTGATCAGATCCTTTTGTCGCATTAAAAGCCTTATTTCTTGAGTCATAATTTAATCTGGTGGTCAGACTGCTGGAGGTAATTGTCTGATCATTGAGTTCGTAAATGGACTCAGGCGTATCATAATAATAATTGCTGATATCACCCATATCAATGGAGTATGAACATGAAACCCGCGTATAATCAAAAACAGGATAACCCACATAGAGCCCGCCGCCCTGACTTTTGGTATCGTAATAATCATATTCCCGTTTCCAGTTATATAAATTTATTCCACCAGACCAGCGGGAATCGAAGATCCAGGGCTCCTTAAAGTCGAGAATATAGCTAGTTGTTTTACTTCCAAGCTCTGCTTTTAAGGATAGTATCTGACCCCGGCCAAAAAGGTTCCTTTGGGAGATGGAAGCCATCACAAAAGCATTTTCTTCACTGCTGTATCCACCCCCGAAAGATATGGCGCCTGTTGGCTTCTCTTTCACATTGACTTTCAACACCATCTTATCATCCGAGCTCCCCTTGGATGTATTTATAGAGAGATCTTCAAAAAAATCGAGTCTCACCAGGTTTCGTTCAGCCCGCTTTAAGGCAGTTCTGCTGTAAGGCCCCTGTTCAATAACGGGAAGTTCCCGCCTGATAACCTTATCTCTGGTTTTTGAGTTCCCTGTGATAAGAATCTTCTCAAAATAGACTTTTTCACCCTTGGAAACAACATAGGTAATATTAACAGTTTTTGTATCAGGCTCTGAATTGATACGGGGCAAAATATCGACATATGCATAACCCAGGTCAGAATAAAGATCTGCTAAAGCGAGTATATCATTATGAATGACCTCACGGTTATAAAATGTTTCTTTTGTGATCTTTAGCGCTTTAAGCAAATCCCCCTTAGGGATTACTGATTCTCCATCCAGATCAACCTTTCCCACCTTGAACCGCTCTCCCTCCTGGATTCTTATGGTAATCTCTATCCATTCACCTTCATATTCAACTTCCGGCTCGCCGATCTTGGCGTGCATATAACCGTTATTATGATAAAAAGCATATAATCTGGCAGCATCCTGGTACAAATCATCTTTATTCAGCACCCCCGATGAAGTAAGAAAAGAGAAAAATCCTTTTTCCTTTGTGCTTATCAGCTTTTTTAACTCTTTGTCTGAATATATACTGTTTCCCATTAAGACTATCTGCCTCACCTTGACTTTTTTACCCTCTTCAAGGATAAACTTAAGGTCAACACGGCCGTCTCCTAACTCATGGGTTTCATAGGTAATCTTGACATTATGATACTGCTTTTCTTTATATAGTTCTTCCATCCTGACAATATTTCTGCGTATATCAAACACATTGAGAATGGACCCCTCTTTTATTGTTAAATTTTCCTTGGCTTCCTCAGGGGTAAAAACACCAAGCCCCCTGAAACTTATGGTTTTAATACTCGGTTTTTCTTTTACCTTGAAAATAACAACTTTGCCATCGGGGCTCTCTTCAGTTTCAATCCGGATATCATCAAAATACCCCATGGCGTATAACGCCTTAAGATCTTTTGAAAAATTTTTCAGCAAATACATCTCGCCGGGGGAGGTGGATATTATTTTTCTGATAACATCAGTCTCTATCCGTTTATTTCCAAGAACAATTATCTTGGCCACAATTTCCTGCTTAAAAATTTTGTTTATTATTCTGGAAGAAAGTTTTTTTGCCACACCGGGAAGATCCTCCAGCCCTTCCCCCTCCACATCAAAGGACTCAAAGAGCTTATTGTTTGAAACTTCCAAAATTTTTACATTTAATAAAAACTTTTCCTCCTTCCAAACCTGTTTTCCCAAAATCAGATAATCAGCTCCGACCCTGGCTCCTCTGGCACACATATCGTCAATATCGGTTAAATCTATATCTGCAGATCCGAAAATAGAAGAAGAATCCATAAGGATTGCGCCATCGTTTTCAAGGTGCATCTTGATGTTATTTTGTATTTCAACCCCTAAGTAGGAATAATCTTTCCCCCCCTCGATTTCAAAAGGTAATACAATAACCTGTACAGACTCAAGGGAATATGCCAAAGAAGAGATTGTCAATATAAGAATAATTAAATAAAATTTTATATATTTATACATAGTCATAAAAACTTCCATGATTATAGATTTTCGAATAATTGAACCTTGAAAAAAATGTAATTATTCAGAGATACTGAATTACAGATTTAAAATTATTTGAACGTATTAGAGGTCGTAAACTTTTCATGGTTTAATTAGGAACGGAGATGAAATAAGTTGAGCAGAAATAGCGCAGGATTTTGGCCCATATACAAGGCGCATTAAAAGTTGCATACTATACGTATTCGGCCTTTGATGCAACGAAGTAGATGGACCAAAAGACAAGCTATTTCGTTTAACTTATAAAATTTTCGTTCCTTAGCTTATACCTGAAGGGACACATATCAACTGCATAGTTACAAAAAATTAAACAATTTTTCCATCAACAATTGTCAGAGAACGTGACATGTAAGATGCAAGCTCAGCATTATGTGTAACCAGAACCAGAGACATCCCCAACTCCTTGTTCAGCTCCAAAAGGAGCATATGAATATGATCGCTGTTTTTTTGATCAAGATTTCCAGTTAATTCATCTGCCAAAAGTAAAGGAGGGTTCAAGACCAGTGCCCTTGCTATGGCAACCCGCTGCTGTTCTCCTCCGGATAACCTGCCTGCCATATGGGACAATCTTTCTTCAAGCCCAACGCGCACTAGAATTGCCTCTGCAATCTCTTTCCCCTTTTTTTTTGATTGACCGTTTATCAGTGCCGGGATCATAACATTTTCAAGGGCGGAAAATTCAGAAAGCAGATGGTGAAACTGGAATACAAAACCGACAGATTCATTACGAAATTTTGCAAGGCGGGTATCATCAAACCCAAAAACATCCTTCCCCTTAAATAAAAGTGTTCCTGTGTCAGGCCTGTCAAGGGTCCCCAGTATATGGAGAAATGTCGATTTACCTATCCCTGATGCACCTGTAACAGCCACTGTTTCACCAGGCTTCAGTTCAAAATCAGCAGATTTTAAAATATTTATGGAGACACCGCTGCTGTTAAAACTTTTATTCAGATGTCTGGCACAAATAAGGGGGCATGGTAAAACAGATTGACCAGCATCATCAACCATAACGGATTGCCTCAACAGGATCAAGCTTGGCTGCCTGGTTCGCCGGATAAATTGCTGCTAAAAAACAGATCACCATGGTTGATCCTACAATTAAAAAAACATCCAAAGCTTCCAGCTTAACAGGGAGGGTGGTAAAATAGTAAACATCCCCGGGAAGTTCAATAAATTTATAATGTTTCAAGATAAAACAGCCTGAAAAACCGAGACACATTCCCAAAATTGCCCCGACAAACCCTATAACCAGCCCTTTAAAAATAAAAATTTTTCTGATACTTTTATTTGAAGCTCCCATGGCTTTTAATATTGCTATATCCCGGGTTTTTCCCATTACCATCATTATTAATGTACTGGCTATGTTAAAAGCAGCCACGAGGACGATAAGGGTCAGTATAATAAACATCGCCTTTTTTTCCAGTTTAAGGGCTGAAAAAAGATTATGGTTCATCTGTATCCAGTTTTTTGTAACAAAAAAACTACCAGGATATTTCCCATTTAATTTAGCGGCAATTTTTTTTCCCATGGATGGGGCGGTATAAATATCGGTTATTCTGATTCCGATTCCTGTGACGGAATTTTTCATGCGCAAAATCTTTTGTGCTTCATTGAGATGAATCAAGGCAAAGGAAGAATCATACTCATACATACCCGATTGAAAAACATCTACCACAACAAACCTTTTCATGGCAGGGAGATGTCCCGCAGGGGAAAGCATACCTTTGGAGGATATTACATAAACCGAATCCCCTTTTATAACTCCCAGTATTTCCGCAAGCTGGGTACCCAGTACGATTTTTGGTGTTAATAAATTCTGCTTGTTATTGATCCCAATGGAACTGCGTAAAACAGAGCTGTTAAATTTTTTCATCTCCAAAACTGTGGTATCAGGATCTATACCCCGTAAAACCACGCCTGCAGTCCTGGATGAAGAACGGAGCATAACCTGGGTATGAATATAAGGGGAAGCCTTTGTAACACCATTAATTTTTGTAATATCACTGGTAATCTGCTGATAATCACTAAATGCACCCTTATAACGCATTAGCAAAACATGGGCATCCATACCCAGAATGCGTGCCCTGAAGTCAGATTCAGCCCCTGACATAACGGCAATGACAACTATCAAGGCCATTACACCTATTGTAATTCCCAGAATTGAAAGAATGGTGATAAATGAAATAAAGGCCGATTTTTTTTTTGACTTAAAATAACGGCTGCCTATAAAGTATTCATACGTCATATGGGTTTCAGTCCAGCCTATATTCTGGTATCAGGTTTCATATGGGGGAATAAAATAACCTCCCGTATGGAAGAAGAATCTGTTAAAAGCATAACCAGCCTGTCTATACCGATTCCTTCTCCTGCGGTGGGGGGCATCCCGTATTCCAGGGCCTCTATATAATCCGTATCCATATGATGGGCCTCAGCATCCCCTGCTTCCCGATCTTCCACTTGTTGTTTAAATCGCTGGTTTTGATCCTCAGGGTCATTAATCTCTGAAAATCCATTGGCAATCTCATAGCCTGCAATGAAAAGTTCAAACCGATCCGTAAGTTCAGGCTCTTTTTCACTCCTTCGTGATAAAGGAGAAACTTCCACAGGGTATCCAGTGATGAATGTGGGTTGTATCAGTTTGGGTTCCACAAGCAAATCAAAAAGTTTTGTAACAAGTTTCCCGTGCCGCCCGGATTTATCCGGAGCTACCCCCTGCTCCAGTGCAAAAACAGAGAGTTTTTCAGGATCATTTAAAACCACGGGATCAACCCCTCCGATCTCCTCCAGGGCTGTTAAAAGAGGAATCCTGTCCCATTTGCCACCGAAATCGATTGTTTCCCCCTGATATGTAATCAAAGAAGAGCCGGTGATCTCCAGAGCAATTTTTAAAAACATCTCCTGGGTCATATCCATTAAATCTTCATATGTTGAATATGCCTGATAAAATTCAAGCATGGTAAATTCAGGGTTATGACGTGCTGAAACCCCTTCATTTCTGAAATTTCGATTAATTTCAAAGACCCTTTCAAAACCACCTACAATCAACCGCTTCAGATACAGCTCCGGGGCTATCCTTAAAAAAAGATCGATACCCAGCGCATTATGGTGTGTTACAAATGGTTCAGCTTCTGCCCCTCCGGGAAGAGGCTGCATCATTGGAGTTTCCACCTCAAGAAATTCTTTTTCAAGAAGAAAAGAGCGTATCAGCTGAATTGTCCCGGCTCTTTTAATAAAACAATCCCGCGTATCAGGGTTTATGATTAAATCTACATAACGCTTCCTGTAACGTTTTTCAGGATCTTTAAGACCATGAAACTTTTCAGGAAGCGGCAGTCTTGCCTTGCTGAGAAGTTTCAACTCCTTTGCAAGCAAAGTCCATTCACCGGTTTTGGTTTTAAACATTCCTCCTGTTAAACCTACAAAATCACCAATATCAAGCTGTTTAAAAAGATTATATGTTTCTTCCCCTAATAAGTCTTTTGTCACATATGCCTGGAGCTGCCCTGTCCGATCAGAAAACCTGATAAAGGATGATTTGCCAAACTTGTTAATGGCCATCATTCTGCCCGCTGCTGTGAAAACAGGATCATGTTCATTAACAGCTTCAGAAGTTTCCTTGATCCTTTGTTTAATGTCAGCTATGGAGTGGGAAACTTTAAAATCATTTGGATAAAGATTTAGACCTCTGGCCTTTAAATCTTCAATTTTCTGCTGCCGCTGCTCAATTACAGTTGTTGTTTTTTTCATATTTCAGCCAAACCTTAAATTTTGCCCCAGGAAAAATTATAATTTTTTTTAAACTCTTTTAAACTCAAGAAAGCCGAAATTTTTAATCGCAGGAATAAATTGAGTACTTCGAAAGTTAAACATTTGGAACCCGGCGCAGATATCGGCGAAAAAAACAGTTTCCCCTGGAGCGTTGCATAGCATATTATATTGTTTCAAATAAGGAACGGAGATGAAATAAGTTGAGCAGAAATAGCGCAGGATTTTGACCCATATACAAGGCGCATTAAAGGTTGTATACTATACGTATTCGGCCTTTAATGCAACGAAGTAGATGGGTCAAAAGACAAGCTGTTTCGTTCAACTTATAAAATTTTCGTTCCTAACGTATATATTCAGGCTAATATATACGGCAGCAGGTATAATCTGATTAAATCTGCTGCGTATCTTAAATCAGCGACGCTGAATAGTTACCAAATAACTTGTAAAAAAGTTAAAAACTAGAATTGGTAACGTATTTAGGATGGAGTGTCAAGGATTGATTTGGGATGTCGGCGGTATCAATTACCTGGAATCTCAATGAAAACGTGGTCCCGTGGGCTAATTTACTCTCCACATTAATCTGACCATCATATATTTCAAGTATACTGTGAACAATGGAAAGGCCCAGGCCGGTTCCCTGTGATTTTGTTGTAAAAAACGGATCAAAAATCGATTTCATTCTATCTGCCGGGATTCCGCAGCCAGTATCAGAGATTTTAACTTCAACATAGTTATTTGGTAGCAAATTTATATTAATGGTAATGGAGCCGACTTTATCTATCGCTTGAGCAGCGTTTAGCACAAGGTTCCAAAAAATTTGACGAAAATGTTCCGGATCTATTTCAATCCAGACTTCTGATGCAGGGTTACATGTAATTAAAATTTTATGATCATGGGAATTATCCTTTTTAAAAAAATCAACAAGCTGAGCCAGCTCCCTGCCAAGCTCCAGAGGTACAAGTTGACCAGAAGGGGGCTTGGCTAATAAAAGAAAATTGTTAGCAAGAGAACTCAACCGGTTTGCTTCCCTCAAAATTATCTGTACAAGCTTGTCATGATTCGGATTATATTGCAGATCATCCCTTAACAGCTGTATGGATCCGGTTAAGGCTGCAAGGGGATTTTTAAGCTCATGGGCAAGTCCTGCTCCCATGCTCCCCATGAGCGCCAGTCTGTCCACGCGCTTCACATGATCTTCCATGGCTTCAAGCTCTTTTTTTGACCTTAGTATCTGTTCAGAAAGAAAACTGCTTAAAAAAGCCACAGCAAAACATGCACCCATGGTAATAATTAAATTATAAACCACATGCTCAAAATCGAAAATTCCCGCGCCCCTTCCCCCTTCCAGCAAAAAAGGATCAATAATACCATAATATTCAAGGTTGATTATAATTCCATATTGAATACTGCAAAGAGCCGCCACAATCATACACCCATTTCTTAAAAGAATCATGCTGGAATAGATTACTACGACAAGATAACAAAAAGAAAAAATACTTGAAAATCCACCTGTTGAAAAGACAATGGCTGTTACAAGAATTGTGTCCAACCCAATTTGTATACAAACAAAAAAATTTGTTCTGGTGACATGGGGGAGGATAAGAAGATAGGATAATGACAAAAAAAAGATTATCCCCACAATTCCGTAAAGAATCATCAGATTCGTTTCAAACGGAGAGTAGTCATAGGAAAGCTGCAAAAAAATGGTGGCAGATAAAAGGAGGGTGGTAAAAATAAGCCGAATCAGGATTGCCCACTTAATTGTAAAAGAAAAATCCTTGTCAGCATGTAAATATTCAACTGACCACTTCATAAGCAGTTTAAACAGCTCCAAAGGGTAATAGGCCCCGGATTAATGCAGCTTTCAGAAATAAATCGGGAGCTTATTCACAAAAGGGTGATTTGTTTAAAAGGGCGCAATAGAAAAAAGTAACATTTTATTATCACTAAAGCGGTTTTTGCCCGCAACCCAAGTCAAGTCGTATCGCAATGGAAAAATACAATTCGGACATCCACCACCGCATTTAATTGCATGAATTTGTCATTATGCCAAACCATATTCATGGAATCATTGAAATCACCACCGTAGGGGCGGATTCCATATCCGCCAAAGAACAGGGGCAGAAATGGATTCTGCCCTTACTAAATTTTCATTATAATTTTCTTGTTTTTTTATGACAGGGTTTCAGGAGACTGCACTGGCCATTGTAAATATCGGCAGATACAGCGCAACAACCAGACCGCCTATGACTATCCCTAAAAATACCATCATTACAGGCTCTATCATTGAGGTCAGGTTTTCCACAGCCTGATCAACCTCTTCATCATAAAAATCTGCAATTTTTTCCAGCATGGCATCCAAAGCTCCGGTCGATTCCCCCACAGATATCATCTGGCAGACCATTGAGGGAAACACGCCGCTCTCCTCAAGGGGCTCAGACATGGTACGCCCCTCTGTGATGGCTGATCGAACTTTATATATTGCTTTTTGAACAGTCATATTACCGGCTGTCTTTGCCACGATATCCAGGGAATCAAGAATTGCCACTCCACTGGAAAGCATTGTTCCCATGGTACGGGTAAATTTGGCCACAGCGACCTTGCGGAGCAAAATACCAAAAACAGGGAGCTTAAGAAAAAGATCATCCAGCATAGCCCTCCCCTTGTCAGTTGCGTAAGTTTTTTTATAGGCAATGGTAAAAAGAATTACCCCGAGTATTATCCAGCCGATGTTTGCCCGTGTGAAGTTACTCATATTCACAACAATAACCGTGGGTGCAGGGAGACTCCCACCCATATCAGCAAACATGCTCTCAAACACCGGAATAACAAAAATCATAATTACACAAACAACAATCACAGCAACAACAACTGTGATAAGCGGATAGACCATGGCGCCCTTAACTTTGGCCTTTAACTTGGCAGCTTTTTCAAGGTATGCAGAAAGTCTTTGCAAAATAGTATCAAGGATACCCCCGGCTTCGCCGGCTGCAATCATGTTTACAAAAAGGTCATCAAACTGTTTGGGATATTTTTTTAAAGCATCGGCAAGGGTGGATCCCGATTCAACAGTCTCCTTTATCTTCTTCAGCATTTTTTTAAATGTTGGATTTTCCTGCTGGGAATATAAAATGTCAAGGCATTGAATTATGGGAAGGCCGGCATCGATCATTGTGGAAAATTGCCTTGCAAAAAGTATTATATTCTCAAGTTTGACTCTTGGCTGTAAAAAAGCGATACTTTCAAATAGATCTTTCGGTTTTTTCTTGATTTTAGCAGGAACGATATTTATGCGGCGCAAGTGGTTCTTTACTGCTTGTTCATCCGCAGCCTCCAGCTCCCCCTTTTGTGATGCATTTTTATTATTTTTTCCTTCCCACAGAAAAATCGGCATACTCCCCCCATTTTAATTTTAAATGCAAATTGTCATATGCTTAAACTTCCCACGGTGGTCATGTTATTAGTCATATACAGGTGCTGCATAAATAAAGTTCATACACTATTTACGAACAAAAAAAATCCCGTTGGGCATTTCACGTTTTACAATTTCACCTTTTTTTATTAAATTATCTAATTCAATTAAAAGATCGTCAAGATTAATTCCCGACATCTCAGATATCTCCCCTGCAGTCAATGGCCTTCGTTTTATGGTTGTCAGCAGCCGTTTATAATAAGCTTTTGCAGGCACAGAAGCATGCTGTTTTAAATAGCGCTCCGGCAGAATGTTTTCTTTACCAAAACATTCTGTCACCCTTTTTAAAACCTCCGGGCTTGCAGGTTTTATCCATTTTTTGGTCCCTGGCCTGTCAATGGAGTTTAAATAAATACTATCAGGTTTTATTTTATTATAAATTTTTTTTAATTTTAAAAGTTCACCATCAGATTCATTTATACCGGGCATTATAAAAAATTCAACTAAAAAATTTTTATTATAACCTTTTCGCAAAGATACTAATCCATCGATAACGCGCAAAAAATTTAACTCATTATGGGGTCTGTTGATTTTAATAAAATTTTCTTTAGAACCGGCGTCGATGGAAACCTTTAAAAGATCGATTTCAAGTATCTCTTTTCTTAATTCCGGCATGAAAAAAAGAGTGCCGTTTGAAAGTAATGCTGTTTTATACTGTGGATATTCGATTTTTAAAAATTTTATAATTTCCTCTATTCCCGAGTGAAGGGTGGGCTCCCCTGAGCCTGAAAAAGTTATAAAATCAAGGTGCGGCCCGGATGATAAAAAATCTTTTAACTCCTCTTTGACAAGATCCACTGGAACATATTCAGCCCTTTTAAGGGTTTTGTCAGTTGTTTTGCCGCACTCGCAATAAAGACAATCCAGGGTACATGTTTTATGGGGAACAAGATCCACCCCCAAAGATATCCCAAGCCTCCTGGAAAGAACAGGGCCGAAAATATATTTATATTCAGCAGACTTTTCAGTAATCCCCATTAAACAATCCTTTTAAAAGATTTTTCAAAAAATACCGATGACAAGCTTATCCATGTAGGCCTGCCGTGGGGACAGCGGGAAGAATTTTCACATCCATCCAGCTGATTAAGAAGTTCCTCCATCTGTTCATGAGCAAGGCTCTGTTTTGCCCTTATTGCACTGTGGCAGGCAATAAGCATCAAAAATTGATCAAGTTTGCTGGAGATTCCCGATGAAGAGCCTGTTTCCGCCATGGTCTCAACAACTTCAAGAATAACAGATTTCACATCTGCACAGGAGATAAAAACGGGTACAGCCTTAATGATAAATGAATTCCCTCCAAAATGTTCCATGTCAAATCCGGCTTTGACGAGGTCAGGAAGAATTTTCTCCAGTATATTTTTCTCCATGAACCCCAACTCCAACGTTTCAGGCACAAGGAGCTGCTGGGCAGGACCCATTGAATTTTCAACCCCTTTTTTAAGCTGCTCAAAAAGAATTCTTTCATGGGCTGCATGCTGGTCTAACAGCACAAGTCCTTCATCAGATTCGCAAAGAATGTAAACATTATGGAGCTGCCCTATTATTCGTAATCCTGAAAAATATTTTTTATTCCAAAAAGTTGCCTGCTTTTTTGCGGGGATCTCTTTTTGGGAAAAATCAGATCTTGTTTCTATATTTAATTGTTCCGGCATATCCCTGGTTGAATTATAATCAACTGGAGGCTCAAAAACATAACCGGCCGCGGGATCTGATGCAGGAGCATATTTTGTTACAGCATAATCTGTATCGGTTGTTTCCCATTTTGGCTGTTCTGCAATATCAATGGTGGAAGAGACCCCCTTTACAACCAGATCGTGAACAGCTTTTTGCTGAAAAAATCTGACCTCGTTCTTGGCAGGATGGACATTAACATCCACATCCCCGTGGGGGAGAGTGATAAAAAGGACTGCTGTGGGAAATTCACCCTTCATCAATCTTCCGGCATAGCCCTCAATAAGAGCATGGCGGACTGTTTTGTCCCGCACAAACCTCCCGTTAACATATATGTACAAACCCCTTGAAGTAGCTCTAAGGTCTGCAGATGATGAGATCCAGCCTGATACACTGTATAATCCTTCTTTGTATTCGACTTGATAAAAACTGTTTTTCATATTTTTGCCAAGTACATCAGCGACTCTGTTGGAAGGGTCTGATACAGATGACCAATCTTTTATCACCTTTCCATTATGGGAAATTTTAAAATGGACACCAGGATGACTCAGGGCAATTTTAGATGTAATATCAGAAATATGAGCCATCTCTGTATTTATTGTTTTTAAAAATTTACGTCGGGCAGGGACATTAAAAAAAAGCTGCTTCACTGTAACCATGGTACCGGAAGGGGCACCGGGCCGGGTGACTTTTTTTATTTTTCCCCCATCAACAAAGATACTGGTTCCGGGTCCATGGTTATTTTGATTGGTTTCAAGATAAAATTTGGAGACCGATGCCATGCTTGGAACAGCTTCACCTCTGAAGCCAAGGGTCTTTATTGAAAAAAGATCAGATTCATTGGAGATTTTACTTGTTGCATAACGTTCAAGGGATAAAAGGGCATCATCATGGGTCATTCCGGATCCGTTATCTGCAACCCTGATTAAAGACCGCCCACCTTTTTCCACATCTATTATAATTCTTGTCCCTCCAGCATCCAGAGCATTTTCGAGCAACTCCTTTACCACAGAAGCAGGGCGTTCAACAACTTCTCCAGCAGCTACTTTATTTGAAATACTTTCAGAAAGTATCCTTATCATACATTCTCTTTGTTTTTATAATTGTCATCCTGAACAGATGTTCTTAATAAGAAATCTTCCTCTTTGGGAGAAAGGTTAAATTTTAAGCATGCTTTTTCTATCAATCCGTACAGATTAACATGGGAATTATTTTTCCGTTCTTCCGTAATATACTTCACCGCTTTTCTAAGCGCCTCACCTTCCGGCTGAATGCCCATGACTCTTCCTCATACAAAAAGTTTACCCTGTATTTATTAATTTACAAAACCGGTCTTTTTTTATGAAATTCAGTGGCCTGTTCAAAATTATAAGCCACTTTAAACAAATTACCCTCGTCAAAATGATCTCCGATTATTTGCAGACCAATGGGGAGCCCTTTTTCTGAGAATCCACACGGAACAGATATTGCCGGATTCCCTGAAAGATTAACCCCAAGGGTGAAAATATCAGATAAATACATCGTCAATGGAGAATCGATTTTTTCTCCTATTTTAAAAGCCGGGGTGGGTGCCACAGGGGAAAGAATAACATCACACTTTTCAAAGGCTTTTGAAAAATCGTCCATTATCAGTCTCCTGACCTGGGACGCTTTTTTGTAATATGCATCATAATAACCTGAGGAAAGAACATAAGTACCCAGAAATATACGACGCTTAACTTCATCTCCAAACCCGCGGGATCTTGTATTTTTATACATTTGGACAAGGTCACCCCGGGTTTCGTCTCTAAAACCGTATTTAACACCATCATACCTTGCCAGGTTAGAACTTGCTTCAGCCGTGGCAATTACATAATAAGCAGCCACAGCAGGTTCAAAGTAAGGCATGGAAACTTCCACACAGGTTGCCCCCAGATCTTCAATTGTCTTTATTGCCCTGTTTACCGAAGCTAAAACATCAGGATCCACCCCTGAAAGATTAAAATATTCCCGGGGCACCCCAACAGTTATATTTTTTAGCCCATTGGTGCAAAAGGATGTATAGGATGGAATTTCTTTAGATACCGAAGTCGAATCCATGGAATCGTAACCAGCGATTCCATGCATCAACGCGGCACAGTCAAAAACATCTTTTGCAAAAGGGCCTATCTGATCCAGAGAAGAAGCAAATGCAACGAGCCCGAAACGTGAAACTCTACCGTAGGTTGGCTTCATTCCAACCACACCACAGTGTGAAGCAGGTTGACGAATGGAGCCTCCTGTGTCCGATCCAAGGGAGCCAAGGCACAAGTCTGCGGCAACTGCTGCTGCTGACCCTCCGCTGGAACCACCAGGGATAGATGATAGATCCCAGGGGTTACAGGTGGTCTTAAATGCAGAGTTTTCTGTGGATGACCCCATTGCAAATTCATCCATATTGATCTTCCCTAAAATAACCGCCCCTTGTTCCTGCAATTTTTTTATTACAAAAGCATCATAAAAAGGGACAAAATTTTCAAGCATCCTGGAAGCACAGGTTGTTCGCAAACCTTTTGTACAGATCAGATCTTTAACCCCCAGGGGAATTCCTGTTAAATATGTACTTTTTCCATCTGAAATGGCCTGATCTGCAAGTTCTGCCTGTTTTATCGCCATATCCTTTGCTACTGTAATATAGGCATTGACTTTTTCATCAACAATTTCAATACGGTCAAGAAGGGCGCAGGTCAACTCCCGGGATGAAATCTCCTTTTGCTTTAATAGTCCATGGGCTTCTTTTATTGTTAATTCATGCAACTTCATAATGTATCATTATCCTTTTTAAGATCTACAGAACTTTTGGCACCACAAAAGCCCCATCCTCTTTTTCCGGAGCATTTAACAAAACATCATCCCGACCGGCATGTCCCGCTTTTATATCGCTCCTAAACGCATTACTCAGGTGTGTAGCGTGATAAGCAGGCTCAACACCTGTTGTATCAACACTGTTTAATATATCCATATATTCTAAAACAGCCCCCATTTGCGTGGCAAATTTATCCAGAGCTTTTTTATCAATCTCTAATCGGGCAAGACCCGCCACATGAATAACTTCATCATGGGATATTTTCATTTTTACTCCTGTTTTTGGGTAATATACCCGAATATTTTTTCTTTTTTCAATCTGTTCAACAGGGCAGATGCATCCTTTCGATTATCAAAAGACCCGACCCTCACCCTGTAAAATATTCCCTTGCCGGTAACTTTTGCTTTTACGATGTACCCATTGAAGCCTTTTTGCTTAAGTTTTACCACCAGTTCCTCAGCATATACAGAATCTTTGGATGCAGCTATCTGAACAATATACTGATTCTGATTAGTGCTCCTTTCCTTTATCTGTTTTTTTAGGCTGATTTCTTTTGGGTACGCTGCTGTCCTGCCTGGTTTGCGAGTTTTTTTTTTAAGAGATTTCCAGCCTTTATGGATAATAGAACCGGTACCCGCATTTTTAACAAGGGGTGGCTCCTGATTTGTGAAGGCAGCTTCAGCCTCATGGGCTTTTGCAGATATGATATTTTTGGTTTCAATGTCTGTTTTAGAATCAGCCTGTTCCAATAGGGACAACTCATTCTGGAGAGGATTATTATCAAATGTAACAGGAAAAGTTCCCCTCCCCACCATGACCCCGGCAGCAAACATAAACGCAGATATAACAAAAATAAAACAGCCTTTTTTGACAGACTCTGCTAATTCAGGAGAAAATAATTTTCCCTCTTTTTCATTCAGCTTTTTCGATTTCACTTTCCTGCTTTTTTATGGTTTAATCAGATTATGCCTGTTACCGTACATATTAGCTGAATAGTTACGTTCTGTTTTACATTTTTTCAGGAGCAGTAACACCCAGCAATATAAGCCCGCTGCGTATCACTTTTTTAACAGCAAGTATGAGATAAAGGCGGCCTTTGGTAACAAGGGGGTCTTCTGTCAACACCCTGTGTTTGTTATAATAAGTATGAAAACAAGAAGCAAGATTTATCAGATAAAAAGCTATCCTGTGGGGCTCCATTAACCTGGCACCCGATTCCACCACTTCAGGATACCTCTCCATCGCCTTAATAAGATTGATCTCTTCTGGTTCCTGGAGCAGTTTTACTGCGTCATCCGCCAAAATTTCCTCTGTTTTTCCTTCTTCAGCCTTACGCATAATACTGCAAATCCTGGCATGGACATATTGAACATAATAGACCGGATTTTCATTTGTCTTTTGCCTGGCAAGTTCCAGATCGAAATCGAGGGGACTGTCATAGTGCCGTGTTAAAAAAATGAATCTGGCTGCATCGGACCCAACCTCTTCAATCACAGCCTTTAGTCTGACAAATTCACCTGAACGGGTGGACATTGCAACAGGTTTCCCCCCGCGAAGAAGGTTAACAAGCTGAACAAGAATCACATTAAAAGCATCCCTGTTTTTGCCGGAAGCTTCGATGGAGGCTTTGATTCTAGCGACATACCCATGGTGATCCGCACCCCAGACATCTATTACCTCATCGAACCCCCGATCAAATTTATCATAATGATAAGCAATATCCGAGGCAAAATATGTGGTAAGACCGTTTTGCCTGACAACAACACGATCTTTTTCATCCCCAAAATCCATGGTCTTAAACCAGAGCGCCCCATCTTTTTTATAAATTATACCTTTTTTTTCGAAATATGCTAAAGCCGAATCCACCTTTCCGGAATCATAAAGACTCTGTTCGCTGAACCAGTTATCAAAAGTAATACCAAAAGAGTCTAAATCTTCTTTGATTTCCGACAAAACGGTTTTTGCAGCATATTTGGCACAATACAATATCGCTTCATCCTCGGGGAGATGAAGCAGGCTATCTTTTTTAAGCTCTTTAATTTGTAATGCGATGGTGCATATATATTCACCCTGGTAACAATCATCGGGAAAGGGGAGGTCAGCTCCAAAAGACTCTTTGTATCTTAAAAATACGGACATACCTAATTTTTTTATCTGTCTTCCGGAATCGTTAACATAGTATTCCCTTTGCACATTATATCCGCAAAACTGGAGGATATTGGCCATGCTGTCACCCACAGCAGCACCCCTTCCATGTCCCACATGGAGCGGTCCTGTGGGGTTTGCGCTTACAAATTCCACCTGAATTTTTTGCCCTTTTCCCATATGGGAGGCCCCGTATCGGGAATCTTCATCATGAATTTTATGTAAAATCTGATGCCATGCAGAATTATTAATATAAAAATTTATAAAGCCAGGACCTGCCACTTCAATTTTTTCCACTATACCCTCAGAGTCATCCAAAGATCCAACAATGACTTCTGCTATTTTTCTGGGAGCCATTTTCTGTTTAGAAGCCATAATCATTGCAATATTTGTTGAAAAATCACCCTGGGATACAATCTTAGGTTCTTCTACGAGTATATCCGGTAAATCGGCTGGAGATAATTCACCTTTTTCCCAGGCATTTTTCACAGCTCCAAGCACCAGATTTATAATCTTCTGTTTCATATATAAATAAATCCATTCATTTACGATTAACACAAATTTAAACAGCTATAGACCGTCACATAAATAATTTCAGCAATAAACTAAAACTTTACCCGCATGAAATCTGTTATCTGAAAATCTATAACACTACTATAACTTTTTTTGTAATGTTGACAAACTATATTTTATTACTATATTCTGCATAAAATTACTATACCAATTAATTTTGTTTTTTATGCTTTTATAAAAGGAATCTAATTATGTCAGACAACGTTTTAGTCATAACAGATACAAGCTTTGATGCTGAAGTGCTTAAATCTGAAAAGCCGGTGCTGGTAGACTTCTGGGCCCCGTGGTGCGGACCGTGCAAGGCAGTGGGACCCATAATTGATGAACTTGCAGCGGACTTTGGTGATAAAATCAAATTTGCAAAATGCAATGTTGATGAAAATCCTCTGACTCCAGGCAAATATGGAATAAGGTCTATCCCCACCATAATTTTTTTTAAAAACGGTTCCATTGCTGAACAGGTTATAGGAGCTGTCCCAAAAACAAAATTAGAAGAAACCATAAAAAAAGTTGTTGGAGAATCTGCCTGATGAGTAAGCCAGAATATGACCTCATTATAATAGGAGGCGGCCCCGCAGGTCTTACAGCCGGTCTTTATGCGTCCCGTTCCAGATTAAAGACACTAATGATAGAGAAGCTGCTGCCCGGCGGGCAAATCCGTGTAAGTGACGCACTGGAAAATTACCCCGGCTTTCCTGATACAATAACCGGAGCAGAACTTGCACAAAGGATGACTGAACAGGCCGGTAAGTTCGGGCTGGAGATTGAAACAAATGAAGTTCTGAATGTCGATTTCTCAAAAAAGATCAAAAAAATTTCTCTTCCTGACAAAAACCTTTCCGCCCCCACCGTAATAATTGCAACGGGAGCGTCACCCAGAAAATTAAATGTCCCTGGAGAAGAAATTTTTTTAGGAAAAGGAGTCTCTTTTTGTGCAACATGCGACGGACCTTTTTTTCATAATTCCGTGGTTGCTGCTGTGGGTGGTGGAGATACTGCGGTGCAAGAGAGTATTTTCCTTACCAAATTTGCAAAAAAAGTTTATATTATACACCGAAGAGATGAGCTAAGGGCAACCAAAATACTTCAGGAACGCGCTTTTGCAAATGATAAAATAGAATTCATATGGGATTCTGTTGTAACTGGAATAAAGGGCGGCCTGACAAATGTGGATACCATTACATTAAAAAATATCAAAACTAATGACTCAAAAGATCTTAATGTGGATGGATGCTTCATATGGGTTGGAACCAGGCCGAACATAGAATTTCTTGAAAATGCTCTGGAGCTTGATAAAGACGGTTTTATAGTTACAGATTCACACATGCGGACTTCTGTTGCCGGCGTATTTGCAGCCGGTGATATACGCAATACTCCTTTACGCCAGGTTGCAACGGCCGTGGGAGATGCGGCCATTGCGGCATTTTCCGCAGAACATTATATAACAAATTTATGAGAAATAAAAAGATGAAACGTGTTATCGCCATTTGTATTTTACTTTTGTTTGTTTCCTCAGGTTGCGCCTGGTTTGAGACCAAAGAAGAAGAGACCGCCGGGGAACTTGCAGAGCAGGGAGTAAGTGCCTTTACCAAAAGACAATATACCCTTGCCATTGAGAAGTTTGAAAAACTTAAAACATGGTACCCTTTCAGCGACCTGGTGGTACTTGCTGATTATAAAATTGCCGATTCATATTATAGATTAAAAAGATATGATGAAGCTGTTATGGCATATAATGAGTTTGAAAAGCTTCATCCAAATAACGAAAAAATGCCCTATGTATTATGTCAGGTCGGGCATTGTTATTTGAATCAGATAAATACAACAGACAGGGACCCAACACCGACCCAGGACTGCATTAAAGCATTTAAACGGCTTATTGATTTTTATCCTGACAGTGAATATGCGCGCAAAGCAGAAGTACATGTCAAAACATGCCAGAAAAATCTTGCTGCTCATGAATTTTCTGTGGGTTTTTTTTATTATAAAACAAAACAATATAAAGCAGCACTTTATCGATTCAAGACAATTTTGGCAGAATATCCGGACCTTGGTATCAATCACAAAGCATTGGAATACATACCATTATGCGAAGCCCATATGGAGCGGATAGAAAAACAGACCGAAAAAAAGTTGTCGCCTGACACCTAAAGGGTTTGCTTATAACTAATTGGCAGTTAAAATTAAGCCCCAAAAAGATCATTTCCAAACGGGCACGAACGGGGTTCAATGATAGGAGTAAGTGCATGCCTGATTGGCTGCAATTGCAGATATGACGGCAAAAACAAAAAAACAGACAATTAATAAATTTAATAAATTTTGAAAACATTTTACCAGTATGCCCTGAAACATCAGGCGGTCTTTCTGTTCCTCGGGAACCTGCCGCTATTACAGGAGGGGATGGGTTTGATGTATTGGACGGAAATGCAAAAGTTATAGACATTTCAGGAAAGGATAAAACAGATGCTTTTATAAAAGGTGCTTACATTACCTTGAAACATCTGAGAATACATGATATTAAACGCTGTATTTTAAAAGCTAAAAGTCCTTCATGTGGAATTGCTAAAAAAATGTCGGCATATACGCTGGCAAATGGCTACAATATGGTACCCCCTGTTACCGGCGTTACAGCAGCTCTTTTGATGCGGTGGGGAATACTTGTTGAAAATATATAAAACATAAGGGCACCCTGAAAAATTGACTTTTCGCGTTCCTTCTCATTAAACGAAAATTCTAACTTTTCAAGGCACCCATAAGGATCAAAAGCTTTTGTTAATCCATCGAACAAATAATGTTCCAGGAAAAACAGAATTTTTCATTTATGAGGTAAAAAAACTATGTCAAGACAATGTGAAATATGCGGGAAAAAACCTATGGTGGGCAATAACGTAAGTCATGCCCACAACCTTACAAAGCGCCGTTTTAATCCTAACCTTCAAAAAGTAAGAGCTATTACAAACGGCAGAGTAAAAAAAATAAGTGTATGTACCAGTTGTATTAAATCCGGCAAAGTCGTTAAGGCACCATAATTTCATCCAGCACAGTTCCTAAAACAATTGTAACTATTCAGCGTCGCTGAATAGTTACAATTGTTTTTTCTAACCGTACACTACAGATGTTAATATGGGCAACCACTGATGTGAACATGGGCAACCACAAGGGGTTGCCCCTACCTCATCCGCTCGATATCAATAATTCCCTTAACTCCCTTTAAACCACTAATTATTTTACCAATATGTTCGGTATTTCTCACGCTTATGGTAAATAGATTTACAGCATCTTTGTTTTCAAGAGTTTTTATATCAGCGTTCATTATATGAGCCCCATCTTTACTGATACTTCCGGTGATATCTGCCAGTAAGCCGAACCTGTCCATTGAATGGACTCTGATTACAGCCGAATATGTTTCCTTAATATCATTATTCCAGAGTACATCTATTTGCCTTTCAGGGTTCATTTTCAAGGCATTAATACAATCTGTTTTATGAACAGTTACGCCAAAGCCTCTGGTAATATATCCAGTTATGGGATCTCCTGGAACAGGTCGGCAACATTTACCAAATTTTACAAGAATATCATTTTCACCTTTTACCAAAACTCCGGTCTGTTTTTTTTCATCAGACCCTTTCTGGCTGGTTTTTCCAGATACAACCTCTTCTTCCCTTTGTTTTTGTTCCAGGTCAGGGAGAAACTTTTTAATAATCTGCAGGGGTGTATTTTTACCGTATCCTACATTTTCAATTAAATCATTTATACTCTTGACTCCAAAATCCTTCAGAATATTTTCCATTCTACCGGATTTACAAAGAGTATTAAAGTTAAGATTGTGCTTACGAAAATCCTTTTCGCACATTTCCTTTCCCAGGGGAAGACTTCTTTCCTTTTCCTGGGCTTTAATCCACTGTCTTATTCTGGAACGGGCTCTAACAGTTTTAACAAAATTAAGCCAGTCTTTACTAGGCTTATGCCCCCTGGCTGTGAGTATTTTTACGGTATCACCGGTTTTCAGCTCATATTTCAGAGATACGATACATCCATTCACCTTGGCGCCGACACACTGGTTGCCAACCTCTGAATGAATTAAATAGGCAAAATCAACAGGTGTTGCCCCCCTTACCAAGGTTTTTACTTCACCGGTGGGTGTAAAAGCATAAACTTCATCGGGAAACAGATCAATCTTCACATTTTCCAGAAATTCAACCGGATTTTTAATATTTTTTTGATTTTCAACAAGATTTTGAAGCCATTGAAACATTTCACTGGTTTTTTTGTCAACGCGCAAACCTTCCTTATAACTCCAGTGGGCAGCAATCCCTGATTTTGCAACATCATCCATTTCAAATGTTCGTATCTGTATTTCTATACGCTCTCCTGAAAAGCCTATAACCGTTGTATGAAGAGACTGATACATATTGGGCTTGGGACGTGCAATATAATCTTTAAACTTTTGATCAATCGGCTTCCAAAGGGAATGTATTAATCCCAAAGATTCATAGCATTGGGCTTCTGAGTCAAGAATTATTCTGAACGCAACAATATCATAAATATCGTCAAAGGTAAGCCCCCCGGTAATCATTTTTCTGTAAATACTAAAAGGACTTTTGTACCTTCCGGTAACTCTCCCTTTTAGATTATTTAAAGCCAGTTTTTTTTCAATATAATTTTTAACAGCAGGAATGTACTCATCCCGCTCATCCTTGTCTTTGTTAAGCAACTTTTGAATATAGGCATACTGATCAGGATAAAGATAAACAAAAGAGAGGTTTTCCAATTGATTTTTTATTTTATACATCCCGAGACGTGCTGCAATGGGCGCATAAATATCTAAAGTTTCCCTGGCTATTTTCTTTTTTTTATCTTCTGATTTATGAAACTGCAAAGTTTTCATGTTATGGATACGATCAGCCAGCTTAACAAGAATAACCCTTATGTCATCAGCCATTGCAAGGATCATTCTTCGGACATTTTCAGCCTGCCGCTGATGGGAACTATCAAAAGAGATACCACTTAATTTAGTTACCCCGGATACGATATGGGTAATTTCACTGCCGAACATATCCTTTATTTCGTCAATTGTGGCGTGGGTATCCTCCACCACATCGTGTAAAAGCCCAGCCGCAATACTCCCTGCATCCAGCTTAAGTGCTGCCAAAATCCCGGCCACCTCCAGGGGATGGGAAAGATACGGCTCCCCGGAAAGTCTCATCTGACCATCATGAACACTTGCTGAATAAACATATGCCCGATCTATCATATCCGTTTCAAAACCGGGGTTATTTTCCAGAAATTTGTCGAGTATGTCGTTAATGCGAATCATAGATCACAAAAAATCCCCAGGGTAATCACAAGGGATTGCCCCTGGGGTGATAAATGTTAAATTTGCAGGGGTAACCCACGTTACCAAAAATATTCAATGGTCACCTGTAAAAAAATGTTTTACTATGCTGTCTAATATTCCCATACCATAAAGAGTCAACAAAAGGCAACCCCACAAGGGACTGCCCCTTGTGCTTAACCTGCCCAATCAATAGGCTTTTGCAAAGATAACCCTTTTGTCGGAAGATTTTTTGCAATATATACATTTGCCATGGTCTTCATTTTTTTCAAAAGGGATGGAGCGAATAGTAACGCTCAATTCCTCTTTTATCCTTGCTTCACATTCTTCTGCCCCGCACCAGTGGGACAGGGCAAAGCCTCCGTGTATTTCAGGTTTTAACTGATCCTTTGGAGTAAAAAAATCCCAGAAATCTTTTTTTTCATTTATTTTTTTTGTATTTTCATTTCTAAAACAAAGGGCTCTGTCAAACATATTTTTCTGGATTTCATCGAGAATTTTAGTAATTTCCCCAACAAAACGATCCCTTTTAAACGATTCCTTGTCCCTGCGATCCTTGTCCCTTCTCCCCACAAAAACAGAGTTGGCGGCTATATCACGGGGGCCTATTTCCACACGCAGGGGAATTCCCTTTTTAATCCAGTCCCATCCCCTGGCACCCCCTATATCCCGTTTATCTACTTCAACACCTATCCTTTTGTTATGATAAAATTGTTCCCGAAGTTCTTTTGCCAGATTTTCAGTAAATTCCATAACCATGGAATTATCTCCGTCCTTTTTTATAATGGGGAGCAAAACAACATGGGAAGGGGTAATTCTTGGAGGAAGCAAAAGGCCGTCATCATCGCTGTGCGCCATAATAATTCCCCCTATGAGGCGGGTCGAAACGCCCCACGATGTTGTCCATGCGTATTCTTCGGCACCCTGGCGGGTTTGGAATTTAATATTGGAAGATTTTGCAAAATTTTGTCCCAGAAAATGTGAGGTTCCTGCCTGAAGAGCTTTTTTGTCCTGCATCATCGCTTCTATACATAACGTATCAATTGCCCCTGGAAATCTTTCCGCTGGACTCTTCCCCCCTTTTATCACAGGGAGTGCAAGATATTCTTCAGCAAATTTCGCATAAATGTCCAGCATCATCCCTGCTCTTTTAACAGCCTCTTCTTTTGTACAATGCGCAGTATGCCCTTCCTGCCACAGGAATTCAGTTGTTCTTAAAAATATCCTGGTTCTCATTTCCCACCTGACCACATTTGCCCACTGGTTTATCAGCATGGGAAGATCCCTGTAGCTGGAAATCCATTTTGAAAAAGAATCTCCTATGATTGTTTCAGAAGTAGGACGAACTATCAACGGTTCAGCAAGTTTCCCCGCCGGTTCAAGCCCGCCGCTTTCAGACTGCTCCAGCCTGTGATGTGTCACCACTGCACATTCCTTTGCAAAGCCCTCAACATGTTCCGCCTCTTTTTCCAAAAAAGAGAGGGGTATAAACAAAGGGAAATACGCATTTTTCACCCCTGTCTGGTTAAACATATCATCTAATACATTTTTTATATTTTCCCAGATCGAATACCCCCAGGGTTTTATCACCATACATCCTCTAACAGATGAATTTTCAGCCATATCAGAAGCTTTGACCACCGCCTGATACCACTGGGGATAATCCTGGGCTCTGGTCGGTGTTATTCCGGTTGCCGGTATTTTTGCCATAAATTGTTAGTCCTTGTTCCAAAACATATTATTTATAAAAAAATAAAAAGATTGAAGAAGCTTTAAAGAAATTATATAACTTTTTAAATTTAATTTTTCAATATCATCGGTTTTTTTTTAATTATTTTGTTGAGCATTCTCTATAGTGTCTCTTTAAAAATAAAATTTTTTATTCAGGCACTACCTAACAAACAGACTCAAAGATGGCCACACTCAAAAAAAAAATACTTGATAAAGTAAAAAATGATCTTGCCGATATCGAAGCGGCTCTTAAAGATAAATTGAACCCCCATTTCGGTCTTGTTGATAAAATAGCCAGACATATAATTTTTCCTGGTGGCAAAAGGATAAGACCTCTTCTTATGATTTTATCGGCAAGACTCTGCAGCTACAAGGGGAGCAGCGATAAAACATTTTCCACTGTTTTTGAACTTTTACACACGGCCACCCTTTTACATGACGATCTCGTAGATGGTGCATCCACAAGAAGGGGGAAGCCTGTGGCAAATTTAATATGGGGCAACTCAGCAGCAGTCCTTGTTGGCGATTTTCTTCTTGCACGCTCCCTGACAATCACCGCTGAAACGGGGATGCTCAAATTAATAAAAATCATAGCCAAAATAACTGAGGAAATGTCCCTGGGGGAATTGCTCCAGCTTCAATCAAAAGGAATAGTAGATCTCTCTGAAGAGGTCTATATGAATATTATATGGAGTAAAACAGCTGCTCTTTTTCAAGGGGCGTGCAGTGCCGGAGCGATTATCGCCAATGCATCAGATGAAAAAGTTGAAGCTCTTGCCACATATGGAGAGAACCTGGGGCTCGCCTTTCAAATGGCCGATGATCTGCTCGATTATACTTCAAGCTCTGAAATTTTAGGAAAAAAAACAGGGGCGGATTTAAGAGAAGGAAAATTAACCATCCCCGTTATATACGCCTATAAAACAGCCGATTCAAAAGAAAAAGAAATGATTAAAAACATCATTTTAAACAAAAACTTTTCTGATGACGATTTTAAAAGGCTGCTGCAAGTATTAAAAAAGAATAAAAGTATTGAGTATACTGAAAAACAGGCCTTAAAACATGTACTTAAAGCACAAAAGGCTCTTTTATTATTCAAGGATTCAGAAACCAGAAAAATTCTCATTGATATTGCAGATTTTGCCATGGCCAGAAAAGCTTAAAGGATAACATGATTTTTTTTTTAAATAAACCCCTCCATGCTCTCTTTGTTTTATTTCTGCTGACATTTTTTCCCATTACTCCTCTTCTTGCGGAAGAAAAAAATGAAACAGCAACCCTTAAAGTGATCGGCACAAGTCTTTGCAATGATATGGATACGATGGCAGCACGGGAAAAAGCGATTTCAAAGGGTCTTATTACTGCTGTTGAGCTGGTTACAGCAGACCTTATTCCTCTTTCTTCTTTTGGCTCTAATTTTGCGGCCCTGAATAAATTGCTGACGAAACATGCAGATAAATTCATCAATAAGTACAAAGTATTAACAGAATTTACTTTTGAAAACGAATACAAAGTAATGATACAGGCTACTGTTTCTATTCCCAGGGTCAGGCAGGAACTTGAAATTGCGGGAATAATTCCCATGGACAATAATTTTCCCTCTGTCTTGTTCCTTGTTTCTGAAAGTAAAAAAAAAAACGGGAAAGCAATCTGCTGGTGGGAAAAGCCTTTTACCCCTGTCAGCCTTGCCGGAGAAGCAGGGTTGGCCGACATTATGAGAAAAAAAGGATTTCACATTATAACGCATAATCTCCAGCCCCATCTTTTTAATGAAAAAGATCTCCTGCTTCATCCCTGTATGGATGATAAGCTGGCCATACAGATAGGCTCCAGGTTAAATGCAGAAATCCTGGTGATCGGAGAGGCCATGGGATTTAAAACCGAGAGTATTACAAAAAAAAATATTAACTCCTTTAAAGGGACTGTCTCGGTGCGGGCTATTAAAACAGACTCTGGCAA
>Ga0190313_1000357_pt1 | contig 27641 bp, 28 predicted proteins | sample 4870071011_MG_FD_169989 | JGI IMG/M metagenome (GOLD analysis project Ga0190313, IMG submission 169989) | Hydrothermal vent sediment bacterial communities from Southern Trench, Guaymas Basin, Mexico - 4870-07-10-11_MG | ecosystem: Environmental > Aquatic > Marine > Hydrothermal vents > Sediment ... | reverse complement strand
CTGTAGTTAGGGAGGGGATAGGGATAAGGGTATTAATGAAGGGAGCACTAGCTTTCGCCTCGACCGGTGATTTAAAGAAGGAAAGGATAAGGGAAGTAGTGGAGAGCGCTATAAGGAAGGCCTCCGCCCTTTCCGAGAGGTTAAAAGAAGGTACTTCCTTAGCCGAAGAACCCGTATCAAAAGCTAAGTGGAGAGCTGAATTTAAGGAGGATCCGTTAAACATACCGGTGGAGGAAAGGGTAGAGGTCTTTAAGGGGATAGAGGAGCGCCTTAGGGACTACGTTAAGTACCTACCCTCCAGGGTTTACGAACTTTCTGCCTCTAAGACTAGTAAGTTAATAGTGAATAGCGAAGGTAGCGTAATATACTGTGAAAGGCCTAACGTATACTTCTCATATAGTCTTCTAGCCTATACTCCTGGAAGGGGTAGCGTACATAGGTGGAGCGAATTAGGAAGTAGTAAGGGATGGGAAGCGGTAAGAGGGTGGAATCTCCCCGAAAAATTAGTTGAAGAAGCTAAAGTTATGATGAAAATATTAGAGGAAGCTAAATCACCCCCCTTAGGCGAGGAAGTAGATGTAATATTAGGTAGCGAGGTAGTAGGTTTAATGGTACATGAAAGTTGCGGCCACCCCAGCGAAGCGGATAGGATATTGGGAAGGGAGGCTGCGCAAGCGGGTGAGTCCTTCATGAAGCCTGATATGAAGGGTAAGAGAATAGGTAGTAAGTACGTTACTATCTCCGACGATCCTACTATACCCGGTTCCTCTGGGTTCTACCTATACGATGACGAGGGAGTTAAAGCTAGGAAGAGAATACTCTTCAAGGAGGGCGTAATAAATGAGTTCTTACATAATAGAGAGACCGCAGCGGTCTTTAAGGTTAGGAGTAATGCTGCAGCTAGGGCATCTAGCTTCGATAGGGAACCTATAATAAGGATGGCGAATACTTACTTCGAACCGGGTGATTATAGCTTTGAAGAGTTAATAGAGGATATAAGGAAAGGAGTATACATTAAGACGTTCATGGAATGGAACATAGATGATAAGAGGTGGAACCAGAGGTACGTAGGTTTAGAAGCTTACCTAATAGAAAGGGGGGAACTTAAGGGCCTAGTTAGGAACCCGGCTTTAGAAATAACTACTGGAGGGCTTTATGAAAGCATAGATGGGGTAGGAAGGGAGTTAAAATTCTACGCGGGCATATGCGGTAAGGGGGATCCTATGCAGGGAGTACCGGTATGGTTCGGAGGTCCAGAAGTTAGGGTGAGGAAAATTAGATTAAGCGCCTCTACTTAAGGTGAGGATGATGATAAAGGACGTAGCTAAGGCTATAGTTAGTGAAGGACTTAAATTAGGGGCGGAGGATGTAGCGGGGATAATACGTAGAAGCATTAAGAAGATGGTTAGGTTTACGAATAATAAGGTTACCGTAATTAAGGAGTGGAGGGAAGTTAGAGCGGATTTCTACTTAGGGTATAAAAGGAGGGTACTTACCGGTTCCTTAAGTAAGGTAGATTTAGACACTATAAGGAAGGCGTTCAGCGATTTATCTAAGGTAGCTAAATACGTTACCCCCCTAGATGAGTACGTGAGCTTACCTAGAGGCCCTTTCGAATACGGTAAGATAGGTGAAGCTTTCGATGATAGGGTAGCTAAACTAGAGGGATTAACCGATTACGTAGAGGAAGCGATAAATTCGGCCCTCGAAGAGGGGGCAAGGAGGGTAGCGGGGGTATTAAACGTAAGCGTAGATGAGAAGTTCCTAGCTACCTCCTCAGGTATAGAGGCTGAAGATAAGGCTACCAATATCTCCATTACGGTAAGGGCATTCCTAGACAAGGAGAGATCGGGTCAAGGCGTTTCATGTTCTAGGACCTTAGATAAGTTCGATCCCTCTTATGCAGGTAGGAGGGCCGGGGAGGTAGCTTCCATGTGCAAGAAGGAGGTAAGCGCGGATCCTGGCAAATATACCGTAATCCTAGATCCATTAGTAGTAGCTAATTTAATGGGCGAAATAGCTTATTATGGGCTTTCCGCGTACTTCGTAGACGCTAAACTATCCTTCTTCACGGGGTTAATGGGGAAGAAGATAGCATGGGAGGGAGTTACCTTAGCGGATGACGGTAGGTTACGTAACGGCCCTGCCTCCACTCTCTTCGACGATGAAGGTATACCTACTAGGAGAACCGTCCTCATAGAAAATGGCGTACTTAAGAGTTTCCTACATAATTCGAGAACCGCCAGTAAGTTCGGCGTTAAGACTACCGGTAATGCTGGTTGGTTAATACCTAGGCCTTGGAACATAGTACTGGAACCCGGCGATTATAAGAGGGAGGAACTTATAGGGGAGGTAAGGAAGGGGATCTACATAACTAATAATTGGTATACTAGGTTTCAGAACTTGAGAGAGGGGATTTTCTCCTCCATAACTAGGGATGGTACCTTCCTAATAGAAGGAGGAGAAGTTAAGGGTATGGTAAGGGGCTTTAGGATAAGCGATAGGTTACCTAACTTATTATTAAACGTGAGGGGGATTAGTAAGGAGAGGGAACTGGTAGAGTGGTGGGAGACCATAGCTCCCGTCCTCGCCCCTACGTTGTTAGTAGAGGGTTTAAATTTAACTAAAGCTACTAAGTAAAAATTTTAACCTAGAATTTTAGAAATCCCTAAACTTACATAGCGTTATGCTTAAAGCCCTTCGGGCGGAATCTAAAAGGGGGATATGTAATGGGCTTATCGCTATGGAAATTAAGGTTAAGCATGTGGGGTACTTTAGCCTTAACAATAGCGCTATCTACGTTAGCTTTATCTATAATACTATCACTAATAGGGGCTTTAAACGTAACAATATTAGCTTTCACCATAGGGGTATTTTACTTAGCTCAGTGGTTATTAGCTCCTTACTTAATAGAGGCAGTATATAAGGTAAGGGAGGCAGATTCGAATACTTATGGATGGCTACATGAAATAGTTAGCAGGATATCTAAGAAGAGCGGGATAAAGAAACCCAAAGTCATGATAGCACACGTACCTATACCCAACGCCTTCGCTTACGGTTCCCCGTTAACGGGGAATAGGGTGGCGGTTACCGAGGGATTGCTTAATACTCTAAATAAGGAGGAAATAGAAGCGGTTTTAGGACATGAAATAGGCCATCTAGTACATAAGGACGTTTACATAATGATGATAATATCCTTCCTACCTGCGTTATTATACATAATAGGTAGGGCCTTGCTGTTTAGTAGCTGGTTTGCGGGTTATGGGAGTAGGGAGGAGGAAAACGAAGCGGGTTTACTGGCTCTAATAGGCATGGGAGCTATAGCTTTCCACTTCCTCCTCCAGCTTTTCGTATTAGGCCTAAGTAGGTTACGCGAATATTATGCTGATAGGCATAGTGCTACGATAGTAGATAACGGAGCTAGGAAGTTACAATTAGCCTTAGCTAAAATAACCGTCGCTAGTAGATCCTTAGCGGAGAGGGGGGTGAATTTACATGCTTTCAACGACTTCAGGTCCTTATTTATTCAAGATCCCAGCTCCAGCTTAAGCGAGGAGACTTTAGCGCTTTACGGAGATAGATGGGAAATAGTAGAGAGGTTAAAGAGGCGTAAGTTAACCCTCTGGGATAGGGTAATGGAAATATTCTCGACTCATCCTAATTTAATTAAAAGGCTTAGGGCATTAGACGAACTAGCCAAAGGACCGTAATGAAACTTTATGAGTATCAGGCTAAGGTAATCCTTAAGGAGTACTCCCTTAAGGTACCACAAGGTAGTGTAGTTAGGGATCCACGGGAGGCTAGGGAAATAGCTAAACTTATAGGAAAACCGGTTTACGTAAAAGCCCAAATATTAGGGATATCTAGGGCTAAAAAGGGAGGTATAATTAGGGCCGAAAGTCCTGAGGAAGCCTATAGGATAGCTTCGAGGTTATTAGGTTCTTATATAGGAGGGGAGGAGGTAAGCTCATTACTTATCGAGGAGGAGGTAGATTATGTAAGGGAGATTTATTTAGCTTTCCTAGTAGATGGGAATAGCAAATCCTATTTACTCATATCATCCCCTAAAGGAGGAACTGGGGTAGAGGAATTAGAAGCAAGTAAGGTGACTAATTATATCATTAACCCTCTCATCGGTTTAAGCGATTACATAATAAGAGGTGTTTTAAGTAACTTAGGTCTAGAGCGGGAATTCTACCCCATCCTAAGGGAAACAATCCATAAGTTATATAAGGTATTCGTAGATTACGATTGCGAACTAATGGAGGTAAATCCATTAGTTATAACGAATGAAGGTGAACTTTACGTATTGGATCCTAAGATGATAATAGATGATAATTCCCTTTGGAGGCATCCGGAGTTACCTTTAAGCTCAGCTTGCGCTAACCTTAGGGAGAGGAAGGCTAAGTCCTTAGGCTTAACCTACGTAGAAATGGACGGGGATATAGGGGTTATTGGAAACGGCGCCGGTTTAACGATGTCCACTATGGATTTAGTTGAGGAGTACGGGGGTAGACCTGCGTGTTTTCTAGATCTAGGAGGAGGAGTTAAAGCGCTAACGGTAAAGGAGGCCATAAAGCTAGTATTGGGAAGAGGCGTTAAAGCGATTTTAATAAATGTAATAGGCGGTATAACGAGGTGCGATGAAGTAGCTAGGGGGATTATAAGTGCTTTAAGGGAAGTTAAACCTAGGGGGGTTAAGATAGTAGTTAGGATGTTAGGTACCTTAGGGGAGGAAGGTAGGAAGATCCTCATCAGAAACGGGATTCCCACCTACGAAGAGTTAGAGGAGGCTTTAAAAGAAGTGACCTCACGTGATTAATCCCCTATTAAAGGTGATAAGAGGGGAAGTAAAGGCCTTAATTCAGGGAATAACCGGCAGGGAGGGTAGTTTTCATACTAAATTAATGCTGGATTACGGTACCGATATAGTAGCCGGTGTAACCCCCGGTAAAGGCGGGGTTAAAGTACATGGCGTACCCGTTTACGATAGCATAAGGGACGCGTTAAAGGAACACCCTTGTATAAATACTAGTGTGATCTTCGTACCAGCTAAGTACGCTTATGACGCAATAAGGGAATCGATAGACGCCGGTTTAGAACTAGTAGTAATCATTACGGAGGGCATTCGGGTACACGAAACCCTAAAGTTAGTTAATTATGCTAAGCTTAAGGGTACTACGCTGATAGGCCCCAATAGCCCTGGGATCATCTGCCCGGGCTCAAGAACTAAGCTAGGCATAATGCCAGGTAACTTCTTCAAGGAGGGCGAAGTAGTCTTAATATCTAGGAGTGGTACGCTAACGTACGAAATAGCTAGGCAATTATCTAAGAGCGGGTTAGGTATTTCATTAGCATTAGGCATAGGCGGGGATCCGGTAGTAGGATTGGATTTCCTAGAGGCCATTAAGGGAATCGAGGAATTGGAACCTAGGGCCTTAGTATTAATTGGGGAAATAGGGGGCTCGGCCGAGGAAAGGGTAGCTGAATACCTTTCTAAAAGGGATTTAGGGAGGAGGGTCGTAGCTTATTTAGCCGGTAGGGTAGCCCCTGCCGGCAGGAGAATGGGCCATGCTGGCGCTATAGTTTACGGTAGGAGAGGAAGTTACGAAAATAAGGTAAAAGCATTGAGCGAGGCCGGGGTAAAAATAGTGAGAAAACCGTGGGAAATACCTAGAGCTTTAAGGGAAATATTGGAATTTTAAGTCCTCGCTGGCCTCGGGTGGTGTGGAGTAGTAGGGGGGTAGGGATAAGGTACATATTCTATTCCGGGCCTTACTGGCATAGCTTGAGGGTATAATTTCATTAATTCGTAAACTTCTGGCGGTATTTCCTCCTTTACCGGTAAGCCTAATTCCTTAGCTTTTTCCACGGTTATCGGATAATCGTGGGTCCAATTGCCCTCGGTAAGTACTTTAGCTAGCTTTTCAGCCCTACTTTCTCCTATTTTATCCCTTACTAAATTAATTATTATCTCCTTCAATTGCCTAATGGCCTTTTCGGCTACGTCCGACAGTATTAACATCTCATCCGATACTCTATCTACTCCCTTCAGCTTAACGGCTCTAAGTATAGACGGAGCCGGCAGGGTAATGCCCTTAATGGTCGAAAGTTGAGGATCCAAAGGCCCCATGACGGCGTTCGGATCCATCCATATTTCATCTGCTGCTAAGGCTATTAAGGTACCGCCTGACATAGCATAATGAGGTATGATAACTATCTTCTTAGCTGGGTGCCTCTTAAGGGCCTCAGCTATTTGCGATGCCGCTAACACTAAGCCTCCAGGGGTATGCAGAATTAACGCTATAGGCCTATCTGGCGGAGTAGTCCTGATAGCCCTTATGACCTCTTCGGAATCCTCTATATCTATATACCTGTATACTGGTATACCTAGGATACTAACTCTTTCCTGTCTATGTATCATAGTTATGATCCTCATTCCATACCTCCTTTCCATCCTCCTTATTATATTCAATCTAGAGCTCAATAAGCTCCTCATACGTAGTTGCGGCTCTAATATTAGATATAGCAATATAGCCCAGAATAGTAATCCTATTAGATCCCCATCCATAACTTAATCTCCCTCGCTCAATGTAGGATCGTTTAAAAGTTATAAGCTACTACTAACTTAAAACCTTAATAGTACGGTGATGAAATGGGTTACGTTAAGTGGTTAGGCCATGCTGCCTTTGAAATTAAACTGGATGGTAAAGTAATACTAGTAGATCCCTGGCTTAGAGGGAATCCTAAAGCTTATTGTAGCCCCGAGGAGGTAAACGCTCCCGATATCATCTTGATCACCCATGATCATAGCGATCACTTAGGAGATAGCGTAGAGATAGCTAAGAGGACCAATCCTACTGTAGTAGCTATTTACGAGATTTCGGAGAGCCTTAGGGATAAGGGGGTTAGCGATGTGGTCGGGATGAATATAGGGGGATCCGCGAAGGTAAAGGACTTAGAGGTAATCATGGTACCGGCTTATCACTCCTCCCATATCGGTAGTCCGGCGGGATACCTAATAATAGGTAAGGAAGCTACGATATATCATGCTGGGGATACGGGGCTCTTCGGGGATATAAAGTATTATGCAGAACTTCGCCCTATAACCATAGCTTTAGTACCTATAGGAGGTTTATTTACCATGGATTCGCTACAGGCCGGATATTTCGTAGGGTTATTTAAGCCTAAGGTAGCGATACCTATGCATTACGATACCTTCCCAGCTATAAAAGCCAATCCCGAGGATTTCGAAAGGGCCGTTAAGAAGTATTCACCTAGCACTAGGGTAGTCATATTGAACCCCGGGGAAAGCTACGAGTTCTAAAGCCCTATAAAGCTACTTAAATTGGTTAACCTTTCCCCTTTATCTCTCTTAACTAAGTACATATCCTCTATTCTAACCCCCTTATCCTTTAAGTAAAGACCCGGTTCGATCGTTACTATCATACCCTCCTTTAGTGACCTATCATTATCTGGCGCTATTAAGGGATATTCATGTACCTCAAGTCCTACGCCGTGGCCTAACGAGTGAATGAAGTAACTACCCAATCCCTCCTTTTCGATAAATACCCTAGCTTCCCTATCCACCTCCGAAGCTTTAATCCCCTCTCTTAATTTACTAATGGCGTTTTCCTGGGCCCCTCGTACTATCTTCAATAAATTCTCGTCCTCCGTACGTAACCTACCGAGACTAACGGTCCTAGTTATATCTGAGCAGTACCCGTTTACTTTAGCCCCAACATCTATTACTATTAATTCCCCGCTCTTAATAGTTTTATCGCTGGGTATAGCATGGGGAAAGCGGGCATTCCTCCCTGAAGCTACTATCGGTTCGAAGGAAGGTACGGCCCCTCGTCTCCTCATTTCGTATATCAGCTCGCTAGCTACTTCATATTCCTTCAATCCCTCCCGTAAGTTAGTTAAAACTTCCTTAATAGCCTCTTCAGCTACTTCGATAGCTTTCTTTACGTTATCTACTTCCCAACCCTCCTTTACCGACCTCATTTCCGAAAGTACGTCCGTTAGGTCCGCTATTTCCTTACCCCTTAATGCCTCCCTTGCTAGTGAAAAGCTAAAATGACCTATTAGGCCTACCGACCCCTTACAATTCGCTACCTCCTCTTTAATTAAATCCTTTAACTTCCCTCTAAACACCCTTCCCTCTAAATGAGGCAATTCATAAGGTAGGTAAGCTATTACTTCGCAAGACTTACATTCCTCTACTGCTCTCTCGTAATCCAACCTGGGTACGGCTAACTTACATGTATCCTCCTTTAATATAATTAGTCCCTGCCCTCTGAAGCCCGTTAAGTACTCTACATTACCCCTATCAGTAACTAACGTTAAACTTACTCCCCTTTTAATTACCTCCTCTGTTAGCCTACGTATTCTCCTTCGATATACTTCCTCCGTAACCCCCTTACCCCCTTACATAAGATCCCTTACTACTAATAACTTTTTAGGCTGTACTGTAAGGCTAAGTAGCGAAATGAGGAGGGCCCGATCACTGCTTCACCAATACCCTTCCCTTTTTAAGGAAGTTCGTGAAGGCGGCCTTTACGTAATCGCATGCTATAACGACTACTAAAGCCTCTGAAGGCTGCCCGTAAACTATTAGCGACCTAGGTGGTGCCAGGATGGTAGCCGGAAGAACTAGTAAATCTTCTTCCCCTTCTACGTAAATTAGCGAAGTACCCTCTCCTTTACGAGAGATAAGTTCTCTGAGGGCTTTCCAAGAAGCTGAACTTAACGTAGAAGCCTCATTAATTACCCTAATCACCCTAACGGCTTCTACCTTAGTTCGTCTCCTCCTTCTTAGGCTCCTCCCATCTACTATGGCTATACTGGGATCTAATCCGTATCTAGTTAAATTTTCGGAAACTACATCTCCTACGCTTATTATCAGAGGGGGGCGGAAATCCTCCGCTATCACTTTAAGTTTCTCTATAGATTTAGGAGGCTCGCTGAAAATGCTTATCCCCAGTGGCCTCTTTAATTTTAAGAGGTCGTGGTTAAGGAACCTTATACACGAGGTTATCTTACCTTTATCGCGTACTTCCCCTCCCCCTGTATACCGAGTTTCTCAGCTACGGAGGAGGATTTATCTAGTATAATTATCATGCCGCTCCAATCATTAGTTACTTCAGTAGATCCGCAATAAGGGCACTTTTCAGCCGATGATGGTATGAGCCTTTTGCATTTCCTACAGGCCCTGAAAGGAGCTGCCGTTCTCCTAGCCGTAGCCTACACCCGTTAACTTCGATAGAGAAGGAGTTATTTAAAAGCAACGTTACTCGCTATCGCTCTCTAGCCTCTTCCTGCTCTCCCTATAGTAAATACAGCTTAACCCCGCTCTCCTTAACCTCCTCCTTAACTCCCTATCGTTAGTCAATACCGAACACCTATTCTCTAAGGCGTACGCTACTATTTTGCTATCCACATTAGGGGGCCATGGAGGCGATTTGACTATAATGCATTCCTCCACTAGATCCAACGCCAATCTAAACTTCCTTACCTCGGAGGGAGTACCCCTAGCTATTTTGTTTAGTACCTCATATACTGTATCTAACAGTACTAAAGGTAAGTACTTTCCCTCTGTTATTTCCCTTAAATTGGATATTACATCTACCTTACCTAAGTAAGGTAGGAGCAATGCATTAGTATCGAGCAATACCTTTTCTACTTTTCCCATAGCCATAGCCTATATATTATTTCATAGGCCTTCGCATTAATAGGTAATTTCTTATACCTATGTAAAATAAAAAATAGAAAAGATTTATTTTAGAATAAGTCCTTTCTGAAAGTCGTAACGATGAAGGGGGGATCCTCGATGAAGAGGAAAGTAATAATAATGGGTGCTGGGGGAAGGGATTTCCATAATTTTAACGTGTTCTTCAGGGATAACCCCGATTATCAAGTAGTAGCCTTTACGGCAGGACAAATACCTAACATAGACAATAGGTTATATCCTCCATCCCTTTCAGGCAAGCTTTACCCTAATGGAATACCTATCTATAGCGAGGAGAAATTGGAGGAGATCATCAAGAGGGAGGGGGTAGACGAGGTAGTCCTCTCCTATAGCGACTTAAGCTATGTAGAGGTCATGAAGAAGGCTGCTAGGGTACTAGCTGCCGGTGCATCCTTTAAATTATTAGGGCCTAATGATACTATGTTAAAGTCTTCCAAGCCCGTTATAGCGGTTTGTGCTGTAAGGACGGGAGCGGGTAAAAGTACGGTTTCCAGGGCTCTATCCTCTTTATTAAGGAATAAGGGGGTAAAACACGTAATAGTGAGGCACCCTATGGCTTATGGCGACCTAGAGAAGCAAGCTGTTCAAAGGTTCGAGAAGCTCGAGGATCTCGATAAGTACGGTTGTACTATAGAGGAACGTGAGGAGTATGAACCACATCTCGAGAATGGGGTAATAGTCTACGCTGGCGTAGATTACGTTAAGATACTCTCCGAGGCTGAGAAGGAAGCTGAGGTGATAATATGGGATGGTGGTAATAACGATTGGCCCTTCTTCAAACCTGATCTAATGATTACCGTAGTGGATCCTTTAAGGCCTGGGGATGAGGTTAATTCCTACCCTGGTGAAGTAAACTTAAGGTTAGCGGATGTAGTGATAGTAAACAAGGTGAATGTAGCTAATAATGATCAAGTTAAGAAGGTCAAAGAGAACGTAAGTAGGGTAAACCCTCGCGCTACAATAATAGAGGCCGAATCCCTAGTGAAACCGGATAGGCCTGAGCTAATAAGAGGTAAAAGGGTACTAGTCGTCGAAGACGGCCCTACGGTAACCCACGGGAATATGAGTTACGGTGCTGGTTACGTAGCCGCTAGGGAATTTGGAGCGGCCGAAATAGTAGATCCTAGGCCTTATGCGGTTGGTAGCATAGCGGATACCTTTAGGAACTACCCTAATCTAGGGCCTGTATTACCCGCCATGGGCTACGGATTAAAGCAAATGAAGGAATTAGAGGCAACGGTCAATAAAGTACCTTGCGATTCCGTAGTCTTAGGGACCCCTTCTAATATCTCGAGATACTTAAAAATAAATAAGCCGGTAGTTAGGGTTCGTTACGAGATTAAAGTAGTTAACGGGCCGTCGTTAGGTTCCATAATAGGTGAATTCCTAAGAAGTAAGGGGGTCCTGAAACCTTAGCTAAGAGTAGAGCCTTTAATAAAGGAGTATAGCACTAAGACCTAAGGGATATTAAATGAAGACCTTATGGGCCCCTTGGCGTATGAAGTATATAAAGTATTCGCAAATAACTAGGGAAAAAGGTATTTGCTTTATATGCGAATCCCTTAAGAAGGGAGTAAGTAAGGAAAGTTTAGTCTTATATATAGGTGAGAACGCGTTAATTATGTTAAACCTATACCCCTATAATAACGGGCACCTGTTAATAGCGCCTAAATCTCACGTGCCTTCTCTTACAGATCTTAAGGATGAAGAACTATGTGAATTAATGAAACTAACCGTTAAGGGGATAAGGCTACTTAAATTAGTTATGAAACCTCATGGGTTTAACGTAGGTATAAATATAGGTAAAGTAGCTGGAGCAGGATTAGAGGACCACGTACATATTCACGTAGTACCTAGGTGGGAGGGGGATACTAACTTCATGCCTATAGTATCTGATACTAAAGTAATACCAGAAGCCGTTTACGATACTTACGAAAAGCTTAAGGCTCGCTTGAATGAAGTTATGTAGCCTACTATCTTAGCGGTAACTTTATTTTAAGCTTCTTAGCTAGTTCCTTGTACCTATTTCTAACGGTTACTTCAGTAACTTGGGCCGCTTGGGCTACTTCCTTTTGGGTCTTTACCTCGCCGGAAAGTAATGAAGCTATGTAAATGGCAGCAGCTGCTAAACCAGCTGGATCCTTACCGGCGGTTATTCCTGCTTTCTTAGCTTGGCTTAGGATCTCTATGGCCTTCCTAATGGTAGAAGCGTTTAACTTTAATATCTCCCCTATCCTTGGGGCGAAATCCACGGAATCGGGTAAGGGAACGCTGACAGCCGATTTCCTGACTAATAACCTGTAACATCTAGCTACCTCCTTCCTACCTGCCCTAGTATATTTGGCTATTTCGTCTAAAGTTCTAGGTATCCTCATCTCCCTACAAGCTGCATAGACTGCTGCCGCCATGACGGATTCTATGCTCCTACCCCTTACTAAATCCGTCTCTAGGGCCTTACGGTATATCTCCAGAGCCCTCTCCTTTACCCTCTCGGGGAGCCCTAACTGGGAAGCTAACCGCTCTAATTCCATGGAAGCTTGCGATAGGTTCCTCTCTATGGACGATTGTACCCTAGCCCTTAGGTGCCACTTCCTTAACCTAATCATCTCTATCTTTTTGCCTAGGCTTATCTCCCTCCCTGCTGCATCCTTACTTCTCCAATCTATATCGGTCGAAAGGGACTCCGGCATTACCCTACTTAACGGGGCACCTACCCTGCTTCTCCTCTCCCTTTCCTCCGCTGTGAAAGCTCTCCACTCGGGTCCCTGATCTATGCTCCTCTCACTTATTACGTAGCCGCAAACAGCGCAGATGAGTTCTCCACGTACCGGGTCGTAAATTAACTTATCGCTTCCGCAATTAGGACATCGAAGCCCTTCTTTTTCTTCAGCCATTTCTATCTCACCACTCTTTAAATTTTACGTTATAAAAACACTTATATCCCATACTTCTTATAAGTAAGACTATATATAAACTTGTCGCTATACTTATAAAAGGAATATCTTAAAATATATTTAAGTAACAGTTAAAATAACTACTTTCTATATCTCTTGGGCCTTAAATCGTAGCTTCTACACCTTCTACACCTGATAGCATTCCAAGGATTCTTGGCTCCACACCTCCTACATATCTTAACTTTAAATACGTGATCTAGGGCTACTTGAAGTTTAACAGGATCAGTTATGGGCATGGTAGGTCACCCTTAGAAGGTAGGGGAACCATTTATATTTTTTCTGCCTCCATAGCCATGAGGTAAGCATCTTCGTTATCCAAGTAATAATGCTTTAATATTCTTACCTTTCTAAAACCTAACTTTTCGTAAAGCGTTATAGCTGGCCCATTTGAAACCCTTACCTCTAAATAGTACTCATCTACTCTATAATGCTCCTTTAAAGCCCTAAGTGCCTTAATCATTAAGGATTTACCTATTCCTCTTCTCCTAGCCCAAGGCATTACGGCTATCGAAATTATATGCCCTTTCCTAGTTAATCCTAACCTTAAATTTGAGAGACCATATTCGACTCTACACATTACGTAGCCTACTACTTCCCCTCCCATTTCCGCTACTAGGAAGGCCTTAGGATAATTCCTATAATGCTCCATGAAGAAGAAAGGGGGGTAATTTTCGGGTAGGCATCTCCTATTTATATTTACTACAGCGCTTAGATCTTCTGGCTTAAATTCTCTTATTATATATTCCTCCATGGGTTACACCGCCCTAAGCCCCTAAACTATGCGGTACCGAGGAAAGAGGTAACCTGAAGCCCGCTTTCCTCAAAACTAGCGATAACCCCCCTAAATAGGGTATTACTATTGCTACCTTCCCCTTTACATCCTTCTTATTGACCGGCGGGAAATCCGGAAAACTATTTGCATCGCCTTTAGTCCAATACCCTACCACTGTACCGTTAACTACCTCCAATTTTATTATCCTATGTACTATATACTCCCCTCCCCTACGGTAAACTACTATATCGCCTACTTTATACTCCTTGCAACCTATGGTTATAAGTAAGTCACCTACATGGAGTACCGGTTCCATACTAGAACTGGATACTACAGCTAACGGTACTTCGGTAGAGAGTACGAAACTTAAGATCCTGCTCAAGTTTAAAGCCAAGATAACTATAATCGCGATGGTAATTATATCTACCATTAAATCGCTTTTCATTCTCTCCCTTCCTCCATTTCTCCCAATACGGGAAGCGGTAAATACTTTACCTTAAACACGATAAGAAAAATTTATATAGAAGCGAATTCTAGAGTTTATAGGCGTTTTAGGGTGATAGTATGTCGGCTAGTAAGAAGGCCATAAGCGTACCGGCCTTAATACTTAAGGAGGGTAGTAGTAGGACTGTAGGTAGTGAAGCTAGAAGGACCAATATATTCGCCGCTAGGGTAATAGCCGAGGCCCTAGCTTCATCTTTAGGTCCTAGGGGTATGGATAAGTTATTAGTGGATTCTTTCGGTAGCGCTACTATAACTGGGGATGGCGCTACGATACTTAAGGAAATGGATGTACAACATCCAGCTGCTAAGATGCTAGTAGAGGTAGCTAAAGCCCAGGACGATGAGGTAGGCGACGGTACTACTAGCGTAGTAGTACTAGCCGGCGAGTTATTAAAGAATGCAGGGGAACTTTTCGACGCTAATATACATCCTGTTATAGTAATTGACGGTTATAAGAAGGCGTTAGATTACGCTTTAAAGGTAGTGGATGAAATAGCCGTTAAGGTCGATCCATTAGATAGGGATACCTTAAAGAGCGTAGCTATGACCGCGCTATCCAGTAAGGTAGTAGCTGAATATAAGGAATTATTAGCCAATTTAGCCGTAGAGGCGATATTACAGGTAGTACAGAAAACGCCTGAGGGATATAAAGTAGACCTCGACGACGTAAAGGTAGAGAAGAAGAGGGGGGAATCCATAACCCAGACCCAGCTGATAAAGGGGATAGTTTTAGATAAGGAAGTAGTACACCCCGGTATGCCTAAGAGGGTAGAGAACGCTAAAATAGCTTTGCTGGACGCCCCGTTGGAAGTAGAGAAGCCGGAGTGGAGCGCCAAGATAAGGGTAACGTCGCCTGACCAATTAAAGGCATTCCTAGATCAGGAAGCGGAGATATTAAAGCGTATGGTAGATAAGATAGCTAGCGTAGGCGCTAACGTAGTCATTACCCAAAAGGGTATAGACGATCTAGCTCAGCATTACTTAGCTAAGAAGGGCATCCTAGCGGTAAGGAGGGTTAAAAGATCCGATGTGGAGAGGATAGCTAAGGCTACCGGTGCTAGGATAGTAACTAGTATCGAGGATCTAAGCGAGAGGGACTTAGGTACGGCTAAACTAGTAGAGGAGAGGAAGGTAGGAGAGGATAAAATGGTATTCATAGAGGGTTGTCCTAATCCTAGGTCCGTAACTATACTAGTAAGGGGAGGCGCGGAGCATATAGTGGACGAAGTAGAGAGAGCGCTTCATGACGCGTTATCGGTCATTAGGAACGTGATAAGGGAGCCTAAGATATTAGCGGGCGGGGGCGCACCGGAGATAGAAATAGCTAGGAGGTTAAGGAATTACGCTAGGGGCTTAGGAAGTAAGGAGCAATTAGCAGCATTGAAGTACGCTGAAGCTTTAGAGCACATTCCATCTATATTAGCTCAAAACGCTGGCTTAGAACCCGTGGACGTACTAGTAGAACTCAGGAATAGGCACGAGAAAGGAGAAATATGGGCTGGAGTGGATAGTATAAAGGGAGAAGTAAGGGATATGTTTAAGGAGAAAGTACTTGAACCTTCCCTAGTAGTTAAACAAGTACTTAAATCGGCTACTGAAGCTGCGGAAATGATATTAAGGATTGACGATATTATAGCTGCGGCTCCACCTAAGGAGGAGAAAGGTAAAGGTGGTACAGAAACAGAACCGACTCCTCCAGAATAAAGGTAGGAAGTTCAGGATAGTAGGCCCATCTAAGTTAACTAGGTACGAGAAGGCTAGGATAGTAGGCGCTAGGGCTTTACAAATATCCTTAGGCGCCCCAATATTAGTGGAGATACCTCCGCACTTAAAGGATCCCATAGATATAGCATTATACGAATTGGAGAACAGCGTGTTACCGATAATTATTAGGAGGAGATTACCTAACGGTAATTATCAGGATATACCCCTTAAGTACTTAAGTTAGACTTCAAACCTCTACTATTTTTTCTCAATTACTCTTAGTTCTAAACTTCCATCCTCCCCTAAAAAGACCCCTACTTCCTCCCCTATTTCAGGCCTAAATCTAGTCATTTCCCATTCCTCCTCGCTTAAGAAGAGTATTACCCTAGGTACGTTTAATTTGCCTGTAGGGTTGAAAGTCCTCATCATTTGCGATACTATAGGTGCTATTTCTCTAGCTATCTCCGAGTACTGCACGGGGGTAGTTATTAAAGGTCCGGGCATTTCCTTCTCCTCTACGAATTCTAGCTTTACCATTTTCTCCCCTAAAGGATTAGTTATTATCGACTTATTTACTAAAGTAGCCTTGAAGAGTAGCCTACCCAATTCCCTCCACCACTTAACATTAATGAAGGGGAACTATTTAATATGTTCCTTAGCGTAAAGGTATATTCCATCTAATACCCCGGGCCCGCCCGCTCTACCGTGAGGGGATAAGCGCCTCTTACCGGTAAGGTGCGTAGCCAAATGTATATTTGCAGCCGTTTGCGCTACAGCATCTATATTTACCCCCTCTACTATTACCTCATCCCTAGTTACCTTTACCTTGACATTCCCTATTATCTTAGCGACCCTCCTATCCTTACTCCCCAAGAAGTTCTCTATGATTACTTTATCCCCTTCCACTTTCACGCTTATAGGGAAGTGTGCGTAAACTATGTACATCTTATACCTAAAGCCCTTAGTTACCCCTATTATCATGTTCTTTACGTGAGAAGCTACCGTACGTACGAGGGCGTATTCCTTTTTCCTTAAGAAGTAACCCTCGATTATTACTTTCCGATCTTCGAGCCTAATATCTAAGGACTTGATATGGGAGAAATCCTTCTCTACCGTACCTAACGGTCCCTTTACCCTAAGTTTCCTTCCCTCTAACTCGGCCTCTACTCCTTCCTCTAAAGGTACCTCCTCCTTCACGTGTACCTCCATTACCATCTACCAGCACCCTTAAAGGCTTAAGGCTAGTCTCCTATATAAAGTAAACCCAGCTTATAAGTACTCTAGTTTGGGGTAGGGAGGTAGGCTCCTCTTATGCTTAGTAGCTTCAACTCTTTTTACTACGCTCTCTACTTTCTCCTTACTTAACCCGGTGATTTCAAGTACTTTACTTATATCGTACTTTAAGTCCACGTAATGGTATAATATGCTATCTATCTCCTCGTAAGTAAGCCCTAATTCCTTCTCCGCTAACTGTCCCTTCCATAACCTAGGGCTACTGGGCTTAAAAGCTATATCATCAGGTAAGCCTAAATACTTGGCTAACTTCCTAACTTGGGTTTTATAAAGGTCCCCTATAGGTAAGATATCGACCCCTCCATCACCATACTTGGTGAAGTAACCTATCAGTATTTCGCTTTTATCTCCAGTACCGGCTACTAGTAAATTATTAGAATTAGCGTAATAATATAGGATGCTCATTCTTATCCTAGCCCTTAAATTCCCATTAGCTATCCTAAGTTCATCTGAATAAAAAGGTAGGTTGTCAGCATAAGCGTCGTATATGGCGTCGATAGGTACCTCATAGTATTTAACTTTTAAAGTACTAGCTAAATTTAGCGCATCCCTTATGTCCTCCTTCGGGGTAATCCTCGTATCTGGCATTATTAAGGCGTAAACCCTATCCCTCCCTAGAGCTTTAACGCAAAGGGTAGCTACAGTAGATGAATCTACGCCCCCACTTAACCCGATCACTACTCCTTTACAGCCTGAGTTCTCTACCTCCTCCTTTATGAAATTAGTTATCTTGGAGTAAACTTTATCTAAGTCCACTCTAGGTAGGGGTAGGGAAGTCATGCATTTTAAGTTCACTTATCGAAATATAAAGTTATAACATCATTGGAGCATAGATGTTTACAGTGGGGACGTATGAAACTTAGGTCGTACCTTCCCCAAGGTTCCGGCGTCGCATTGGGAGGTATAGGTACGGGCTCCGTGGAATTAAGGCCTAACGGTTGTTTCTGCGATTGGTTGATATTTAATAATAGACCTTGGAGTCATTACGGAAAGCAGGAGCTTTACTTAAGCGAAGATGACTTCCTGTTAGCTTTAAGATTAAAGGTAAGGGGGGAGGAACCGCTAGTTAAACTATTGAGGACTTCGTACTGGGGAGGGAGTCCCTCGAAGCTTACCTACGAGCACCGTTTTACCATAGTTAACCCTTATCAAACCCCTTGGGTGAGGCCGGTAGGAAGTATAGAGTACGAAGCTAAACTACCGTTAGTTAGATTGGAATATGAGGACGAGAAGTTCAGAAAGTACGGTTTAGAGGTTACGGCTGAAGTTTTTAGCCCTATGCTAATTAATGATATTAAGAATTCCTCTATACCGGCATTGATAATTAAGTTTAAGTTCGTTAATAAGGGTAATAATCCGTTAGAAATATCACTACTCTCCTTAATGAAAGCTCCTAAGCCTAAAGCTAAGGGCGTTAGAGTTTTCAGTAAGTACCTTAAATTGAAGGATACCTCCACCTTAACTTTCGGACTTAAAGGGCTTAACGAAGATCACGGTATGTACGATGGTTCGCTAACCTTAGCGTTATCCGGGAAGGTAACCTCCGCCGTAAGCTTAAGTATCGGGACGGAACGTAAATCGCTAGTTAAGTCCCTCAGAACTCTTTTAGTCGACTTTAGGGACGATGGGTTACTTACCGGGCCATTAGAGGCTGAAGCTAGGGAGGGGGAACTATATGGAGCCCTTAGTAGTAAATTAGAACTCAAAGCAGGAGGAGAATCCTCGTTTACCCTAATATTAGCATGGTATTACCCCAATCATGTAGATGAAAGAGGTAATCTACTAGGGCATTACTACTCGAATTTCTTTAAGGACTCTTTAAGCGTGGTTAACTATGTGATCGCTAACTTAGAGCACTTATATTCTGGAACTCGGGCTCTTTCAGAGTGCCTTTACGATATAAGTTATGAGGAGTGGTTAGCGGACCTAGCTTCCTCGCAATTAACTACGTTAGTTAAGTCGAGTTGGTTAACCAAGGATGGCTACTTCGCTATATGGGAAGGAGGCCCCGGCTGTTGCGGCCTTAATACGGTAGATGTATTGTTATGGGGCGTAATAGGTTTAATCTACCTATATCCTTCCATAGCTAAGGCTTTAATTAAACAAATATCCAAGTACCTATTGAAACCGGGAACCCCCTTCTATGAGGTGTTCGCGTTATCCTTCCCTAGCAATATGCGATTATATAGGGAGCTGATTAAGGAGGACCCCTCCATTCAGTACGATTTAAGTAAATTTAAGAAGGTAATAGCCGAGGTAATAAGGAGGACGGGGAAGGATCCTAGGGGTAGAGTACCTCATTTATTCCTTCCCTCACTAAAGGAGGTAGATACTTATGATAGGTTCGACTTATCGTCTGAATATGCGCTTATAGCTTTATTAACTTACTTCTTGACGGGGGACTTAAAATACTTAAGCGAAGTATGGGATTCGGTAAAGGAGGCCCTAAGGGCTACGTTAATCCAGCATGACGAACTAAATTTAGCGTTACCCTATCACTCCTTACCTTCCGGCTATGAGGGTTTTTCTAGGATAGGTGAAGGGTTGGGAGTTCGGACATTAGCTAAACTACTTTCAGCGCTCCTAACGGGACCCAACTACTTACCTACGTCAGTTACTACTTTCGATGCGTGGAGCTTCCTAGGTATAGCTACCTTTACTTCAGATTTATGGGTGTCAGCGCTTAAGACAGCACTAGCAATAGCTAAGCGCGTAGGCGATAAATCCTTCTTAGAGGAATTCTCCTATATTTTAAATAGGGCGTTAAGTAATTTAATTAAACTACTATGGAACGGGGAGTACTTTGACCTCTGGTTCGACCCTCTCAGCGGTAAAAGGGATAGAGCGTGTATGACCGCTAGTTTAACAGGCGAATGGTACTCCGAAGTATTAATGGGGTTAGGCTACTGCCTTGATAGGGAGAAGATAATAGCGATGTTAAAGAAGATATATGAAAATAACTTTAAGAGGGTTGAAGGTTTAATTAACGCTACTTATCCTGGAAAGCCTAGGCCGTCCTTGAAGGGCGACTTAAAATACTTTAACGATGTAGGGATCCCGTACGAGATAAGCTGTCAAATGGATACCCCTTGGACGGGGGTAGAATTCTCAGTAGCTTCTCATATGATATGGGAGGGATTAGTAGATGAAGGTATTAGCGTATTGAGATCCCTTCATGAAAGGTATCTCGAATGGGGTCTTTATTGGAACCATATAGAGTGCGGGGGGCATTACTTACGTTCACTAGTAGCGCTATCCTTATTTAATTCCTTGGCAGGTGCCAGATGGGATGGTGTAAATAAGCTACTTACCTTAGGCCCTAAATTGAAGGGCGATTACTTTAAAGGTCCCGTACTGATACCAGGGGCTATCTTAACCTTGGAATATAAGGAGCAAGCCTTCCTTAAATTAATACCTAGGTTAGGGGCGGTATTACTTAAGGGTCTATTACTAACTAAGGGGGGGAGACCGAGTAAGGTTACGTTAAACGGTAGACCTATACCTTACCGTTTAAAGGAGGTAAAAAATGGTTTATTAGTGGAATTCTTGAGGGAGATAGAATTAAAAGGAATATTAAAAGTAATTTTAAAGTATAGCTCCCTAATTACGGCTAATAATCGGTGAGGAATCATGGTAGACGTACTATCGTTAGGGGAATTATTAGTGGAGATAATGAGAGTTAAAAGGGACGTACCTCATACAGTTAGGGGTGAGTACTCTGGCCCTTACCCTAGCGGCGCTCCGGCTATTTTCGCTGATGCTGTTGCTAGGTTGGGTGTTTCGGTGGGTTTTCTAGGTTGTGTTGGCGGGGACGATTTCGGTAGGCTCCTATTGGATAGGTTTAAATCGGATGGTGTTGAGGTGGGCGGCGTTAGGGTTTTGGAGGGTTTTACGACGGGTATCGCTTTCGTAGCTTACTTTAAGGATGGTTCTAGGAGGTTCGTTTTCCACTTAAGGTATTCGGCTAGCGGCTTCCTCTCCCCCGAAATGGTAGAGGAACGTTTCTTCGAGGGGGCTAAGCTCCTCCACGTTTCCGGTAGTAGTTTAGCCGTAAGCGATAGGCTTAGGGATAGTTGCCTTAAGGCCTTGAAGTTGGCTAGGGATTACGGGCTTAAAGTCAGCTTCGACCCTAACCTTAGGTTGGAACTAGCCCCCCTAGCTAAGTGGAGGGAATTGGTTAAACCGTTCTCGGAAGCCGATATAATTTGCCCTAGCTTCGAGGACGCATCGGCTTTAACCGGCTTAAAGGACCCATGGGAGGTAGCTGAAGGCTTCCAAGCCGAAGTAGTAGCCGTTAAGCTAGGAGCTAAAGGATCCATAGCCCTATGGTCGGGTAAACGCTACAGCCAACCCGCCTTCAAGGTAAGGGAAGTAGACCCTACGGGAGCCGGGGACGTCTACGACGCAGCCCTAGCGGTAGCCTACCTGAAACACCTACCCCCAAACCAAGCGTTAAAATTCGCTAACGCGGCAGCGGCGATAAAAGTAAGTAGAGAGGGATCTATGGAGGGACCTAGGTTAAGGGAAGTACTTAAGTTCTTAAAGGATAGGGGCGAGGAGATAAATTTAGTTCCCTAACCGATAGGTATATCCCTTGCCTAATTCCCCGAAGAAATGGGAATGCTAAATAAAAATAAGCGAACCCTCTGCGCTTTATGTAAAGGCTCTAGGAGGCTCTGCGGCAAGCCGGTATGCCCAATATTGGAGAGGTTTAAAGTACAGGTAAGGACGTTAAGTAAGGTAAGTTCCGAGGAGCTTTACGGAGCGACCCCACCCTCCTTACTGGTAGGGGAGTACGGTTACCCTAAGGTAAGGGTAGGTATTAACTTACCTCCCGAGGTAGGGGAGGAAGCTAAGGATTACGATAACCCCGAGGGATGGTGGGGAGTTAAGGGATTAAGGGATATAATATCCTTAAGGTCCTCCATGATATACTCCAGCTTTAAGGTAAACGTTAAGGAGGCGAAACGCGAAGGAAATAGGTTGCTGGAAGCCCTAAAGGAAGCGGCCCTATCCCTTTCGCCGGTGGAGGGGGAAGCTTCCTTAAAGGCTAAACCTAAGCCTTACCTTTCCTTCGATACTACCTTAGCTCCAATAGGGCCTAAGGCCGATTTAAAGCGTTGGGAGAACATTTCCAACCCTAAGGTACCTAGGTTAGTCGGTAAAGTAGTGGGCGATACCGACTTGAGAGCCGCCGAGGCCTTAAAGCTACTCTTCGAGGGGGGGATTTCCCTATACCACATAGTTAGGCTACTTTCGTTGGGCTTAATAGGTAGGTCTAAGTCTAGGAGGTTAGTACCTACTAGGTGGGCTATAACCGCGGTAGATAAGATCATCTCCGATTACTTAGTTAGGGAACTAAGGGATTACGGGGAATATCCGAATTTGGAGTTAAAATACGTGGAGTACCTCGGCAATAGGTACGCTATACTATTAGTCCCCGGTCCTTGGAGTTACGAAATGGTGGAGATATGGCTCCCGAATAGCATATGGGTTAAGGAGGGTAAAGCGTATTCGTTATCCATATATGAAGGCCATAACGGAGTAGTAAGGGGGCCCATGGATGGAGGGTATTACGCTATTAGGGTAGCGGTAGCGGAATGGTTAGCTAAACTCCGAAAGCAAGCTACAGTAATAGCTTTTAGGGAGGTCACGCCGGATTATTACGCGCCCGTAGGCGCGTGGCAGATAAGGGAAAGCGTAAGGAACGCCTTAAGGGGTAGAGGAGAGGTACTCAGCGACGTAGAGGAGGCCTTAATGTATTTAAGGGGTAAGCTATCTACCCCTCCCGAATGGTTAGCTAGGGGGTCGAAGCTAATAGGGTTACTACTTAAGGGGAGGAAGTTAACAGATTTCGTAGGTGGTTAGGGAATTGAAGGTAAGGTACGACGGTGGAATCCTAGTAGAGGTTAGGGGTAGGAGGGTACTTTTCGATCCCGTTTCTTATCCATCCCGTAAGCCCGACTTAATAGCTATAAGCCACGCCCATTGGGATCACGTAAACTTAAGGGTTTTAAGGAAGTTAAAGGTCCCCATAGTTATGAGCTACGCTACGGCCAAGTTAATAAGCCTTAAAGGTTCCCTAAAGGGGTTGGATTTAAAGCTCTTAAGCGGGGAAAGAGGGGAAATAGAAGTAAGCGGAATTCCATTAGCTTACGAAGGAGCTGGCCATATAGTAGGTAGCTTACAGTACGCTATCCTAACCGAACCGATAATAGCATATACTGGGGATTTCAATACCGATGAAAGGGTAATACTTAAACCGGCTAAGTCCATTGAGTCGGACGTATTGATAATAGAGGCTACCTACGGCGATCCTTATTATACTTTCCCCTCTAGGTGGGTTAGTTACAATAGGTTACTGGAGAAGGTAGGGGAGGTTTTAGAAAGCGAAGGTAGCGTAACAATAGCCGGTAGGTCGCCGGGGGTAGCTCAAGAGGTAATAGCCCTACTTCTACGCTCTAAATTCAGGGGGGAACTTTACGTACATCCCTCGGCCCTAAAAGCTAGCCGAGTACATTTCGAGGAGGAGGGGGAGGATTTAAACCTTAAGGTAGCCCTTAAGGTACCTGAGGGAGGGATATTAATAGTTAAGTTAAGCCGCTGGACGGAGGGCTTGTGCCGTAAGGCGTTAATATGTACCGGTTGGGCGCTAAGTAACCGTAACGGGATACCGCTATCTAGCCACGCCGATTTCCCTTCCTTAGTTAACTACGTGGACTCCAGCGGGGCGGAGGAGGTTTATACGGTATTCGGGTACTCCTATAGGCTAGCTAAGGAACTTAGGGAAATGGGTTATAATTCCGAACCGCTAGTTAGATAGATATAGTCTTAAGTAGTTCCTCCGGTATGCTACGATATGCGTTAAATAACTTTAATCCCTCGTCCTTAATTAGCTTAAGTCCGGGTAAAGCTATCCTATCTATTAACCCACGCCTTACTAAGTAAGGATCTACCTCCCGCCTATACCCTCTAGGCCTCATGCAACCTAAGGCTATTAAGCCCTTTAACCTCCTTCTCGCGTAAAGGGTTGCTTTTAGCGCGTCGTTAACGCTAAGCGGCTCAACCCTTTAATAACGTTTACGGCATTTACTAATTCCTCATAAAAACCTTTAACTTCCTAATTGAAGTAGTTGAACTTACCGGCGGCCAAAGTACTCTAGATAGTTAGTTCTTGTCCGAGGAATTAAACGAACTCTGGGGGACGGAAAGCCACCTAGCTTTATAACCGTTCCTAGGATACTGGAGTAGGTAAGCCGTTAAAGGCTTAGCCGAAAGCTTAACGTTAGCTAGTCCTAGGAGGCTTAAAGTACTTATGGACGTCCTTACCTTCATCCCCGCCTTAAACATTCTAAGTTTAAATCCTTTAATAAACATAAGTTAATTCGTGACTAAATGGAGGCTAATAGTAGATGAGGGGGATCCTTACTGGAACATGGCCTTAGACGAGGCCATGTTATTACTTAAGGATAGGGGTAAAGTACCGAATACCTTAAGGTTATACGTATTTAAACCCAGTTCGGTAAGCATAGGGTACTTCCAGAAGGTAAACGAGGCCGTGGATTTAAACGTTTTAAATTCCTTACGGGTACCGCTAGTTAGGAGGATTACCGGAGGGGGCTCGGTATATCACGATGAAAGAGGGGAAATTACCTATAGCCTAGTAGCTAACTTAAGGGATTTCCCTAGGGATATCTTACTTAGCTACAAGGCCATATGTAAGGGGTTAATTTACGCGCTAGCTGAATTAGGACTCGAAGCTTCCTTCCTACCGGTTAACGATGTAGTAATAAATTGCAAGAAGGTCTCCTGTAGCGCTCAAGTAAGGAAGCCCAACGCGTTACTTCAACACGGTACCTTGATGTACGCTACCGACCTGGAGGTACTAGCGAAGGTTTTAAAAGCCCCTAAGTTAAAGCTAAGCTCCCACAGGATCTCCTCGATATACGAAAGGGTTACTACGGTAGCTAGGGAACTAGGCTATAGGCCGCGTAAGGAAGAGGTAATTAGGGCCTTAATAAGGGGTTTCGAGGGAGCTCTAGGAGTGGAGCTAATAGAGGATGAAATTACCGAGGAGGAGAGGAAATTGGCCGTGAAGTTAAAATTGAAGTACGAAAGTAGAAATTGGAACTTCAAGAGGTAAATTAAGTTATGGTTAAGGTAGTTAAACAGGTCGAGAAGAGCGGGGGTAAGTACCTAAAAATCGAATTAGAAGTAGTAAGCGGTATCATAAGGGACCTCAAAGTAAGCGGCGATTTCTTCGCTTACCCCCCTTACTTACTGGATAACTTGGAGAGGGGAGCCAAGGGAATGAGAGCGGACCCCTCCGAAGTAGATAAATTGTTATCGAGGTATATAGGCAGGTTGGAATTAGTAGGGATAAGTATAGAGGACTTAAGGGGGCTTATAGTAAATTCCTTAAGGGAAGCTAAATAAATAGGTACTTAGTTTAACTATATAGTTGCAATAAATCGGTAACATCATTATAGAGGGGAATATATGCCTTCCAACGAAATACTAAGAAGGGTCCAGATAACGGGTGGGTCCACTTATATCATTTCCCTACCTAAGAACTGGGTTAGGAGGTTGGGTTTAAAACAAGGGGATTACCTAACTTTAACCCCCCTACCGGATGGTTCTCTTAAAGTACGCTTCAGGAAGGAATCTCCTAAGCCCTTTAAGACTACCATGCGCGTAGACCCGAAGCTAAGCCCTGAAGCTAGCGTAAGGGAGTTCATCGCGAGGTACCTAGTAGGTTACGACTTGATAGAGATAACGTTCCCGGAGGGTACCTATAAGCATAGGACGGCCATAAAGGAGTGCATGGTGAAGAAAATGATAGGCGTCGAAATAATAGATGAAGCTAGCGATTACGTAATAGTACAGTGCTTAGCTAAACCTACAGAGTTATCGGTAGTTAACGCCATTAAGAGGATGACTAACATAACTTCCCACATGCTTTCGGACGTAGTTAAATGCCTAGGCGAAAGGAACGAAGAGGTACTTAAGGAAGTTACCGAAAGGGAGGATACGGTAGATAAATTCTACTTATTTATAGTAAGGCAATTGAAATCGGTAGCCTTAGGCCTATTACTCCCCTCCGACGTAGGGCTTTACGACTTCAGGGAGGTCCTAGGCTTCAGGCTAGTAGTTAAGAGCGTCGAGAGGATTGCCGATCACGTAAATAGGATAGCTAAAATAATGCTAAGGATGCCTACGGAGGCTTTAACTTACTTGGAGAACTTAAGGGAAATGGGGCTTAAAGTAGTGGAGACCTACGGGAACTCCGTGAGGTCCCTATTGAGGAGGGATATAAACCTAGGGCATAGAGTAGTAAGGGGATCGAGGGAAATAGGCCTTAAGGAGGAGGAAGCGATAGGGTGGATAATAAGGGAGAGGTTGGATATAGGCGTAGCGTTACCGTTAAGGACCATACTGGAGAGCTTTAAGAGGATAGCTGATTACAGTTCGGATATCGCCGAAATAGCCATAAATTTAGCCATAGAAAACCCAATACCCGTTAACTATTAAGGAGGAAATGTTTTAACTATTCCGAGTCAGTAGGAACTTTTTATGCTTAAGCTTTTTATACTTAAAGTTAGGGCTTCATTCGACCGCCCTACTTTCGCGCGAGGGTAAGCCCAGGTTAAGGTACATCGAGGCCCTTAGTGAATTAGTTAATTCCATAAAACCCATCTTAGTGGTCTTCCATTGCGGGGATGTCATCCCTAGAAGGGGGGTACCGATAAAGTACCAAGAGGTAATGGGCAATGTGGTACGTGCGATAGATTACTTCATTGAATTGAGCGGGGACGATAAAGTTAAGATATGTTTAGAGAACGACGATCCTAGGTTATATAGCTTAAGGATAGGAGTTAGGCTTACCTCCTTAGCTAAGGTAATAGATAGATTGGGATACGAGGGGGCCGGTATAGCATTAGATGTAGGGCACCTTTACCTGGCAGCCGAGCTATACGGTTTTAACCTATTAGATGAAGTGAGGAGGAACTTAAGTTACGTTAAGCATTTACATTTGAACGACAACATGGGTAAGTGCGATGGATTAGGTACCAGGGTTTGGAGTAGGGGCTTAGGCGATTTACACTTACCACCGGGTGAGGGTAACGCGCCTATAGAGGAGGTCTTAAAGTTACTCGTTAATAGTAACTACGACGGCTTATACCTACTCGATTTACACCCTAATTCTGTGAATTTCGACCGAGAGGGCTTAGCTAAATTAACGGAGGAGTTAAAGCATTTTAAGGTATTTAGGAGAGCTTAAAAATTCCCACCGAATACGGTATATTCTTAATACCTCGTTATGATCTGTACAGTTCATTACCCTTTTTTAACTTATGTCAAAAGTAACAAGCGTTAATCTTCGGAGATACCACTAAATCTTCTATTACAAGATTAAACGTACCTATAGCCTTTGTTGATAATTAAGGCTTATATACTATAAACAATGAATAGATTACGGTGGAAACCTAAATGCATAAGAAGCTAGTTTTAACGTTAGCGATAATCCTTATCCTCCTTACCCCTACGATCTCACTTATAGCCCAACCTAAGCAGGTAACGATAAAGGAGTGGTTAGCTGAAGTATCTAAGCCCTATAGGGGTATTACGATTACATGGATTACTGAGAGTACTCCTCATTCAT